>Ga0180007_10002783_pt1 | contig 20317 bp, 15 predicted proteins | sample MM_PC_MetaG_FD_121122 | JGI IMG/M metagenome (GOLD analysis project Ga0180007, IMG submission 121122) | Groundwater microbial communities from the Aspo Hard Rock Laboratory (HRL) deep subsurface site, Sweden - MM_PC_MetaG | ecosystem: Environmental > Aquatic > Deep subsurface > Groundwater... | reverse complement strand
TTTTATAATATAGGCATCCCAATAGAAAGAGTATTAAAAACAATAATAAGACTAAATACTGCTTTAGGTATTTTTTATATATTTGTATTTTTAATTTATACTTATTATGGTATAGAGCTACCTTTAGGGTTATTATCTCATGATGGTGCAAGATTATCAGGCTTATTTATAGAAGGTGGTAACTTAGGGCTATTTTATACTTTTTTATTTTGCCTATCATTAACGTTTTTTAGTATAAAACATAATTTCTTTTCTAATATAATATTTTTAGTTGTTATTATTCTTGCTCAATCAAAAGCAGGTTTTGCTGTTCTTGCAGTATATCTTTTCTTTTATTTTTATTTCAAAATAAAGCATAAAGTAAGTAAGGCTATATTTGTATTTCTTTCATTGGTATTTATAATTTTAGGAATAGCAATATTAAACATAGATATAATTTCAAATGTTGAAAAAGATATAGGATTATCTAATTATATCAGTAATATAAAAAATATAGAATATGAAGTAATGGATAGACCCGAAGACAATAACTTAGTTATGGGAAGAATAGCTGGTATATATATTTCTAAAGAAATGATAATTAATAATCCACTTCTTGGTATAGGACAAGGTAATTATTCAATTGTAAGAAATGATCCTACATACTTAGGAATTATACCACCTACTGTGTTATGGGACTTAACAGGACTTGGCGGATTATTTAATTTACTTGTGGAAAATGGGATAATAGGTTTTTTTGGGTTTTTCCTTATCATATTAAGTATTGTGTTATATTTCAAGAACAATTTAAAGTACAGAAAAAAAGTTTATTTTCTTATTCTAATATTTATTCTGCCATTAGGTGCTGGTGTGCAACTTTACTTCACATATATTTGGTTTGTTGTGGCTTTGATAATTGCTTATAAGGAAATAAATGAAAAAGAAAGATTGTGTCTATAAAAGACTATACTAAGTGCTATTTTTATCTAATTCGCTTAAATTTTGGACATAGAAAAATAATGGAATTTAATAATAAAGTAATAACTATTATAAATAGAATATTTTATGTTCTATTCTTTTTAGTTGGATTTTCTTTAGCTGTTTCAATTTCATTTATGGAAATTACAAAGACTATTGCAATCTTACTTATTATTGTAATTTTTATATTAAAATGGAAAGAAATAAACATTTCCAAAATCTTATTTATTTTAATTGTTTCTTTATTTTTTATTGTAATACTTTCCGGTTTCACATCTTTAGATTTCGATAAAAGTGTGAAAGATTTTCCTAAAATATTTTCCTGCTTTTTTGTCCTCATAATAGGTATTTATTTTGGTTCTTTTTATCATACAAAAGAAGGGAAATTGCATCTGAAAATATTTCTAATAACATTTTTAGTATTTGCTTCTTTACAATCAATTTATATAACAGCACAATATAAATATGGTTTTAATTTGCCTTCTACTAGTGTGTTAAAAATCCCTCAACATAAATTATTATACAATTATGTTGCTAGGTATGATATATGCTTTAATGGGTGTAATGAATTATATGATATGGGGTTCATTCCAACAAAAGAGGATACATATTTTAAAACTAAAATTACGGTTCCCAAAGAATATGAAAATACACCAATGGAATTCCGAGTATGGTATGCTGGAAGAGGATTTCTAAAAGTAGATTCACTATCTATAAGTAAAATTAAGAATGATAATGAAATGGAATTAATATTTCAAAGCAATGCCTCAAAATTGCCATCAAAAGTAGGTATATCTGAAAATAATTCTATTATTGCAAAAGAGGATAAAAGTACAGGTGGTTATATTATATTTGGACCATATATAAGACTTTCTACAGGTTCTTATGAAATTAGTCTTAAATATAGTGCAAGTGGAATAGATAATACCTCAATTTCACCGGATTCTAGACCAACGGGGACTTTTACAACTCCCTTACATGCTAATATAATTTTTTTAATGGCATTTTTTGTTTCATTATTTTTCCTTGTAACAAAGAAAATAAATATAATTCTAAAAATATTAATGATTGTTCTACCAATGATTATTATGTTATCTGGGATAATTATATCATCAACAAGAGGTTCTTTTATTGGATTGGTGGCTGGTTTTTTTGTAGTAGTAGTATTACTATTTTATAATAGATATGGAATTAAAGCTATAATAATAGGGGCAGTTGCTTTCATGATATTATATTACCCTACTGCACTGTTACTAATTGAGCTAAATCCTAGGTTTGAAGTCTTATTATTTTTTCAGAAAGGATTCATGCCGGATGCATATTGGTCAATTTCTCAAAGATTTGATCTGTACCAGTATGCAATAAATGGGATATTAGATAATCCCGTCTTAGGACATGGATTAAATACTTTTTGGGTTGTAAGACCTTGGGGAGAAGTAGCCTTTCACGCTCATAATAATTACTTACAGATGGCATATACAAGTGGTATAATAGCTATGTTAATACAATTAGCTATTGATATTATTTGTATTGTTATATTATTAAAGAATATATTAAATAAATCTATCAATAATGATATAAGAATAATCTCTATTGTATTGCTAGGATTATATATTGCTTTTATAAGCTATGGTTTATCTGACTTTATTTATTTTGGTGGACTTAGTGGTAATTTTATATTTATTTTGATTGGATTTATAGTGTCTTTTTTTAAAACAGACATTAAATTTAATAATAAAAGAGTATAATATAAATAATGAAAAAACTAGCTATTGATTGCAGAATGATAAATGCTTCTGGTATTGGAAGTGTTATAAAGGGTTTATTACCTTACTTTGTGAATTCTAGTGAATTCAAATGCTATTTGCTTGGTAATACAGATGAGATAAATAAGTTTTTATCTGATAAAGTGAATGGTGATTTACCTATTATCATGGAATTAAAATCTAAAATATATTCTATTAAAGAACAGTTTGAGCTTATTTTAAAAATCCCTAAATGCGATATCTTTTGGTCACCTCATTATAATGTACCTATTCTTCCTATTAGGGCAAAAAAACGAATATCTATGGTATGTGATGTCAATCATTTTGCTTTTTTTAATAGATTAAATATCAAACAAAAAGTATATGCAAAAACCATTATTAATCTTTGTACTAGAATTGCTTCTGTAATAATCACTATCTCAGAATTTTCTAAAAATGAAATCGTAAAATATACTGGAACAAACCCAAATAAAATAAAGGTCTTTTACCTAAGTGGTGATAAAAAATTTAAAATTATTGAAGATAAAAGCGAATTACAAAAAACAAGAGATTTATATAAATTACCTTATAAATATTTACTGTATGTTGGGAATGTAAAACCGCATAAGAATATTGTTAATCTAATAAAAGCTTTCAGAATAGTAAATGAAAAACATGATGATTTTAAACTTGTTATTGTGGGTAAAAAAGAAGGTTTTATTACAGGTATTGATAATATTGCAGGACTTATAAAATCCGAAAATCTTGAGGATAAAGTAGTGTTTACCGGTTTTGTGCCGGATAACGATTTAGTAAATATTTATAATTTAGCAAATATATTTGTTTTTCCGTCTCTTTATGAAGGATTTGGTATTCCTCCTATTGAGGCTATGGCAGCAGGTGTTCCTGTGGTTGCATCTAATGTTTCTAGTATTCCGGAAGTTTGCGGCGAGGCGGCTAATTATGTTGACCCATACAGTATTGATGATATAGCTAAAGGAATAAATAGGGTTATTGAAGATAAAAACTTACAACAGGAATTGATAAAAAAGGGATTTGAACGTATCAAGGTATTTAGTTGGGAAAAAGCTTATAGTGAAATAGTAGATATTTTTAGAAAATAAAGTTATTTTTTAACATTATTGTTTATACCTTTTATCATATTTAAAGAGGGTTTTTAAAAGTGTTTGGATTTTCAAAAGCGGGATTACTTGATAAGATTTTAGTAATATTATTTTTTCTTTTTGGGTTTGCCCTTGTTTTTTCAATATCTCTTACAGATATTATAAAAACTATTACGGTAATCTTTATCCTTTTTAAGATAGTAGTAGAAAGAGATAGAGTACAGTTTAGTAGAGCAATGGTTATACTATTACTTTTAATGGTATTTGCACTTGTAATAACAACGTTTCTATCGGAAAATAGAATAAAGAGCCTTGATTATTGGCCCAGAGTAATGGGGCATATAGCGATGCTTTTTATAGGTATTTATTTTGCAAATTTCTATCTTACAAGAGCTGGTAATCTGCACATTAAAACCTTTCTCTCTTCTCTTTTAATATTTACAATAGTTCAATCGGTATTTATATTTTTAAGTTGGAATTCTGTTAAATTACCCTTTGATATTCTTAATCTAGGAACAAGCATAGAAAAACATCCTATTGGAACATTTACAGAATCATTAAATCTTGGTGTAGTGTTTTTGTTTAGCTCTTTTATTGTACCGATTTTTTTCTTGTCATCAAAAAAATTACGAGAGATTCACAAAATTATAAGAATAGCAATAATCCTTGTTTTATTAGTTATCTTTGTCGGTGTAATAGTTATATCCGGTACATTTGAAGCTTATATATCAATAATAATTGCTTATTTATTTGTAATTTCAGCTTATATTCATGTTAAGTATAAATGGAAAGTATCTATTCCAATATTTATAATACTTAGTGTGTCGGCTTATATACTTATATCAAATACCGGCGAATGGTTTATTATAAAAGATAATATAGATGTTTACAAATATACACTAGGTAAAATATTAGAAAAACCATTAACAGGTCATGGATTTAATACATTTAATTTTGTAGATTATTTTCATGCTCATATGAATTATTTACAGGTTGCTTATACAAACGGTGTTATAACAGCTTTTCTTGAAATAGTAATAGATATAGTATGTTTAATATTTTTACTTAGGTTGATCTTATCAAGGGAATATAGCTACGAAGTTAAATATTCAACTATACCTATACTTGGTATCTACATTGCCTTTCTTGTTTATGGGACGATGGATTTTACATATTTCGGAGGCTTGAGCGGTACATTTATCTTTATGGTTGTAGGGTTTATAGGTTCTTATTATTCAATCGAAAAGTGGAGAATACAAAAGAAATATGGTAAAGAAAGACAAGTTAAGTTTAGACGACTTCTAACCGCTATATTTTTAGTTACTATTGATTATACCTCATATTATTTTGCACTTGCTATTGCTTATTTTATAAGGGTTAGTATAGAGAAAATATTCCCCGCAATACCTAAAATGACCTTTGATTTTAGTTATTTAATTAGTCTTTGGTGGGTTCCTTTAGTATTTTTTACATTCTTCTTGTATCATAAATTATATACAAAGAGAATACCTTTTTGGGACGAAGCTAAGGAGCTTTTTAAAGCTCTTGGTATAGCTACACTTGCGGTTTTTTCTGTCGCAATGATTGCAAATATTGGTGGAGATGCCATATCACGTTTAACATTTTTATTATTACTACCAATTTCTATAATTCTTTATCCTATTGCTAGATACTTTGGTAAAATTGTATTATTCAAATTTGGTATAATGGAAAAGAATATTTTAATAATAGGTGCTGGTGATAGTGGTAAGAAAATCTTAAAAGGTCTTGTTAGAGAGCAACATATGGGTTATAATGTACTTGGCTTTCTTGATGACGATGAAAATAAGATAGGTAAAGACATTTATTTTGATGATAAACCCTATAAAATTCTTGGGAAAACAGATGAAGTAGAAAGATATAAAAAAGGATTAAATGTTGATTCTGTAATTGTAGCCATGCCATCAGTTGATAGTGATAGCATATCTATACTTGCAAATAAACTGCACCATATATTTTCGAAAGTTTATATAGTTCCAGAGCTAAAAAATGTTGCTATGTCTAATACCGAACTACAACATTTGTTTTTAGAAAGACTATTTCTACTTAGGATAAATAATAACCTAAAATCAAAAATTAATATATTTATCAAAAGGGTTATTGATTTAATTTCCTCTATTTTTATTATGATAATATTATCTCCCATATTTATTTTACTTGCAATTTATATAAGGCTTGATTCAAAAGGTCCTGTATTTTTCTCTCAAGATAGAATTGGTACAAATATGAAACCTTTTAAAGCCGTAAAATTTAGGTCCATGCATGTGAACCCAGATAGCATGCTTGAAGCTTATTTTAAAGAAAATAAACAAGCAAAAGAAGAATGGGAAAGATTTAAAAAAATTAAGGGTGATGATCCAAGAGTCACAGAAGCAGGTAAACTTATTCGTAAATATTCACTTGATGAACTTCCACAGTTATTTAATGTTATAGCAGGGAGTATGAGTTTAGTTGGTCCTCGTCCCTATCTATTTCGAGAAGAAAAAGATATGGATGAATATAAAGATACAATTGTAATTGCAAAACCGGGTATAACGGGGTTGTGGCAGGTTAGCGGAAGAAACAAACTTGATTTTAATGATAGGTTATATTTAGATGCTTGGTATGTGATTAATTGGTCATTATGGCTTGATATTGTCATTCTTTTTAAAACAGTTAAGGTTGTTCTTTTTAGAGAAGGTGCATATTAGGGGTGTTGGCCAAATTTGAGCAAAATCGTACGTTAAGAATACCACAGCAGGATACAAACACTTAATACTATGACTATTACTCCTCAAAAGGCTAAAATCTTTCACTCATTTTATAGTCTTTTCTATATAAGATAAAACATTACACGAAAAACCAACCTCCCAAAATTACTCTAATTCCAACCCCAGAATTTTGGTAAGGTTAAATCCTACCGAATCTTTCATTTTCTCATCGGAATAATCGAACTCACCAACCATGTTAATATGTCCCCAAGTCTGTATCATACCATTTTTTATGACAGCAAGTATTTCATTTCTCTTTTTGACACTTATAGTAGTTGCAAGAAGATTTGATAAATATATATAATTCCAGCAAATAATAGCATTTTTTATAAGTCTTTTACACCCTTCAGCTATTTCTTGTTCTTCCCTTGTCTCATAATCAAAATCCTGACTATTTCCGTAGAAAACTGCTTTAGAAAACTGATTTGAATGCTCACCAATATTTAGTTGTCTCTGAATTGCCTGTCTCAGATTAACATCATTAATATATCTCAAAATAAAAATGGATTTAATAATTTGTCCAAAAGCCTTAATAGCTCTGTAAAGAGGATGATTTTTAGAATAAGAACTTAATCGTTTAAAAAGCTGGGAAGCGGTAACCTTCCTTAGTTTTATTGTAGCAATCATTCTAAGAATATCATCCCAGTGCTTTTTTATCAGATCATATTTTACATATTTTGTTGGTAAGAGCTTGTAACCCTTATCTTTGTAGTATTTAATCTTTTTAAAGCTATATAGGATTTGTGATTTTAAATTTGCTATTCTCGGAGCGAAATATAAATCGATTAAATGAGTAACTCCAAATATTGATTCTGAATATCCATGAGTATCTGTTGAATGAATATCACTTTTAACAACATCATTTTGATAGAGTCCATCAATAACATAAGGTGCTTCTCTTTCACTGGAACTAAAAACAGTAGAATGGAAAAGTAAATGTCGATTATCAATAAATGTATTAGCACTAACAGCCGGTCTATTACCACCATATTTATAAGAATAATTTGCATTAAGTGATTCACCCTTAATATTATATTTTTGACCATCGCTTGAAGTGTGGATAATCTTATTCTTCATTAGATAATTTGGTAGTAATAACCTGCTTGTAAAATCTAATATCCTATTGTTTGCCTCATTCACATTATCTAAAGTGAAGTAGCAGTTTATCATGTTCTCCAGTACATGCCCTTTTATATTCTTTGATATCTTTGACATTAATCCTACACTTAGATTACAACCGAGACTAGATATTCCAGCGATAAAAGCCCCTTCAGAAGGTCTTTTTTTATGATATTTGATCTTTTGGTGATCAAAAGCATTTAAAAAATCAGTATATTTATTAACAGTGGAAATGACTTCTGAAAGAGGAATATATTTATTATCAGGAAACAATTCTCTTAATGGATAAGTAATTTCTTTCTCAACTTTAGGTGTTTTATAGCGTAGAACATTATTTTTATCAAACCAAGCATATGTATTTACTTTATTTAAAATATTAAGATTTGTTTGATTATACCCTTCATCAAGCATTTCAGCTAGTTCGTTTAGTACTTTTTCAGGATCAATAAACTTTTGTAAACCTGCTCTCTTTATGTAATTCGCCCAGTTCTTTTTCCAATCTTCTTTATCAATAAGATATTCATCGAATGATCGATATTTATAAGAATGTAATAAGTTTAAAGTCCCTGATTTAATGCCATCTGCCATCTTTCGAAAAAGGAATACCTTGTATAAACTTACTTTTAGCTTACCATTATCATCAAAAACTATGTCTTGTTCTTTATCTTCTAAGAATTCAAGTGGAGCATCATTTTTTAGATCCCCATCTTTCTCTTTATAGTAATCAATTGCATTTATGAGTTTCTTATCAGATGTATATTTATTGAACTCCACAGCTTTTACAATTGATGAAACTCTGTTCTGAAACTTACGAGAAGAAGCTATCATAATTTCATAATATGTATTATCACCAAGTGATGCTTCAACTTCATCTTTAAGTGCAGATAGTTCCTCTAATTCTTCCTTACCTTTTTCAGTATCAGACAAGATACTTGCTATCATATCGATTTTATCATTGCTGGAAAAGCTATCTGATCTTAATATTTCTTTGATTTTTATAATAATTCCCTTTAAGTCTTGACTATTGTTACTCAGATTTTTAATAATTTCTTGTGTCTTTTGATCTTTGTTGTTCCGTTCTAAATAAGTCATTTCTTTGTATTCCTTATTACAGAAATTGATGTTATTTTTTACTGAACGCTGAAATACATCTATCAATGTGTCATGATGTCTGAATAATTGATGATTTATGAAGGAAATTAATAGTAAAAACTTATTTAGCTCGTTTTTCTTACGAGATATATTAAACACATCACCTCTTAAGACAGAGTTAGCATAATATTTTAATACCTCTGGTGATAAATCTAAGCCTTCAATAACCTTTATATGCTCATAAAATAAACTTTTTAATTCTTTAAAGTCATTAACACTTTGTTCAATTTTTTTAGGTCTAATAGATTGACTGAGCTTTTTAAGTAAAGTTAATTTGTGTCTATTTACACGTATACCAAGCTTTTCATAGACTTCAGGTACTTCTATAAGCTCTCTAAGACTTATTTTATTGCTTGCTGTCAAATTATCTTTTACTATCGCTTCAAGATCTTTTTCATAATTTCTTATAATTTTAGTAATTATATAGCTCAATACATAATACTTGGGTACTTCTATCTTATTATTTACAAGATAATTCCTGAGCTCACCAAATATTAGTTTGGGTTTTATTTGTCTATGCACTAATTCAAGGCATTCAAGTTCCAATTCTTTCCTTACATCATTATCAAAAGCTTTATAGTCCATATATTCAAGTATTGTTTTCTTGTGTCTGCCTATTGATGCACCTTTATATTTAATTATATTAACATCTTCTAATGGTATATTAAGCCTTTGTGCCACGTACTTAATATCAGCTGGATTAAAGGTTTTAGTTGAATAGAACTTCTTTTCTGCTTTAAAATATCCGAATAGCATTATAAAACAGACTTTATTTGTTGCTCCTCGTAAGCTATTTGCTTTTTCTAAAGCCCAGTTAGACAAACCAAAGTATTTTTTTCTCTCTATACTACCAAATTCTGGAGGATTATCAAAGCTTTGTTTCTCTTTCTTATTGAATATTTTTAAGTCTGGCATATTAAATCTCCCAATTAAATGTCGAATGAAACGGACGTCTCATTCGTACAAGAATTGACTAAAGAATTATCGACAAATGTAGATAATACATGTGTGAAAAAAATGTAATTTAACCTTTAATTCGATAGGAGAAGAAATATCTAATGAAAACCATTGCATATCTAAGAGTGTCCACTCAAGAGCAAGATTTAGATAATCAAAGACTGAGTATCCTTAACTTTGTGAATAAAAATAATTGGAATGTGGATGAATTTGTTGAAATTAAAATATCATCCCGGAAATCATGTAAAGAAAGAAGGATTAATGAAGCCTTAGATCAATTGGATCAAGGTGATAGATTAATCGTAAGTGAATTATCAAGACTAGGACGTAGTTTAGCTCAGATTATTAATATTGTTAACACTCTAATAAAAAGGAAAATTGAGTTTACTGCTGTAAAAGAAAATATTTATTTCAATGGAAAGCAGGATATACAGACAAAAGTTATGATTGCAATGTTTGGTTTATTTTCTGAAATTGAAAGAGACCTTATTTCTGAACGTACTAAGCAAGGTCTTGCAGTGATAAAAGAAAAAGGAATGCGTTTGGGTAGACCAAAAGGCTCACTAGGAAAATCAAAGCTCAGTGGTAGAGAAAAAGAAATCAATGATCTTTTATTAAAGAAGATTCCTAAATCTTCTATTGCTAAATTCATGGGAGTTGCAAGGTCTACACTGATTTCCTTTATGAAGTATCGAAAAATGATGTGATTAAGGTAGTTCCTAAATAAAAGCATTATCTATTATCTTTAAGTAGTTTTTAGGACGTTTTTCGAAGGGATAAAATTTATAAAATATGAGTGAAAGATTTTAGCCTTTTGAGGAGTAATAGCCTTTATATTAGAAGTCCCCACGAGGCAAAACATACTTTTGACGGAAACTGCCCTTTATACGGAGTCCCTCGAGACAATATCCCTGTTTGGTGAAAACTACCCATTATTGCACCTATGTTCACGCATAGCCGTGTAGGATAGATACCATAAACTTACTTTTTAAAATCAGGGTAACTCGTGTCTTTGTCTGAAATTATAGGCTCATCTGTACCCCATTTTATATTAAAAGAGGGATCATTCCATCTGATACCGCGTTCTTTTTCTTTATTGTAAAAATTAGATACTTGATACATTATATGGGTATCGTTTTCTAAGGTCATAAAACCATGTGCAAAACCTCTAGGAACATAAAGCATTGTATCGTTTGTATCAGATAATTCAACTTTAATGTGTTTGCAATAAGTTTTAGAGTTAGGTCGTATATCGATAATTACGTCTACTAGTTTGCCTCTAATGCATCTTACGAGTTTATCTTCTTCTGCACCATCTACTTGGTAGTGCATACCTCTTAATGTAAACTTCTCATTTGATATAGAAAGATTTGATTGCACCATATTAGTTGCTAAACCATGTTCTTTAAACTCATTAGCGCAGAATGTTCTAGCAAATACACCTCTATGATCTTTAAATGCCGCTAGTTTAATTATATATGCCCCCTCTAATTCTGTTTTAATAAATTCCATATTTCAATTCCTCAATGCTTTTATGACTTCTTCTTCACTTATATTTTCTTCATTTCTTCTTTGTATCCATTTCTTTACTTAAGACAATATCTTCTATAATTTCTTCGAGTATATCTTGGTTTTGTGTAAGTAATTCTATAATTAATTCTTTGACAATTGGTTTAAGTTCATTTTTATCAATTGTTACTGTTTCCATAAGTATAATATAATACAAATACTTAAAATAATTTTATATTAAGCTTTCATATTCCTTAATTTGAGATAAGGTAAAGTTATAATAATCTTTTTTATTTTTATACCAATCACTTATCATTTTTATAGTGTCTTCAATATTTAAGACAGGTTTCCATTTTAATTTATAGAGAGCTTTGTTTATATCAAGGGTTAAGAGTTTGGCTTCGTGTTTATTATTATTCATACCTTTATCTGAGAGGTCTTCCCAAGTTCCATTACCCCAATGATGGATTAATTTTTCCACAAGTTCTTTTACAGTAAATATATGACTGCTATATGGTCCAAAGTTCCATGCTTCAGAATACAAATCACCTTCAGTAAGCATCTTGCTTGCTAAAAGTAAATATCCGTATAAAGGTTCTAACACATGCTGCCAAGGTCTTATCGAATCAGGGCTTCTAACCCCAATAGCTTTATTATCTTCTAGTGCTTTTATACAATCGGGAATAATTCTATCTTGGGAGAAATCACCACCACCTATTACGTTTCCTGCTCTGACAGAAGCTATTCCCTTTTTATGTGTATCAAAAGAAGTGGGATTAAAAAATGAGTTCCTATAAGAGGATATGGCAAGTTCACATGCTCCCTTACTCGAACTATATGGATCATAACCGCCCATAGGGTCATTTTCTCTATAACCGAATACCCATTCTTTATTGTCGTAGCATTTATCGCTTGTAATTAAAACCGCTACCTTAACAGAATCTGTATTTCTTATTGCCTCAAGGATATTTACAGTACCCATAACATTTGTATTATATGTTTCTCTTGGTGTTTCGTATGAAAACCTAACAAGTGGTTGAGCCGCAAGGTGAAAAACTATTTCAGGTTTATGTTTACCAAAAGTAGCCAGCAAATCATCATAATCTCTTACATCTTTTCTAAGGTCTGCTGTTATCTTTTCGCCTATACCAGTTACAACAAAGTTATCCTTTTCTGTATAAGGGTCAAGCGAATATCCGATTACCTTTGCACCAGCATTATGAAGGCACAGAGACAACCACGAACCCTTAAAACCTGTATGTCCTGTAACTAATACCGTTTTATTCTTAAAAATATCTAAAAATTTATTATTCATATATCAATCCCAAACTTTCCATTTAGCTTTACCCGTTGTATAAAGTTCGTTTAGTTGATTTTTATCTCTTAGTGTATCCATACATTTCCAAAAATCATAATGCTTGTAAGCTGTTAATTGCCCATCGATTGCGAGGTTTTCAAGTGGGGCTCTTTCCCAGATAGTGCTATCACCATCTTTGATGTAGTCAAATATCTTTGGTTCAAGCACAAAAAAACCACCATTAACCCAAGCACCATCGCCCTTAGTTTTTTCTTGAAAGGATTTAACAGCATTATCATCAATGTCTAAAGAACCATATCTCCCCTCAGGTTGAACAGAAGTTAAAGTTGCATATTTACCATTTTTTTTATGAAATTCAACCAATTCATTTATGTTGATATTTCCAACTCCATCACCATAAGTAAGCATAAAGGTTTCATTACCGATATATTTCTGTATTCTTTTAATTCTGCCGCCAGTTTGAGTATTAAGACCTGTGTCAACAAGAGTAACTTTCCACGGTTCAGCAAAGCTACTATGTACTTCCATTTTATTATTTGATACATCGACAGTTAAATCAGATTGATGTAAAAAGTAATTAACAAAGTACTCTTTAATTATATAGCCTTTATATCCAAGGCAGATTACAAAATCGTTATAACCATAGTGAGAATATATTTTCATAATATGCCACAAAATAGGTTTTTCACCTACTTCTACCATAGGTTTGGGTTTAATTTCGGTTTCCTCGTTAAGTCTTGTTCCAAATCCACCTGCGAGTATAGCGACTTTCATATATCCTCCAATAATTTATATTTAAAGATATTTTTTCACAAAATAAATAAAATAGGTAATCACATTTTGATATAGGTGTATCTTGTAATAAGATTATTAAAAAAAATAATTATATCTGATAAGGTGATATCATTATCTTTTTTTTTACTATCAATATCTGTATTCATAAGTAATTAACTTCTTTAGTCTAAAAAAAATCAATAACCATTTTTTAAGAAGAATGATCAGTTATTTTATTATTTATAAAATTCTTCATCTCTTGTTTATATCTTTCTCTATTAAATTTTTCAGCATGTTTTCTAACTTCATTAAAAATAAACTTATCTTCTATTTTTTCAAAATCTATAATTGCATTTTTAAGGCTCTCTACTGTTTGTTCTTTAAAAAAAATGCCTGTTTTATTTTCGACAATGGTTTCACAAGCTCCACCTTTACCAAAGGCAATTACAGGAGTACCACATGCCATTGCTTCGATAGGAATTATTCCGAAATCTTCTTCTGGAGGGAAGATAAATGCTTTAGATTTTTGCATATATTCTTTAAGAACGTTAAAAGGTTGGTAACCTAATATTTCTATATTACTACAACCTTTAGCTTTATCTTTTACTTTTTCAAAGTCAGGTCCATCGCCTATTATTACAAGTTTTTTGTCAGGCAGTTTAGAAAAAGTTTCTGCTACCAAATCTATCCTTTTATAAGGTACCATTCTGGAAGCAGTTAAATATATATTTTCTTTATTTTCATGTAAGATAAATTCATCTGTATCAACTGGTGGATATATGGTTGTTGCTTCTCTTCCATAAATTCTTTTTATTCGTTTACAGATATAATCAGATATACCTATAAAGTGGTCTACTCTGTTAGCAGTTGTATAATCCCATACCCTCATGTAATGTAAAATTAATTTAGCTATTTTTCCTTTAATACCCTTTGTCAAATTCGCTTCTTTTAAATATTGGTGATATAAATCCCAAGCATATCTCATCGGAGAATAACAGTAACAAATGTGGAGTTGATTTGCAGTTGTAAGCACTCCTTTAGCCGCTGCGTGAGAGCTTGAAATAATTACATCATAAGACGATAGATCAAATTGTTCTATGGCTAGAGGGAAAAAAGGTAGGTATGTTCTATATTTACTTTGTGCCTTGATGAATTTTTGTATAAATGAATTGTGAACCCTACTGTAATCTATACCTAAAGCTTCAGCACTTTCTTTTTTCGAAACAAGAGTATATACATCTGATGGATATAATTTATAGATATCTTTAAGACAATTTTCTGCACCACCTAAAGTTACAATCCAATCGTGAACAATTGCTGTTTTTAAGTTTGTATTATGATTATCCATTGACTTTCCAGCTATAAAATTACCTATTTAGATATAAAAAAATATAATAAAAGTCAAGCCGGATACCTACATAAATAAGATTATTTGAAAATATATATCTAAATCTTTATTGTTATAGCTCTATTTTTTATTATATTGTTATATCTTATATGAAGATAATTTTATAACACTTAGGATGTATTTGGATATTTTTATGAAAAAAGCAATAATAACAGGTATAACCGGACAAGACGGTTCATATTTATCAGAACTACTCTTATCTAAAGGATATGAAGTTCACGGAATAATAAGGAGAAGTTCTCTCCAAAACACAGAAAGAATAAAACATCTATTAAAAGATACTCACGAAAAAGATACTAAATTGTATCTACATCAAGGGGATTTAACAGATTCAGGAAGCTTATTAAGCATAATTAAACAGGTAGAACCAGACGAAATATATAATTTAGGTGCTCAATCACATGTGAGAATATCGTTTGATGTCCCCGAATATACTGCCGACGTAGACGGACTTGGTACGCTTAGACTTCTTGAAGCTATTAGACTTCTTAAACTCGAGAACAAAACAAGATTTTATCAAGCTTCCACCTCAGAACTATATGGTAAAATCCAAGCCGCCTTACAAACAGAAAAAACACCATTTTACCCAAGAAGCCCATATGCCGCCGCTAAATTATATGCATATTGGATTACTGTTAACTATCGTGAAGCTTACAATATTTTTGCTTGTAACGGTACTCTTTTCAATCACGAAAGCCCTGTTAGAGGCGATGAATTCGTAACAAGAAAGATTACTCTTGCCGCCGCTAAAATAAAATTGGGATTACAAAATAAGCTATATCTTGGCAACCTCGATTCAAGAAGAGATTGGGGACACGCTAAAGACTACGTTGAAGGCATGTGGCTCATGTTACAACAAGATGCTCCTGACGATTATGTCCTCGCAACTGGTGAATGCCACTCAGTTCGAGAATTCGTTGAATATGCTTTCGAAGAACTCGGATTTTATATAGAGTGGAAAGGTGAAGGCGTTCACGAAAAAGGTTTTGACAAAAATACAGGTAAAGAACTTATTGAAATTGATCCTGTTTTCTTTAGACCTACCGAAGTAGATTTACTTTTAGGTGACCCATCAAAAGCTAAAGAAAAACTAGGTTGGGTACCCAAACACACTTTTAAAGACCTCGTTAAAGACATGACCAGAGCCGATTTAAAGAGAGTTGAAAGACTCGCTTCTTTGTAACTTATATATTTTTATGATAATTTAATACACAAACTCTATCTTAGGGTAAAATTACACAAACAGGGCAAAAGGTCCACGGGAAATTAACTTATTTAACTGCAAATAGGCTCGATTACATCATAGCTGCGATATAGGGAAAAATGAGCTGTAATTATCTACCTTCAAATCAAATATAAGCATAATATCATTCAATTTATTTTCAAACCTATTAATCACTCAATATTCCCTTTTCACAAAATCACTAAAAATTATTATCTTTAATTCCTTACTTCCGAAAATATTTATTCCGATTCTAGCTATTTTCGGAGGTAATCAATAATATACAATTTCATATTCAGATTACAATCAACTAATAAAATTATAAAAATTATAATAAAAAAATATAAAATAATTTATTTATATTGTATTTTATGTATTAGAATAATTATCTATAATACATAGAATTACAGCTCATTTTTCCCTATATCGCAGCTATGATGTAATCGAGCCATGTTAGAAAAATCGATTTAAGAGGTGATTTCGCAAAAGTTTTTTCAGATGAAACCTATGAGACATTATCCCTGTTTGGTGGAAACTACCCAAATATAAATGAGTGCCTATTTTTCCCTATTTTACGCAGGTTACCACTAGTTACAGCTATGCTCTATTTACCCCGATATCATTAAATTCTATTCTGTTCTAACTTTAACTGTTTTTCTAGGAATATTATTTATATCTTTTTCCATATCAATATTATACAAACCATTATTACGTAGTTTCTGAAGTATGTATAATTTTAAGCTTTCGTCTATATCAGGATAGTTATACACTTTTACTAGGAAAGAGGCACATTTATTTTTTACAGCATAATCGTTATTGTCAAGTCCACCGATAAACAAATTGATTATTCTTAAAAATTCTTCTCTATCTAAGTCGCCTTGTGGTTGTTCACCTTCTTTAGGTATATATTTTGAGTTAACTCTAACTATAATCTTATCATCATTACTAACATATGCAAGTTTGTTTTTAGTATTCTTATTTAAAGGTGTAACGTTATCTTCTGTCAATGCTATAAGAGAATTTCTCTTTAAATATTTGTAAACACTTTCTCTTTTACTATATACATCTGCAGGAATAAAATAATCTTCTTCTGATAATTCATTATCGTAAAAAGCAGGAAAAAAAGGATTTTCAACAATATTATCTGTTAGAGTTACAAATAAGGGATTACTCATTTTCATAAAATCTTCAGGTTCAACATCTTTTGTCTTTTCAATATGATAGCATAATTCCAATCTTGATATCCTTCTTTCAAAAAGCGAAAAACGTCTATAAGGAATATCATCATCTTCACAACCATTGATATTGGCGTATTTATGTCTATATTTCCTAACATTTTTTGGATTAAACGGGAAGTTTTCAAACATATCTCCTATTGTTTCTTGAGAAATGCCATATATTATCGCCGCTTTCATCATTGGATGAGGTCCAAAACCTTCTAATACCGATAAACATGTTAAACGGATTCTAGGGTCAGGGTTATGACAACCATCTAAAAACGCTTTAGCAAGTAATGTCATATCTGTACCACTTAATTTAAAAAGATCATCATATCTTGTTCTACGTCTTTGTAAATTACCATTTTCATCAATTAAGGGTAAGCCATCGGGAGTAAAAAGATAACCTGTCAATTCTTCTATAAAATCCCATTTACTTGCAATTCCAGCTTTTGTATCAACTGCATCATAATATATTAAACCGATTAATTTCTTCATATCAGCATATTTAATATATCTTAAAACAGGGTAGTAAGTATAACTTTTAACATTGTCAGCTTCTTTTTGTTCCATACCTATTTGCAAATATCTTGGAACATCTGCAACTGCTTCATCTGTATCTGTTAGCATCATATGTAATATTGCATATATATATCTACTTCTATCTGGTTCAATAGGATTACATATTCTAAAGTTTCCATAATTTTGGTAAATATCGCCTCTATAACCTTCAAAATCAAAATCACCTTCTGCAAAGAGTGATAAAGGAACTGATAATGACAATAACAATATTAAAAATATTCCTAACTTATATTTATATAATTTTGGTTTAACCCTATTCATATAAATTACCTCCTAACATAAAACGAAAAAATATATTACATCTATTATCTTATTTACATATAAAAAATACAGTAAATTATATTAACAAACAAAAAATTAACAATATGTAATTAATATTACATGATATAAAACTTTTATATTCTACTCTACAATATATTAAATAAACAAATAAATGAAAAGAAAAATGTATACATAATCAAAGATAGTTTTTAAGAAAAATCAATTAGTTTTTCAATACCCTTATTTATATTATACACAGGTTTCCAGTCAAGAATATTTATAGCCTTATTTATATCAGCAACATAATGCATATAATATTTATCTTGCTCTCTATAATCTCTTGCTCCAAACTTAATGAGATGTTCATCCCCACCAGCTACCCTTACCATTGTGCTAATAAATTCTTTCAGGGTATGAGTTTCGCCTAAACCTATATGAAAACTTTCTGGTTCAATAGAACTAGATTTTGTATTAATATAATCTACACATTTTATATAAGCTTCTGCAATATCGTCAACATAGAGGTAATCTCGTATTTGTTCACCCTTTGTAGTTTCAATTATATCTTTATTCCTAATACTTTTAACTAAATAAGGTATCAATTTATTAGGGCTATCGTTTGGACCATAAGGAGAAAATATTTTTATAGTTATCAAGCTTGTTGTTTTATATTCTCTAGACAAAGCAGTTAAACAATTCTGGCTTGCTAATTTACTTGCCGCATAATAAGTACCCGGGTTAGGTATATCATCTTCTTTTATGGGTCTATTATATCCTCCATATTCAAATCCTGTACCTGTATTTACAAAAAGCTTTACACCCGATTTACAAGCGGCTTCATATAATCTTGCGCTACCTAAAATATTTACATTATTAAGTTTAACCAAGTCTTCTATTACATTTCTTGTGCTATAAAAAGACGCTAGATGCAAAACAACATCGAACTGCATTTCTTTAAAAAAACTGTCTAAATCATCATTTACAAAATCAATATTATTAAGAGCATATTTACCTTGAATATTATGTAACTTTGCTTCATCTTTACTAAGGTCAAGTATATGTAATTTATATCCTCTATCTATAATATGTTCTGCTAAGCAGCTTCCGATAAATCCAAGTCCACCTGTTAATAATACTTTCATAAATAGTTGCCTCAAATTTATAATATCATGAATAGAACGTATCCAAAAAGTTGTATTTAAAAATATAATATTTTACTTAACAGATAACAATATCTACCAAACTTGATTTCTATGCGAGAAAAAAGAAAATAATATCCCTCAGACTTATCTGACAGAGAATGGGAAATAATAGAGCCCTATATTCCGAAAGCGAAAGCAGGCGGTAGACCTGAAAAGCACAGTAAAAGAGAAATACTGAGCCTAACGCCGGTATTATAGATCCACAAACTGTAAAAACCGTTGATTTAAAAGGCGGAGATAAGGGTTATGACGGTCATAAAAAGATGAAGGGTAGGAAGAGACATCTTTTAGTGGATGTAATGGGAATGGTATTAATAATAATTGTGCATCCTGCAGACATTATAGACTATGACGGTGCTGAACTTCTTTTCAATACGATAAAAGGTAAATATAATAGGCTTCAATCGGGTTGGGCAGACGTATCTACTCGGTAAATCGGCTTATAGCCACGCTCTAAAACCAGATGGATTGTGGAACGAACAATTGCATGGCTAAATAAAAATAAAAGATTATCAAAAGACTATGAAGTATTAGCCTCTTCCAACGAGAGTTTTTGTTATCTCGCTATGACACGCTTAATGCTCGGACGTTTAGCAAGAGGAGGAGGTTAATACTTTTCGGATACGCTCTACAAAATAAAAAAACTTCGTTCTAAAAATTCTTTCCGATTGTTCTTTCCAAAAATCTATTTTATTATTTGACTTGAAAAAATGTATTTGTTTTTAAAGAGGTAAATATACCAAAAATTTTCCATTTTGGCGACTTTGAAATTTATTTATAAAAAAATATTATTAACTTATATTTATGACAAATTTTAAACTTAATGAAGAAGAAATTCAAAAACTAAAAGAAATACATAAAATTAGCTTATAGAGTCAATGCAATTATTCTATTAGGCACAGGATACACTTTGGAACAAGTTCAGGAAGTGCTTTTGATAAGTAAAAGAAATCTATCAAGATATGTCAAGATATATAAAGA
>Ga0180007_10002782_pt1 | contig 20322 bp, 21 predicted proteins | sample MM_PC_MetaG_FD_121122 | JGI IMG/M metagenome (GOLD analysis project Ga0180007, IMG submission 121122) | Groundwater microbial communities from the Aspo Hard Rock Laboratory (HRL) deep subsurface site, Sweden - MM_PC_MetaG | ecosystem: Environmental > Aquatic > Deep subsurface > Groundwater... | reverse complement strand
TGGTTGTTGAATCCACGGGTTTTTTTGCAAGCTACGCCAGCTCAAAGGCGCATCTGGATGCCGGTGCTAAAAGAGTGGTAATTACTGCTCCCATGAAAGACGAGCCTGTTCCCGGCATAGAGGGAGCGACAGTACTCATGGGGGTGAATGAAGATAAGCTTGCGACTTGTTTAATAACTTCAAATGCTTCTTGTACCACAAATGCCGCAAGCCCTTTAATTGCTATTCTTGACGAAACATTGGGTATCGAGAAGGCGGTCTTGAACACTACACATGGATATACCGCATCACAATCATTAGTTGACGGTCCTTCAAAAAAAGGATTCAGAGAGGGGCGCGCGGCGGCGCAAAACATCGTACCATCTTCAACTGGCGCCGCTATTGCTGTGACAAAGGCTTTCACTGAGCTTCAAGGACTATTTGATGGTATTGCCACACGTGTACCCGTTGTGGCTGGTTCCTTAGTCGACATCACATTTATAGCCAAAAGAGAGACTAGCGCTCAAGAGATAAACGACATTTTAAAGAAAGCGGCGGGAGAAAAAAGATGGAAAGGAATCTTTGCTGTGACGGAAGAAGAACTTGTCTCTTCTGATATCTTAGGCAGTCTTTATGGTTCAATTGCCGATCTTAACTTCACTCGCGTAGTTGGCGGCAACTTAGTAAAAGTGTTGGCTTGGTACGATAATGAAATGGGATATGCCTACACGTTGGTCGATCACGTCATTAAACTCGGTTCGCATATCAAGTAGTACAACGAATTCACTATAAATAATATGAAAATTTTAGTTGGTTCTGATCATGCTGGATTTGGACTTAAAGAAAAACTAATTCTTTATCTCAAAGAACTTGGTTATGAAATAGAAGACAAGGGCGCGTTTGAATATAATGAGGAAGATGATTATCCCGATTTTATTATTCCTTTGGCTCGTGAAATCTCTAAGCATCCCAACGAGCTAAAGGGTATAATCTTTGGCGGCTCCGGTCAGGGGGAAGCTATGGCCGCAAATAAGTTCAGTGACGTCCGGGCTGTTGTCTACTATGGGAAAGGCCAATGTGTTGTAAAAGATACAGACGAATCCATCATTAAACTTTCCCGAGAACATAATGACGCTAATATTCTTTCTCTAGGGGCGCGCTTCATTACTGAAGAAGAAATGAAACAAGTAGTCAAGGAATGGCTCGAGACACCTTTTGTGGACAATGATCGGCACAAGAGACGCCTCGCTAAAATGGATCGCATTCATGAGTGAAATTATTCCAGCAGTACTTGCTACAAGTGTTTCTGATTTCAACTTAAAGCTCGCCCAAATACCGAAAGAGGTGAAATTCGTCCATGTTGATATCCTTGAAGAAGATATTTGGGCGGATATTAATATTGATTTTGAGGTTCATTTAATGGTCTCCAGACCTGATGAGATTATGGCTCGCTGGGTTGAAAGGAGAGCCAAAAGAATAATTGTCCACAAACTCGATGAAAAGATTACCAAGTTCAGAGATAAGGTCGAAATCGGTTTAGGTGTAGAGCTTCATACATCACTTGATGAAATTTGGCCACTTATTTCTCAAATAGACTTTCTTCATTTAATGTCAATAGCCGAAATTGGTGCACAAGGGCATTCTTTTGAGCCGATAATTTTTGATAGAATAAAGAAGGTTAAAGAAAAGTTCCCAGAATTGGTTATAAGCGTTGATGGTGGCATAGACGCCTCCAATTATCAAAGACTTATAAATGCGGGAGTGGAAAGATTGATAGTCGGGTCTAGCTTTCAAAATTTATGGAACTCACTGACGAAAAAATAATTGAACTTAAAGAGAAGGCGAACGACATTCGTATCTCTATTATCGATACTCTAGAAGACGCGGGTTCCGGGCACACCGCCGGGCCGCTTGATATGGCAGACATCTTTACCGTACTCTTTTTCCACACTCTAAAACATAATCCAAAGGACCCAGATTGGTCGGAAAGGGACCGACTCGTGCTCTCTAATGGTCATATCTGCCCTGTGCTTTATGCCGCCATGGCCTACACCGGATATTTCCCGAAAGAAGAGCTTAAGACCTTACGCAAGTTTGGCTCAAGACTCCAAGGACATCCTCATCGAGATTTTTTACCAATGCTTGAAACTAGTTCCGGACCTCTTGGCGAAGGACTCTCGCAGGCTGTCGGTATGGCGCTTGCCGATAAAATTGATCACGGCTTGACTAGTGATCGATATATTTATGCGCTTCTTTCTGACGCTGAACTTGAATGTGGACAAACATGGGAAGCATCAATGCTTGCGGGTAAAGAAAAACTGCAAAATCTTACGGCTGTTATAGATAGAAACAATATTCAAATAGATGGTTATACCGAAAACGTTATGCCCCTTGAATCGGTTTCCGATAAATGGCGCGCTTGGAACTGGCATGTTATCGAAATTGATGGGCATAACATCGAAGAAATCGCCGATGCTTTTGAGGCGGCTAAATCTATTTTTGGTAAACCGACTGTTATCATAGCTCATACCATTGCCGGTAAGGGGGTAAGGGCCTTTGAGCGGGATTACCGCTGGCACGGCAAGCCACCGGATAAAAAAGAAGAGCAGATGGCTATCAACGAATTACGCACTCTGGGCGGCAAAATAAGAAGCGAGCACCAGTAGTTAGATGTAAATAAAATGCTAAATCCAGATCTAAAACTTAATCCTAAAATGTTCAACAAAGATATTGAACAAATTCCTATTCGTCATGGATTTGGTGAAGGGTTGCTTGTGGCGGGGGAAAAGAACCTACAAATAGTAGGTCTCAGTGCCGATTTGACGGAATCTACTAAAATGAATTTGTTTAGTGAGAAATTCCCTAATCGATTTATTCAAGTGGGAGTGGCTGAACAAAATCTGGCCGCCGTGGCTTCGGGCCTCGCGGCTATGGGGAAAATTCCTTTCATTAGTTCGTATGCCATGTTTTCTCCTGGTAGAAATTGGGAGCAAATTCGAACCACTATTTGTTATAACAATCGACCAGTCAAGATTGCCGGTTCACACGCTGGTATCTCGGTTGGTCCGGACGGAGGCACTCATCAGGCAATAGAAGATATTGCTATTACCAGAGTTATTCCAAGAATGGTAGTGATTTCTCCTTGCGACTCTCTTGAAGCAAAAAAGGCAACAGAAGCGAGTGCTGATACGGATACTCCGGTTTATATCCGTCTGGCTCGCGAAAAAACACCTGTTATGACAACAGAAGAAACTCCTTTCGAAATAGGTAAATCGCAAACTTTTTGGAAATCCGATAAACCCGAAGTGGGAATAATTGCTACCGGTGCACTTTTATATAAAGCTCTTTGCGCGGCAAAAGAACTTGAGGAGCGAGGGATTGGGGTTGAAGTGATGAATCTCTCAACTATTAAACCTCTTGATGAAGAAGCAATTATTGCCTTGGCTAAAGCAACTGGCAGAATAGTGACAGTGGAAGAACATCAGATAAGTGGAGGAATGGGCAGTGCTGTCGCTGAATGCTTGGCTCAAAGTTATCCGATACCTATGGAGTTCATCGGGGTTGCCGACCAATTTGGCCAATCCGGGACTCCAGATGAATTAATTGAACACTATGGCATGGATACCAAGAGTATCATTGCCGCTGTCAACAAAATTCAGAAACGATAGTATTGTTTTATATTTTTTTAGTTTGAAAACTAGTGGGAGCGTTTTTGAGATATTTCTCGATTTGAAGACGAGTGAGAAGACCTTTCTGCGCGCCGACTTGCTGAACTACCGACATTGAATTAATTGCGCCCCATGATAGAGCAGTGGGTAAGTTTTTTCCAAGAGCCAAAGCTGCGACCGTGGTGGAAGCAAAAGCATCGCCGGCACCGGTGCGTTCAAAAGGAGGTTTCAAGTCAGGATAAGGCGACTGATGCCACATATTTTCACCATCAAAAGCGTAAGCACCTTTTGGACCGTCTGTAATTACCACTATTTCCGGACCAAGAGCGTGCATGCGCTTCAAAAGCTCTTCTGTCCCAAGAGTATTTAGCTCCAGAATCTTTTCTGCCTCTTCAACATTACAAAAGAAAATTTTAGACCTAACGTAGATATTCCTTAACTCATCTTTACCAAATTTAATTTGGAAAGTGCCCGGTTGAAAGGCCAGAAATATATCCGGGTGATTTTTTAAATAAGAAGCGATTTCTTGATGATGGGTCAGTGTTTTTTCCCCTAGAGAAGATAAGTAAATCCATTTAGGCGCCACAATATCAGGAAATTTATATTGGTAATGCTCATGTTTGACCAAAATAGTACGATCATTCTCATACCAAAGCACATAGTGATAATTTGTCTTCTCTTTCGGATGTACGGTTACAAACTCTATGCTCACCCCGTCTTTCTTCAGACTTTCTATGCAATTATGGCCATGCTCATCATTTCCTAGATTAGAAATAAGAGTGGAAGAAAGACCGAGCCGTGCCGCTGTGACAGCGGCGTTTGGAGCATTGCCAACCGCGAAGACTTCTTCCACAGACTCGTAAGGAATCTTATCCCCGAAAGCTAAAGTAATAGTGCAATGTTCTCGGTTCATATCGCAATTAACACTTGCGTCTTTGAGCTTGATAAATGCATCGACAACGATATCGCCAATAGCTACGAAGTCATTCATAAAGATAAGTATATCATGGTAGAATTATGACAATGAAGAATTTAAGGGAATATCTGGCATGGGCAGAGGAAAAACATGTCGCCATAGGACACTTTAACGTCTCAGATTCGGAAGGATTTAAGGCAGTAGTAGAAACAGCAAAAGAATTAGAAGTGCCTGTGATTATTGGGGTTTCCGAAGGAGAAAGAGATTTTATTGGTATGGATGAAATTGTTTCTTTAGTCAAAATAGCCAAAGAAGCATGTCTTCCGGTATTTCTAAATGCAGATCACACTTATTCAGTGGAAAAAGCAAAGAATGCTATTGATGCAGGGGTTGATAGTGTCATCATTGACTTAGCAGATAAAAAATATGAGGAGAATGTGCAAATAACTAAAGAGGTCGTCTTGTACGCGCACGATAAGGATGTATTGGTCGAAGGTGAACTTGGTTATATTGGCAAATCATCGAAAGTGTTAGAATCTCTTCCCGAAGGAGTCTCGGTCAAAACTCAAACTAATCCAGAAGAGGCGGCTGAATTCGTAAAAATTACTGGAATAGACCTGCTAGCCCCATCAGTCGGTAATGTACATGGAATAGTTAAGACGGGCAATCCAAAGCTCAATATTGAGCGTATAAGAGCACTGCGTGAAGTGGTTGGGGTGCCCTTGGTACTTCATGGGGGCTCTGGCATTACTGATGAAGATTTTAGAAAAGCGATAGAAGCTGGAATACGAATTATTCATATCAATACCGAATTAAGAATCGCCTACAGAGAGGGAATAGAAGAGGGACTTAAGTCGGGTGAAATAGCGCCTTATAAATTTTTGGCCGAAGGGGTGACAGAAATGAAGAAAGTGGTTCATGACCGATTAAAGTTATTCAATAAACTGTAATTTGATTTTATACCAAGAACAAGTTAGGATGAAATGATGCTTACCTTAAAGGCGGAAATACGGGATATTCATACTAAACCGGAAACGGTCAGAAAAGCAGGGAAAATACCTGCAGTCTTTTACGGCAAAAAGGAAGCAACCACGCCCATCTCTATTCCCAAAATTGATTTTCTGAAAGTCTGGAATAAGGCTGGAGAATCAAGCGTAGTCACCTTAGAGATGCCCGAGGGTAAAAAAGAAAGTCTCATTCAAGATATAGACTTAGACCCCGTTACAGGTAATCCTCGCCATGCAGATTTTTACATTTTTGAAAAGGGTCACAAAGTGGAAGTTGAATTACCCATAGAGCTCATCGGAGTTTCTCCGGCGGTTAAAGACCTGGGGGGCATGCTTGTGAAGGTTCTTCACGAACTAGAAGTAAAAGCAATGCCAAAAGATTTACCACACAATATTGAGATAGACATAAAAACTCTTGTAAACTTCGGCGATCAAATTCTTGCTAAAGATATTGTGTTGCCGACGGGTGTAGAACTTAAGGTAAATCCGGAAGAAGTAATCGCTTTAGTATCGGCTCCACGTGAAGAGAAAGAAGAGGAAGAAGCACCTATTGATCTTTCACAGATAGAAGTTGAAAAGAAAGGCAAGGAAGAAGAGGAAACTATTGAAACTAATGAAAGTGAAGCAAAAAAAGAAACGCCTCCAGTTTAATCAAATCAAAACAATCCCTGCCCTGATACTTATTCTCGGATTTTTGAGTGTTTTTAATAATACCTTGGCACAGATGATAACTTGTCCGAATGACGTGCGAGCACGCGAGCCAGCAGCGTGCGCCGAGCTCGATGATCTAGTAAAAGAAGAAGCCTATTGGATGGCGGAACTTAATAAAGTCAAAGCCAGCAGCGCCTCATTTCAGACCGACATCAATCTCCTTGAAAACAAGATTAAAGCTGCCCAAGCTAATATCAGAAGCAAGAATAACCAAATAGCTCTCCTAACAAAAGATATTGCCGTCAAACAATCAGAAATTTCTATACTTGACACCCGTCTGACCGCCGGTAAAAAAGCTATTGCCGATATCTTGCGTAAAACTAACGACATCAACTCTTACTCATTAGTTGAAGTAGTGCTTTCCGATAAAAATTTCTCTGAATTTTTTATGGATATAGACACTTATGCTTCCACCGAGCGAGCGCTTACCAACTTGTCTGCCGAGCTACGCACCGTCAAAACTTTAACCGAGTCGGAAAAGATCGCTCTAAATAAAAGACGAGAAGCAGAAGCTTCTGCTAAAGCCGCTCTAGAAAATGCTAAAAAAATAGTAGAAGTAAGTCAGGCGGAAAAGAAAACTCTTCTTGCGCAAAGTCAGAATAAAGAGAAAACTTATGCTCAAGTAGTGGCAGACAGACAGTCCAGAGCCGCACAGATTCGTGCTACACTCTTTCCTTTGCGTGATATCGAGCCTATCAAGTTTGGCGACGCTTTACGATACGCAGAAATTGCCAATGCTAAAACAGGTGTTAGCCCGGCTTTTATTTTGGCGATTCTTCAGCAGGAGTCGAATCTAGGAGCTAATGTCGGAACATGTAATAGACCTCAAGATACTCAAAAATGGCAGAGTATAATGCCAGGAGCACTTCACTATTCCAATTATCAAAAAAATGGTAAGACTTGCAGTGGTCCAAATAGTCCCTGCTCATACCGTGATGATCAGTCAGCTTTTGTAAGAATAATAAGTAAGATTGATAGATATAATAGTACGGAAGGTGTTCCTCTTTCTTGTCCTTGGGGTACTGGTTGGGGAGGAGCAATGGGACCTTCTCAGTTTATACCCACAACATGGGAATTATTTGCATCAAAAATTTCATCGGCACTAAACATTGGGTTCCCTGATCCATGGAATCCTGAACATGCCATAATAGCGACAGCTCTATATTTAAAAGATTTGATAGGTACGACTGGCGATCCATGGATTGATCAACGAACTGCAGCTTGTCGTTATTATTCCGGTAGTACCTGTTATCCTCGCGGAGGAGAAGTGGTGGCATACGGCAATAGTGTAATGACCAAAGCTGAGAAAATACAAAGAGAAATGATTGACCCTTTGAAATTTTAATGATAAAGTAAGCCCCTATGAAAAAAGATACACACCCAAAAGACTACCGACCGGTACTTTTTATCGATAATTCTGATGGCACAGAGTTCATTATTCCTTCCACGGTAGAGACTCAAGAAACGGCTAAATCTAAGACAGATAAAAAAGAATATCCAGTTTTCCGCGTGGAAATTTCCTCAAGTTCACATCCTTTCTATACCGGTGAGACGAAGGTCCTTGATACCGCTGGTCGAGTTGAGCGCTTCAAACAAAAGCGGGCTAAGGCAAAAAAATAATGGATCCCGTTAGAAGTACCCTGCGATTATGAAAAACATGATATATTTTACTAAGTGGCTTATAAGAAGTAACTTCTAACGGGATGGATTGGCAAGAGTGGAAAAAACAAGAAAAAGTGGATACGGAGGAATTTCCAAATGAAATTATTTTAGAGGTGCGGGCTGGCGCCGGGGGAGAAGAGGCCGCGCTTTTTGCTCGGAAACTCGCAGATATGTACATTCTCTATGCTGGCATCAAAAGTTGGAATACGAAAGTGCTTTACGCATCCGAAAGTGCTCTTGGCGGATATAAAGAAGCAGCGATAGAAATAAGAGGGGAGGGGGTTTTCGAGAATTTACGTTTCGAGACAGGAGTGCACCGTATTCAGCGAGTGCCAGAAACGGAAAAGATGGGTCGGGTTCATACTTCCACAGCTTCCGTTGCCATTCTTCCAATCCGCAAAAAAACTACTTTAGAGATAAAGCCAACAGACCTTGAGATAGAATTTTCACGTTCGGGAGGCGCTGGCGGACAGAATGTCAACAAAGTGGAGACGGCTGTGAGAATAGTCCATAAGCCGACAGGTATTGATGTGCGTTCCACAGCAGAGAGAAGTCAATTGAAAAATCGCGAGAAGGCTATGAGTATTCTCTTTGCCAAGCTCGAAGCTAAAAAAGAGGAGGAGGAAGCAAAGAAACACTCTTCTAATCGTAAAAACCAAATCGGTACTGCTGACCGCTCAGAGAAGATCCGCACTTATAATATCCTGCAAGATCGCATTACGGATCATCGTATCAAAAAATCTTGGCACAACATTGAAAAAATTTTTGCTGGCCATATTGATCCAATTATTGATGAATTAAGGACTCTTGAAAATGCTGAAGTACTCTGATAGAATATCATTTCGTTAATGACAGAAAAAACCATACAATCTAAAAGTAAAATAGAAGGGCTCTTCAAGGTTGGGGCTCATTTTGGCTTTGTCAAATCTCGTAGGCATCCTTCAGCCAAACCATTTATCTTTGGCTCAAAAAATAATATTGAAATTTTTGACCTTGAAAAAACAAGCGAAGAGCTGGAAAAAACACTTACTTTTATTGAAGGAAAGGGCAAAGAAAAAGTCCTCGGTCTTTGGGTAGGAGGTAAGAGTGAAGCTCGAGAGGCAATTACGAAAGCGGGCAAGGAGCTTGAGATGCCTTACGTTGCTGGCCGATGGATTGGAGGTACACTTTCAAATTTTCCTGAAATCAAGAAACGCATTGCCCGGCTCGAAGAACTTGTTGAACAAAGAGAGAAAGGGGAGCTCGGTAAATACACAAAAAAAGAGCGCCTACTCTTTGATCGAGAAATTGAGAAGCTTACTATCTACTTCGGAGGACTTTCTACTTTAAAATCATTGCCAAAGTTTCTGGTTGTAATCGACCCGAAAAAAGAATACATCGCTGTCGCTGAAGCAAAGAAAATCCATATTCCGGTAATCGCTCTAGCTGGCTCTGATTCTAATTTATTTGAACTTGATTATGCTATTCCAGGCAACGACTCCTCAAGACAAAGCATTGCCTTTATTCTTCAAGAGCTAGTAACCGCCTATAAAAATGGAAAGAAAATGGCGATTGAAGAAGCACCAAAAGTCTAAAATGATTACGATTGAAGAAATCAAAGCTCTGCGAGCACAAACCGGTCTCTCCATTATGCAATGTCAAAAAGCGCTTGAGGAGGCAGGAGGAGACAAGGTGAAAGCAATAGCCCTCCTTAAAGAAAAAGGCGCTGAAATAGCCGCTAAGAAGGGTGAGCGCAGTCTTGGAGCTGGCACAGTAGCGGCCTATATCCATTCCGGCGATAAAGTGGGAGTTATGATTGAACTTTTGTGCGAAACCGATTTCGTAGCTAAAAATCCTGAATTCAAATCAATCGCTAAAGACATCGCTATGCACATAGCTGCAATGAATCCAACCGAGATAGCTGAACTTGTGGAACAGCCATTTATTAAAGACCCTGGACAAAATGTGAGTGATCTTATAAACAGTACTGTGCAAAAATTTGGCGAGCGTATTGAAGTGGGGCATTTCGTGCGCTTTTCTCTGAATTAGTGCGATAATCTATTGTCATATGGCATTCATTATCATTTTTGCTATCTCCGGTCTGGCAATCATACTGCTTGTAGTTGCTAAGAGTTTGGAAGAGAAACGAAGAAGGTCATTCTTCATTTTGGATGCAATCTCAAAGGGCGACACTCATGTTCGAGAATTTTATCATAAAGCAGTTCGTTCTTATTCCGACGGAAAGGAAAAAGTCTTATTTTTTTTCAAGAAACAAATTCCTATACATTCAAGAAACTCCTCAAATAAATTCCTTTCTTTTCTAAAAGAAAAGAGGAAACTATACGCAAATAATATACGAAACTCAAAGTCATTAAAAAAATCAGATGGTATATCGGAATTCTTCAAAAATATGTCTGATATTGAAAAGGGAAATGGGGAAATTAATGACGTTTATGAAAACGATTCTCAAAAAGACAAAAAAGGGGTAAAATAGTCTTGCCCCGCCTGAGCTAGGCGGGGCGAGGCGGGGTGAAGTAGAGCAAAGTTAGTGCCACCTTAGCTCAGTTGGTAGAGCGCCACTTTTGTAAAGTGGATGTCGTCAGTTCAAATCTGACAGGTGGCTCAATCGGTTCCTAGGATAGAAGTCGTAGCGACCCGAAGAGCGGGTACTGCCTTCTCTAAGTCCTCAACAGAATGAAAACCATAATAGGTCTGACCATTGATAATCAATGCTGGTAGATCCGGTTTGACCTTATATATAGAAGTTAGGGTGTTAATAGCTCCAACATCAAAATGATAATCAAACGAATACACACGTAGGTCCGGATACTTGTCTCTTAGTGCAGTTAGAACATAGCCCATCTTATCGCAATCTTCGCAGATATCTTTAATTGTTGAATAAAAATATAAAATAAAGGTTGGTTCAATACCACATTTCTCCGTTAGGCGCTTCATCAAGAGATAATCTTTGATCTCAAGTAAGAAATAAGAGCGCTTTAAGTACTCAAGATTGTTTGTATCCAACTCTGATTGATTTTCAGCGTAAGAAAGTTTTTCTCCAAGAGAACCAAGCTCTTGAGAAAGAAACCCAGGACCAATATCTTTGCAAGAAGTCTCCTCAAGAAGTGCAAACTGGGTCTCTGAAGAGAGGATGTCAAGCGCTACTCGATTCTCAATGGCACGAACATCCTCAAGCTTCTTCTGGCTTAGTAAATTTGACACGAAGATAGCCGTACCAAAAATGGCAGCCGTGATGATAAAAGCAATAATGTATTTTTTTGAATCAATCATTACTTGTAGTGAGCCATGTCGAACTACTTCCAACTTATTTGTCTCCTAAAAATAGTGCTGAACACCGCTTTAGTCAACCAAAAAGGCACGATGAAAATGTAGAGTGTGAGGTAATAAAAGACACCCCTACTAAGTCTGGCCCGACCATCGGCCAGCTTAAGAGCAAGATACAAAATAACAAAAGTAAGTATGACACCGCTCAAAACGAGAATCGGCATGACACTGGTATTGAAAAAGAACCAGTCATAAGATGGTAAGGAGGATTTCCAATTGAAACCTACAGTTTGAAACTTGACCACAACATCAAATGCACTCAACAAATTGTTCCATAACATATAACCAACCAAATAGAGAGTTGAGAAGATTGAAGAGGTGGCGATAGGTAAAATGAAGATACCGATATGACCATATTTTTTATTGAAAAACATTTCGCGATAGTCAATAGCATTATTCAGAAAGCCATATGTCCAGCGCACTCTTTGTTTGTAGAGCGCTACCAAACGCGCTGGTGTGACAGTGTAAACATGCGCGCCATGGGAATTGACGATTTTATAGTGATGCTTTTGCATGCGCATAGCCATCTCCAAATCCTCGGTATAGTGTCCGGCTCGATATCCACCAAGCTCCCGGAACACTTGAGTGCGAAAAATGGAAAAAGGGCCTGGCGTAACATAAAGCGCGCCAAGAGATGAAAGCATGCGACGTAGAAAGATTCCCCAGTTGTACTCAATTCTTTGGATATATTGCAAGACGCTCCGAGGCTCATACACCTTAATTGAAGGGGCAACTGCCATAATGCTCGCATCATCAAAAAATGGCACAATCTTCTTAAGAGCCTCTGAATTAACGAAAGAATCGGCATCAAGGCATCCAACCAGATCACTCTCGACTTTTTCTAAAGCAAAATTAAGCGCTGTGTGCTTGCCGCCGTTCTCTTTTGAAAAAATAGCAACTTGGGGATGGTTTTTAAATTTAGCAAGCACGCGATGGGTTCCATCGGTGGAACCATCATTCACTGCGATAATAGAAAGTTTCCCCTTGGGATAATCTAAATTAAGAATTGAGAGAATTGTTTTCTTGACGGTATGCTCTTCATTAAAACAAGGCACAATTATAGTCACGGTCGGAAACCGCTCAATATTCTTGTTAAGATATTTCTCTTCAAGGTTTAATTCTTCACGTATCTCAAGATAAGTAATTAGAAGAAAAACCTCAAAGAAGAGGGTGAGGAAAAGAGAACTGTATAAAATAAGCGCTTGAATTTCAGCCATTTGCGATTAAACTCACTATACCATAACATATAAGATAATGCCTGAAAATATAGTTATTCAATCAAACGAAGAGCAGGAATTACGAAAGATTCTTGAAACCAAGAATGATGCCGGGTCCGAACGCTTAAAGCGATTTTTAGCCATGCCTGATTTGTCGCGTACACCCGAAAGTCCGCTTTACGAAATTGTAGAACGAACCCTCAAAACCGAGAATCTTAAGGGTTTTGATGTAATCAAAATTCCGGAAATAGTGCCTACTCACGTTACGTTTGATCTTTTCAACATGCCCCAAGGCCATCCAGCGCGAAGTAAATCAGATACTTATTATATAAACGAGGATTACATTTTGCGCACACACGACACCGTTATGTGGTATTACTACTTAAATCATCCAGAAATTAAGGCAAGGATCGCTACAAAGCAATCTTTAGGAGTAATTTGCTTCGGCAAAGTCTATCGCAAGGACGAGATTGATCGGAAACATATGAATGTATTTCATCAAATAGGTGGCTTGTATCTTATGCCGGATAGTAAACAAACAGTAACTCCTGATGATTTGAAGAATGTTTTAAGCGAAATTGCCCAGAGTATCTTCGGAGACAAAGTGGAGTTTCGATTCTATGACCACGATTTCCCTTACACCGAACCGAGCTTCGAAATGGAAGCGAAGATTAACGGACAATGGGTTGAAATGTTGGGTTCAGGTATGCCACGAAAGAGCGTGCTCTCTAACTTCGGCCTTGAAGGTTACAACGGCTGGGCGTTCGGGTTTGGTTTGGAAAGACTGGCTATCGCCAGCATGGATTTACCTGACATCAGACTACTTTGGTCACAAGACGAGAGAGTAAAGAAACAACTAAAACTCGGCAACAAATTCAAAGAGGTTAGTAAATTTCCTCCGGTCACTCGCGATATCTCTTTTATAGTAGAAAAAAGCTTCATTCCTAATGATTATTTTGACCTGATACGCGACCTCGGTGGTGACTTGATAGAAGAAGTGGTGCTTCTGGACAAGTACGAAAATGTTAAAAAATTCGGAGAAAAGAAATTAAGTTATACTTTCCGCATTACTTATCGTAGTCTTGAGAGAACACTTACAAACGCAGAAGTCAATACTCTTCATGCTAATTTGGAAGACAAAACCACAACTGATTACCTAGCCGAAATCCGCAGGATATAGCCGAGAAAAACGCTTTCTTTCTAGGCCTATTTGTGATAAAATAGTGATATAAAACACATATGCTGAAAGGTAAGAAAGACAGCAAAATCACCACAAAATCGACGGGTAAATACAACGCCGAATCCATCACGGTTTTAGAAGGACTTGAACCGGTACGTAAGCGCCCCGGTATGTATATTGGCACTACCGGACCAGATGGTCTTCACCATTTGGTTACGGAGATTTTTGATAACTCTCGCGACGAGGCCATGGGCGGTTTCGCCAATGATATTGAAATTACTCTCTTACCCGATAACTGTGTCCGTGTGGTGGACAATGGCCGAGGGATTCCTGTAGATACTCATAAACAGACAAAAGTTTCTGCTCTTGAGACTATCATGACCACACTCCATGCTGGCGGTAAATTTGGTGGAGAGGGATATAAAATATCGGGTGGACTTCACGGTGTCGGCGGCTCGGTAGTCAACGCTCTTTCTATTTATTGCCGAGCAGAAGTATATAGGGATGGCGGAATCTATACCCAAGAATATTGCCAAGGTAAGAGAAAAAGTGCGGTTAAAAAAATCGGCAGCTCTCCGCTTCACGGCACTATTATTACTTTTCAGCCGGACCCCGCTATTTTTCCCGAAATCAATTTCAGTTTCGAACGCATCGTTAACCATTTGCGCCAACAGGCATACTTGGTAAAAAGCTTGCGTATCAGCGTTCTCGATGCAAGTAAACTTGAGAAAGAGAGTGACGCTAAGGTTTTCTATTTCCGTGAACTTGGTCTTGATGTACCCTCTATGTCTTTCTATTTCGAAGGAGGTCTTATGTCTTTAGTAAGATTTGAAAACGAGCACAACAAACCAATTCACAGAAACATTTTCTATGTAGAGAAAAAAACCAATGGTAACGACTATGAAACCGTCGAGGTGGCGCTTCAGTATGTTGACGACATCTCTTCTCGCATTTTGCCTTTCGCCAATAATATTTATACAACCGAAGGAGGCACTCATGTTACCGGCTTCAAAACTGCTTTAACCAGAAGTCTAAATTCATATGCTAAAAAGAATAATCTCGTAAGCGAAAAAGAAGACAACTTCACTGGAGATGATGTGCTTGAAGGTCTGACAGCTGTCATCTCAATTAAATTACAGGAGGTTCAATTTGAAGGGCAAACAAAAGCAAAGTTAGGGAGCGTAGAAGCTCAAGGTATGGTTACGACCGTCTTTGGTGATGCTTTTTCTGCTTATCTTGAAGAGAATCCTGATGACGCCAAAGCTATGATTCAAAAGGTTGTCTTGGCGCTTAAGGCACGTAAAGCCGCTAAAGCAGCTAAGGATTCCGTTCTTCGTAAGGGCGCGCTTGAAGGTATGACTCTGCCTGGTAAACTTGCCGATTGTCAGTCACGTTCAGCAGAAGAATCAGAACTTTTTATTGTGGAAGGGGATTCAGCTGGCGGCACTGCAAAAATGGGCCGTGATAGACGTATACAAGCCATCTTACCTCTTCGAGGAAAGATCCTTAATATTGAGCGAGCGCGTCTGGATCGCATGCTCGCAAGCGAACAAATCAAAAACTTAGTGGTCGCTTTCGGCACCGCAATAGGGGACACGTTTGATATTACAAAACTTCGCTACCATAAGATTATTATTGCCACTGATGCTGATGTTGACGGCGCACATATCCGAACTCTCCTTCTGACGCTTCTCTATAGATTCTTTCGTCCGCTTATTGATTCAGGATTCATCTACATTGCTCAACCACCACTTTATAAAATTAAAAAAGGGAAAGAAATTATTTATGTTTATTCCGATGAAGAGAAAGAGGAGAAGAATATTGAAGGAGCTGACATCCAGCGCTACAAAGGTCTCGGAGAAATGAATGCCGAGGAACTTTGGGAGACGACTATGAATCCAAAAGTAAGAATACTCAAACAAGTTACTATTGAAGATGCCCGAGAAGCAGATCGTATCTTCGACATCCTCATGGGCTCTGATGTACCATCCCGCAAATCTTTCATTCAATCCAACGCCAAGAAAGCAACAGTCGATATTTAATAAACTCAAAAATAGCTCTGTATTTGCCTTTCTAAGCCCCTCGACTTCGCGTAAGGCATATTTTTTGCACTGTGTACAAAATGTGGATAGAAAGTGGATAACTTTAGTGGTGTTGTGGATAGTAGTGGTATAGAATGTTTGTCAGTGGGAAATAGTGGTAACCCCGTAGAACGGGGCAAGAATGAAAGAACAATGTTTATCGGCGAGTACACACATACAGTTGATGAGAAGAACCGCTTCTCTTTGCCTGCAAAATTTCGTAAAGAACTCGGCCGGAAAGTAGTTGTTACTCGAGGTAAAGATCACTGTCTTTTTCTCTATCCCCACAAGACTTGGGTTTCCATCTCGGAAGAAGTGGGAAAACTCGGGCATGTAGAAAGTGATCATCGTTATGCGCGATTTACTTTCTCTGGTGCATCTGAAATTGAGATTGATTCTATAGGTAGGATTCTCATCCCCGAATTTTTACGAGAGTTTGCGGAATTGAAGAACCCGATCATCATTACCGGCGTCCACGATAGAGTGGAAATCTGGAATGAGAAACATTGGATGGCCTACAGAAGAAAACTCGAATCAGAATATGCATAAACCTGTTCTTTTACACGAAAGTATAGATGCCCTAAATCTAGGGGAAAATAAAATTTTCCTTGATGGTACGCTCGGTGGCGGGGGACACAGCGCGGAAGTGTTGCGGCGCTTCGCGAAAGTTAGAATTATTGGTTTAGACCAAGATCCACAAGCAGTCGAGCAAGTGAAAAAGGTAATAGATATCGAGGCTAAAGTAGAGAGTTTCGCAAATCTCGATAAAGTTCTTAGGGAATTAGGCATCTCGTCTGTCGATGCCATACTCTTCGACTTAGGCATCTCAAGTAACCAATTTACCCCGCCAGACGGCGGGGCCGGCAAAGGATTCTCTTTTCTCAAAGATGAGCCTCTCGATATGCGTATGTCGAACAAGGGACTCACCGCCGCGGATATTTTAAACTCGTGGGACGAGCACGCCATTGAGCTTGTCCTGCGCGGCTTCGGGGAAGAGAGGCATTCGAAAAAAATTGCCGGGAAGATTGTGGAGAGAAGAAAGGTTAAGCCATTTAAAACTACTTTTGACTTAGTTGGGGTGGTGAACATGGTGAAGCCTAAAATCTGGCGGGATAAAATCCACCCCGCCACCAAAACCTTCCAAGCCCTTCGTATCGCGGTAAACGAGGAGCTCTCCGCTCTGGAAACCGGACTGGAAAGGGGCTTTAAAGCTCTTGGGCCAACCGGAAGATTCGCAGTCATATCATTCCACAGTTTAGAGGATAGGATTGTGAAGAATTTCTTTCGAGACAAAGTCAAAGAAAAAGTCGCCAAACAAATTACAAAAAAGCCCATCGTCCCGAACGCCGAAGAAGTTGAGGGAAATCCGCGTTCACGCAGTGCTAAATTACGTATTGTAGAAAAAATATAATATGACAAGTAAAACAAAAGTAATTTCATATGATAATCGGGCCCGTATTTTTTTGATTCTGGTAGCCGTCTTGATATTATCTTTCTTTGTTTATATCTATGCCGCATATGCCATCACTAGAAATACCGCTCTCCGACAAAACTTAGAAAGACAAATAGCAAACGCATCAACGGATCTTAATTCACTTGAATTTGCCTACATAAAACTCAAGAATAATGTCACAATTGAGCTCGCATATCTCTATGGTTTTCAAGAAGCTAAGAACCAACTCTATGTCTCTCGCGCGCGCCCTGCCTCGCTCACGTTCAATACTCTTGATCGATAAAGGTTATGCCCGGGCTTCAAAATAGATTGCGCCTTTTGTCGCTTCTCGTATTTTTATTCGCCCTTTTGCTTGCAAGTAAACTTTATTTCGTACAAATTGTGTCGGGAGAAAATTTTGCGAATAAAGCAGAACATCAATATGTTGCCGGGGTAAATTATTTCGACCGAGGATCAATTTTTTTTAATACTAAAGATGATGTCTTAGTACCTGTGGCAAGCACAAAGACCGGATTCATTCTTTACATCAACCCCGAGATTATGGGTCAGCAAGAAAACTTGGAAGGTATTTATGAGACCATCAACGCTATCACTCCGATTGATAAAGAAGGATTTCTCGCTAAAGCGCATAAGGTAGGTGATCCCTACGAAGAGTTGGGCAAACATCTGTCCACCGATATGGCAGAGAAGATTAAGGCGCTTAATATATCAGGCCTTTCTGTAGCAGGAGAGAAGTGGCGAATTTATCCCGGTGAGACTATGGCGGCGCATACCATCGGCCTTATCGGCTACAATGACAATGAGCTTGCCGGACGCTATGGATTGGAACGTTTTTACGAATCGCTTTTGAAACGAAGCGGGGATGAGGCTTTTATTAATTTCTTCGCTGAAATCTTTTCTAATATTAAATCAGTGGTTAGAGAAAACGAAAGTCTTGAAGGAGACATTGTCACCACTATTGAACCGTCAGTCGAAGCATTTCTGGAAAGCGAGATTCAGAAAGTAACCGATAAATATTCTTCAGATTTTACCGCCGGTATAATAATCAATCCAAAAACAGGAGAGATTCGTGCTCTAGCTCTCACTCCCACCTTTAACCCAAACTCTCCGGGTGATGAACGGGATTCGAGTATTTTCAGAAACAAGCTGGTGGAAGACCGATATGAAATGGGTTCTATCTTGAAGGCCTTGACTCTGGCCATCGGCATTGACTCCGGAGCCATCACAGCCAAAAGCACCTATAATGACCCCGGATGTATGACCCTCAACACTAGAACCTTTTGCAACTATGATGGAAAATCTCACGGCTCGGGTCTTTCAATGCAAACGGTGCTCAATAAATCGCTCAACACCGGCGCTGCTTACGTAGTTTCTCGCGTGGGAAACTCAAATTTTGATAAATATATGCTTCGCTTCGGTCTTGAAACTATCACCGGCATAGACTTGCCAAACGAAGGCAAGTCTCTCGTCTCAAACCTACATGCCAACCGCGACCTTGAATCCGCACAAGCTTCTTTCGGTCAGGGTATCGCCCTTACTCCCATCGCAACCGTGCGTGCACTCTCGGCTCTGGCCAACGGCGGCACTCTTATCACTCCTCATTTGGTAAAAGAGATTAGATACAAATTGGGATTGACGAAAGTCATAGAATTTCCTAAAGAAGAGGAGAGGGAACGCGTTTTGACTGCTGATACTTCAGCAGAAATATCGCGCATGTTGACAGAGGTGGTTGACCGTTCGCTTCGTGCGGGTCAAATCCGGCTTCAGAACTACAGCATCGCGGCCAAAACGGGTACAGCGCAAATCGCAAAAGAAGGCGGGGGAGGGTATTACGATGACCGCTACTTACACTCATTCTTTGGCTACTTTCCGTCCTACGAACCGGAATTTCTGATCTTCCTCTACACTTATTATCCGAAAGATGTTCAATACGCATCTGAAACTTTGACTGATACTTTCATGAATATCACTAAGTTTCTCATCAATTACTACAACATTCCGCCAGATAGAGAAGCCCCTCCGCCTGAGTCAAAAAATAATTTGTGAGCCATTTAAACAAACGAAAGGCGCACTCCCGAAGGAAATGCGCCTGTATTGCATGAAGGGTCTAGTTCTCGATCGGCCTCATCCAACCCTTACGACGAGTGGTGTGGAAGTATGCCTCGAGATAGTTCGACCCCAGATTGGAAAATTGGTCATAAAGCTTCAGAACCCAGCTCTGGCCACTACCGTCCTCGATGCCGATACTCTCGATCGACACCTCGAAGGTCATGCTCTGGATCTCGAATTTCTGACCGTATTTGCCGATACGAGGGACGTGAGCGGGATTGATGGTGAAGCTCACCATTCTGCCCTTATTCCCAAGCCGAAGGGCGTCGAAGAGTTCTTCACGTGACGGTCCAGCAACGATGTCCCGTTGGGTTGTGTCGGCCATAACGACCTCTCTGTAATGAACACTTCCTTTGGTCGAGGTAGGAAATATAACCTCGTTGCTCCCGTGGCCACCTATTCATACGAATAGGAATTCTATTATCAGTAGAGCATATGGGCGAATTCCTGTCAAGGACTTAAAATAGCCCTAACGGGCGGGGCAAGCCGCGAATCTAGGTTGATTCATTGTTAATTCTTAGATATTCTTTCCTTTGAGGCCTCATCATCTAGCGGCTAGCCCCGATTTTCTTAATCAAAGATTTTAGAAAATCGATGGTCCTCGATTTTGATGAATCAAAATCGGGAGACACAGCTTTCCCATAAAATGGTTTTATCTCTATATACTTAAATCTGAAAAAAGTGCTAAGTATTATATTGGTTGTACAAATAATATAGAAAGAAGAATCAAGCAGCATAATTCTGGCAAGGTAAAAAGTACAAAACCAGATGGGCCATGGTTGTTGCTACATGTAGAAAAATATAATACATTGTCAGATGTTCGAAGGCGGGAAAATCAGATTAAAAACTGGAAAAGCAGAGTTGCTATAGAGAGATTAATAAGCAATCACGGCCTCATCGTCTAGCGGCTAGGACACAGCCTTCTCAAGGCTGGAACCGGGGTTCGATTCCCCGTGAGGTCACAGATTAAAACTTGGTTGAAAGATAAATTTAAAATAAGAGAGGGCGGTTCCGA
>Ga0180007_10002781_pt1 | contig 20330 bp, 19 predicted proteins | sample MM_PC_MetaG_FD_121122 | JGI IMG/M metagenome (GOLD analysis project Ga0180007, IMG submission 121122) | Groundwater microbial communities from the Aspo Hard Rock Laboratory (HRL) deep subsurface site, Sweden - MM_PC_MetaG | ecosystem: Environmental > Aquatic > Deep subsurface > Groundwater... | reverse complement strand
CCTTCATCTGCATAATGCATATTTTGTGCACCAATTCTTAAATTTTCCCCTTCTCTTTTTACTAAATCACGTAAAAAGATTGCTGGAGAGCAAATCACTGATTCTACTTTTTCTTTATCTGGAACTTCAACATTGACTGCATAGATAAATGCTAGTGCATCATCTTTAGTCTTATACATTTTCCAGTTTCCTGCAATAATAGGTCTTCTTTTCATAGACTTAACCTAAAATTGAAGACACGTCTTTGATTGCTTCTTCAGCACGTGCTCCTCTTGCAACGATACGCACATTTTCTCCATGTGGTACTGCAAGTGACATTAATGCTAAGATAGACTTTAAGTCAATCACTTTATTGTAGTAATGTAACTCAATTTCAACTGCATACTTTGATGCAGTTTGAACAACTTTTGCTGCTAAACTAGCATGCAAACCTTGTGTACTTCTGATCATAATCTCTTTTTCCATTTTCTTTCCTCCTCTAAAACATTGGTGGGGTGCTAATCCACAGAACCTTAGCACTATTGGAGCTATTATTCATCAAGTAATGTTCTTTATTTGCTAAATAATAAAATGTTTCACCTTTACGAATAATATATCTTTTTTTATTGATAATTAATGTCACTTGACCTTCTAAAACATATCCAAACTCTTCACCTGGATGTGGATCATCAATTTCTGATTGTCCCCCTGGTTCCAAATCGATGATAATGGGCTCCATTTCATATTTTAATGCGTTTGGAACAATCCAACTAATCATATGCTTTAGTTCTATGTTTTCTTTAATATAAAAGTCTTCTTTCTTATAAACTGCAGTTACATCTTCTTCCTTACTAAAAAACTCATGAACATCTGTTCCTAAGACTTCTAATATTGCAAACAAAGTTTGCATGGATGGAGATGTAAGATTGTTTTCAAGCTGAGATATGTAACCTTTCGTTAATTCAAGTCGATTCGCAAGTTCTTCTTGAGTTAAGCTATTTCCTAATCTCAAGGCACGAATTTTTTTACCTAAATCCATTATAGGTCATCAACACATTGGATACCTGGTAATACCTTGCCTTCTAGGTATTCAAGTGATGCTCCACCACCGGTTGAAATATGAGTAAATCCTTCTTGTAGTCCAAATTGAATAACAGCAGCTGCTGAATCTCCACCACCGATAATTGTGGTAGCTTGATTTTTAATGTCTGCAATCGTTTGTGCTACACTCTTTGTACCTTCTGAGAATCTTGGAAATTCAAATACGCCAAGTGGTCCATTCCATATGACAGTTTTTGCATCTTTAATAAAGGATTCAAAAAGTGCTGTAGTTCTTGGCCCAATATCTAGACCCATCTCATCTGCTGGAATGGAATCGATTGAGCGAACATTTTTTTCTGTATTTGGATCAAATGATTTTCCAGTATAGACATCATCACCAAGCTCTATTTTACCATTAGCTAATTGTAATAATTCTTTCGCTAATTCAACTTTATCTTCTTCTAACAAGCTTTTACCAACTTCATAACCCATTGCTTTAAAGAAGGTGAACGCCATTCCACCACCAATTAAGACTTTATCAGCAATCTTAAGTAGGTTTTGAATCACTTCAATTTTATCTGAAACCTTTGCTCCACCTAAAATAGCGACGAAAGGTCTTTTTGGGTTTTCTAAAGTTCCACCAATAAAGTTAATTTCCTTTTCCAAAAGGAAACCAGCGACTGTATCTTTAATATTTGCAGCAATCCCCACGTTAGATGCTGCTGCACGATGTGCAGTACCGAATGCATCATTGACAAATACATCACCTAAAGATGCCCAATATTTTCCAAGGTCTGGATTATTTTTACTTTCCTTATTACCATCTAGATCTTCAAATCTAGTGTTTTCAAACATTAGGACTTCTCCATCCTTAAGATTAGAAACTGCGTCTTCTAATTCCTTACCTTTTGTCACAGGTACAAAGGTTACCTTTTGATTTAAGTGAGTTGATAATCTTTTTGCTACAACTTCTAAACTGTTTTTTGCCTTGTCAGTTTCATCTTTAACGCGTCCGAGATGAGAAAATACGATTGCTCTACCACCTTTTTCCAACACATACTTGATAGTTGGAAGTGCTTCAACGATTCTGTTTTCATCACTAATTTCCCCATTTTTTAGTGGAACGTTGAAATCTACTCGAATTAAAACTTTTTTTCCTTTAAGATCAATATCTCTAATTGTCTTTTTAGCCATCATTTAACCTCCTTGAATGATGTTATCGTTTATATTAAAACCGGTATTATTATAACACTATTTCTAAACATTTTCTATAATATTAGCAATGAAAGTGTTTTACTTTAGTATTTCTAATCTCATCTAAATACTTGATTTGCTGCTTCAAAGTTTTTAAACTTATTTTTAAATAAATATACTGATGACTATAGAAAGTAATTTTAAGTAATGTATCTATTTCTTCAATTTTATAAATAGTTGCATAATTAATCCAAATATTTTCATAATCCCTTGTTCTTGATAAAGGGATTAATTGAATCGACTCTGTTATGAATAAAGGGATTTTATGGGAGATATCAAATTTCATTTTTACCGCCTTTAAATATCCATCATAGGTAAATAGATGTTCCACACATAAACTCTTCACATAACTCAAATTACTGCATTTCATCAGCTTATTTCCTTCTTCTTGATAAATCATACATCCACTATTGGTATTAACAATATATTCTATCATCGTTTTATAAATAAAAAAAAGGCCAGTTGGCCTTTTTCGTATTATTCAGTCTTTTCTTCAGCTTTTTTAACTACTTTTTTTGCTGGTTTATTGTCATCTTCAAGTAAAACTAAACGTTGTTCAGTTTCTGGATTGAAGAAATGACATTTATGCATATCTAACGCAAGCTTCATCTTATCGCCAATACGTACGCCTGTACGTGCATTGATAGATGCGCAAACATTATGACCATTGATAGATGTATAAATATTAGTTTCAGAACCAAGAAGTTCGGCAACGTCTACGACGATATCAAGAACAGCCCCTGGATATGTATCCATTACAACTTGTTCATCATGAATATCTTCAGGACGAATACCTAAAATAACTTCTTTACCAACTAAGCTGTTTTGTCTAAGAATTTCAAATTTATCATCAGGAACAACGACTGTATGGTCTCCAGCAACAAACTTTTGGTTCTTATCAACAACACCGCGTACAAAGTTCATTGGAGGAGTTCCGATGAATCCAGCAACGAATAAATTGTTTGGGAAATCATAAATTTGTTTTGGTGCGCCAACTTGCATAATATAACCATCTTTCATAACGACGATACGGCTTGCCATTGTCATCGCTTCAATTTGGTCATGGGTTACATAAATTGTAGTGGTTTCAATCTTGTTATGTAGTTTAATCAATTCACCGCGCATTTGAACACGTAGCTTAGCATCAAGGTTTGATAGTGGTTCATCCATTAAGAATACTTTAGCATTACGAACGATTGCTCTACCTAAGGCAACACGTTGTCTTTGTCCACCTGAAAGAGCTTTTGGTTTACGCTTTAGATAAGGAACTAAACCTAAGATCTCAGCAGCTTCATTTACTTTTTCATTGATAATATCTTTTGGCATTTTTCTAAGTTTTAGACCAAAAGCCATGTTATCATAAACAGTCATATGAGGATATAGTGCATAGGATTGGAACACCATCGCGATATTTCTATCTTTTGGTGCTTTGTCATTCACTAATTCTTCATCAATGTATAATTCACCTGATGTGATTTCTTCTAGTCCTGCAATCATTCTGAGTGTAGTTGATTTCCCACAACCAGATGGTCCGACAAACACGATAAATTCTTTGTCTCTGATATCAAGATTGAAATCGAAGACGGCTTGTACACCATTTGGGTAAACTTTATTAATATCTCTTAATTTTAAAGTAGCCATTTTTTTCTCCCTTTTTATTACATTATACGACTATTATAGCAAGTCCATGAGTTAAAAAAAATGTGCAAAGTGCACACATTTTCATTTGATTAGATGATAAATCAAATATGCATCTGTAAATAGCCTAACATCAAACCCAGTCGTTTGAAAAAACTTATCAAGTCTTTGGATTAATGTATTTCGATGTACATATAGCTTTTTCGCTGCTAAACTCATATTTTGGTTCGATTCAAGATAGGTTTTTATACTTTCTTGCATCATCTGATCATTAAGATATTTTCTGAAAATAAATTTCTTTATTTCGTGATCGATTTGATCTAGTAATGCTTTTAAGACTACTTTATCATCTAAATAGACGTATTTATTAAAAGAAATAAGTTGTAATTTCTTTTTGATAAAATCGATATGATGTTGTAAATCTGTTTGATTTTCAAATTGATAGGAGACATAAATTCGAAGATCTGATAAAGTATCACTCATCATATTCAAAATAACGTCCAAAAAGGAAACATCTGTTTCCTGTTGGTAATAGAGATAAATGGCCTTTTCCTCTGTTTCAATACGATCAAAGTTGATAAATTCTGAGAATATTGAAACGATGATTTGCTCATCTGATTTAATTTCATTTTTGCTTTCAATAATCAAATATCGGTACAATTTTTTTCTCCTTATTGATTATAGATTCATAGAATTGTTATGGTGCTAAATAATACGTGTGAAATGCTTGTATAACATCTAAACCATGGGCATATGTAAATCCATTTTCAACTTCGTATTGAATGCCGATGATTTCATGATTCATGTCAATCATGACACCACCATTTCCAAAATTATCAGATAATACAGTGGTTTTTAAATTGATTAATTCATTATCTTCATTATGATTGACTTCAATAATCATTCCCATTGTCAATGCATTGATGATTCTTCTTTGATAGCCAATCAGCATGACTGGTTGACCAACTAAAGGTGGATAATCAGCGATAGCTAATACTCCCAATATACGTTGTGAGTTTTTGGCTACACGAATACCGGATAAACCAAGTTCGCTCGAGTCTCTTCTTGTGAAAGCTCGATAGGTTCTTCCCAAATAATCTGAAATTTCAATCGATATGGTTTGTCTATCGTCTACATTGGTTAACTCAAAGGTTGTTAAAATATGATAATTTGCACTATCTTCATGAAAAATAACCCCAGAACCATATCTTGTTTCAAGAAGTAAACCTAAAGAGGAATAAACCTTAACTTCAATCATAACACTTGCCAATGATGAAGAGAGTGTTACACCATTAATAAATGACTGAAAATTTTCTAATTGATTGATATCACTTAATATATAATTATCATATTGGTTTGATAAAGCAACATATTCTTCTGAGTCCTCTTCAACAACGAAGAATGTACAACCTGAAAGTAAGAATGAGAGGAGAATTATGAGGAATGTAAGTTTTTTCATGCTTCCTCACCTCCAATAGAATATCCAACAGCTTCTAAAAATTCAAGGACCTTCTCTAGTGGAATCGCAAAAGAGAATTGGGATGTGTCACTTGAGTTTGAGAAATTTCCAGCATAGACAATTCCTGCCAATTGATAATGCTCATTGATTACAAGACTTCCACTACTACCTGATTTCACAGGGGCATCACTAACTAAGACATCAAATTCTACATTAATAACATCTGAATCACTACTTTCGATAACAATAGAAGCATAATCTTTAACGACTCCTAAAGTAATCGCGTTGATTTGAAAGCTAGGATAACCTAAGACAGCGAGCTTTGAATCAACTGGGGCATTTTCTTCAGCAAATTCGATAACTTCAAGTAAAACAGCAGTTTTTCTAAATCTGACAACTGCTAAATCATAATCAGAAGATGATACTATTTTTGTTGCACTATAGTCATTTCCATAGTAGTCACTTACCGTGTAGGTAACACTTGATGAACCAGCGTAATAGACAACATGATTGTTGGTTAACACAAAATAATAAAGTTCATCCTCCATAAAAATGACCCCAGATCCGGTCGTAGAACCAGTAGATCCGGTGACAGTTTTCTTTACAAGAACTACACTTTGTATCGTTTCTGTTGAGATATAGTTAAAATAATCAATATAAGATTGATAGACTTCTTTATTTTCTTCCAAATGAACTTGGTAATCTGATAAAAGGTCATCATAAGTTCTAACTGTTGCACAACCACTTAGTGCGATCAGCATGATTAAAACGATGAGGAATGAATAAATCTTTTTCATCAAGTAACACCTCTTAAGAATATTTTACGCTAAAAGGGGTAAATAAAAAAGATATTTGCGAAATTCACACAAATATCTTTATTTTCTTTAATCTAATGATTAACCAATTGAACCTTCCATTTCAAGTTTAATTAATTGATTGAGTTCAATCGCATATTCCATTGGAAGTTCCTTTGCAAATGGTTCAATGAATCCCATTACAATCATTTCAGTCGCTTCAGCCTCAGATAAACCTCTACTCATTAAGTAGAAAAGTTGTTCTTCAGAAATCTTTGAAACGGTTGCTTCATGTTCAAGGAATACGTCACTATTTCTGACGCTATTATATGGAATAGTATCTGAATAAGAAAAGTCATCCAGAATAATAGTATCACATTCAACATGTGCCTTCGCACCTTTAGCTTTTTTACCAAAGTCAACTTTACCACGGTAGTTCACTTTACCACCACCACGACTAATTGATTTAGAAATGATTGTTGATGTCGTATTTGGAGCAACGTGAATCATTTTTGCACCAGTATCCTGCCATTGTCCTTTACCTGCAAAAGCAATAGATATTGTAGTTCCTTTTGCTCTTTCTCCAAGTAAAACACAAGATGGGTATTTCATATTCACATTACTTCCGATGTTACCATCAATCCATTCCATATGTCCATTTTCATAGACAAATGCTCTTTTCGTAACTAAGTTGATGACGTTAGTTGACCAGTTTTGAATGGTTGTATAACGACATGTAGCATCCTTTAAAACAACAATTTCTACAATTGCAGCATGCAATGAATCTTTTCTATAAACCGGTGCAGTACAGCCTTCTACATAGTTGACTTGTGCACCTTCATCAACGATAATTAATGTTCTTTCGAACTGTCCCATTTGATCTGAATTGATTCTAAAATAGGATTGAAGAGGCTTAGTTACCTTTACACCTTTTGGTACATAGATAAATGAACCACCACTCCACACCGCACTATTTAATGCAGCATACTTATTATCAGAGAATGGAATAATTGTTCCAAAGTATTTCTTAACAAGATCTGGGTAGTCTCTAAGTGCTGTATCTGTATCTACATAGATTACACCAAGATCTTCTAGTTCTTTTATTGTATTATGATAAACGACTTCACTTTCAAATTGAGTTGAAACACCTGCTAAGAAATTTCTTTCTGCTTCAGGAATACCTAATTTTTCGAATGTATCTTTAATTGCAGTTGGAACTTCATCCCAGCTAGTTTCAGCCCGATCACTTGCTCTAAGAAAATATGTAAAATCATCAAAGTTGATAAATGATAGATCAGGACCCCATGTAGGATTCTTTAATTCTAGGAATTTCTTATAGCTCTTCAAGCGGAAATCAAGCATCCATTGTGGTTCTGATTTCGCCTTGCTAATTACTCTTATAATGTCTTCAGTAAGACCTTTTCCTGTATCAAATACAGGCTTTGATTCTGTATGGAAACCAAATTGATAGTCACCAATAATGGAGTCTATCTTCTTTTTGTTATCATCCATTTGATTCGTCCTCCTTTATTTTTAAAATGCCTTGCTCAGCAGCTTTCCAAGCAAGAGTTGCACACTTAACGCGTGCTGGAAATTGTGCGACACCTTGATAAACAACCGCATCACCTTTAAGAATCTCTGGGTTAAAAGGATACCCTTTAATTAACTCATAAAATTCATGAAGAATTGAAATGGATTCATCAAGTGTTTTATTCATGAGTGTTTCGCTCATGACACTTGCACTTGAACAGCATATAGAACAGCCTGTCCCTTGATGCAAAATATGTGTGATTTTATGATCTTGAACTTTAAGTTGAACGGTCATTTCATCACCACAACTTGGGTTATTTAAATGAACGGTCATGTAGCTATTATCTGCTACAAATCCTCTATTTTTCGGATTCTTATAATGTTCCATAATCACTTGTCTATATAAATGTTCGATATTCATGTCTACTCCTTTAAAACGATAAAAAGAAATCTCTGGCAGCTACGATACTGCTTACGAATACATCACAGTCAGTGATGTCATTATAAAGATGAAATGATGCTCGAAGCGTAGAGTTTACTCCTAAAAATTTGCTAACGAGTTGAGCACAATGATGTCCTGCTCTCACACTGACTTTATAAGTATCTAACATGGTTGCAATATCATGAGGATGTACTCCATCCACATTGAATGTGATGACTGGATTATCTGCAGTTGGATTGTAAATCGTTATACCTTCTACTTTTTTAAGTTTTTCTAAGGTGTATTGATGTAGTGCTGCAGTGTGTTCATGGATATCTTTGAATCCAATGGATTCGATATAACGTATTGCTGCTGCTAATCCTATAGCTCCACTAATCACCGGTGTTCCTGCTTCAAATCGAAGTGGTGTATCTTTCCAGGTTGCTTGATCTTTACTGACTTCATCAGCCATTTCTCCACCATACTCAAAAGGCTCGAGTTGATTTAGAAGATCTTTCTTCCCATAAAGTACCCCTACTCCTGAAGGTCCAAACATCTTATGACCAGAAAAAGCGAGATAGTCAATACCTAAATCCTTCACATCAACTTCCATATGAGGAACAGATTGTGCTGCATCCAAGATGACTGTTGCTTGCTTTTGATGTGCAAGTTCTGTGATTGCTTTAATAGGTGTTAGATAACCCATGACATTAGAGACATGTGTAATGGCTACCACCCGAGTTTGATCAGTTAGGACTGACTTAAAGTTATCTACGGTAATTCTACCTTCCTTTGAGAGTGGAATATAAACTAACTTTGCGCCAGTTTTCTTCGCTACCATCATCCAAGGAAGTAAGGATGAATGATGCTCTAATTCACTCGTAATGATCTCGTCACCAGGTCTTAAACGATCACGAAGTGCATTTGCAACGAAATTAAGTGCAGAGGTTGTACCTCTGGTGAAGATAATCTCTTCTTCATTTGCGTGAATAAACTTCGCTACAGTCACTCTAGCTTCTTCAAAAAGTCGAGTTGCTTCATATGCTAGGTCATAGGCTCCACGATGCACATTGACACCCAAAGACATATAATAGTGATCGATTTGATCAATCACTGATTTTACCTTAAGTGATGATGCTGCAGAATCTAGATAGGTTAGTTTAGGTTGTTTTTGATAGACTGGGAAATCCAATCTAATTTTTGATACATCCATCATATTCTTGAATTGACGACATGCACAAATCTTTCCTTAAGAGGTTCATCGTCGATTTCTTCGACAATTGGGCGAATGAATCCATTAATAATCAGTTTTTCTGCTTCTATATGGGTTAATCCTCTGCTTCTTAAATAGAATAATACATCTTCTTGAATCTTTCCTATAGTTGCTCCATGTCCTGCCTTAACATCATATTCATCGATGAGTAGGATTGGATTGACTTCAACAATTGCTGTATCTGATGTAATAATTCCCTTTAAGGTTTGGAAAGCATTAGCATTCTTCATCCCCTTTTCAATTTTTTCTACGCCATTTAAAACAATTTTACCATTTTTATTAGCGATCCCAATATTGGTCATATCGCCATATGTGTTTGGTGCATTGTGAGTAATGTGAACATCAATAGTTTGGTTGTTATCAAATGATGATACTGCAACAGCTCTCATTTTGACTTCTGCACCTTCACCTGCTAAATTTACATTCAACTTAGCGACTAATACATCACTAACAAATCCTCCGATAAGTTCTAATTTAGAATCTCTTTCGGCTTTAAAATTGTGCTCTAGAACTGCTTTTTTACTAGAAAGTTCGCTGACTAGCAAATACTTAACAATACTGTTTGGTTTAGCTATCAGGTTAAATTTATAATTATTTTCGTCTGTATCATGACTTGCAAGTTCTAAGATGATTTTAACTTCTGTATTTTCTGAGACAACGATTTCAAAAGATTCATTGTTATCGTCTGCTACTGTAATTTTGATGGGATCTTGATATTGGGTATTTTTAGGAATTGTAAGAATTTGATTTTGATATGTGAATCCCAAAGGTAATTTTGATGTTACCTCGTGGTTCTTGAGAACAATCGACTTCATTATTGTTCGCCTTCAACAAAATCAATACCTAGTTCCTCTTTTACCCATTCATAACCATTCTTATCAATCTTAGCTATTAATTCTTGTCCACCACTTAACACTATCTTGCCATCAATCATGATGTGTACGAATGTAGGTTTAATATAATCTAGGATACGTTGGTAATGTGTAATCAGTATACATCCAAACTCACTATTTACAAGACTACTTACATTTTCCCCAACGATTTTTAATGCATCGACATCGAGACCTGAATCAATTTCATCTAAAATTGCGAATTTAGGTTTTAGAACCTTCAATTGAAGAATTTCATTTCTTTTTCTTTCACCACCACTAAATCCTTCGTTTAGATAACGGTGAGCTAAGTCAGCTCTCATCTTTAACTCTTCAACAACTTTTTCATACTTTATAGCGAATTCAAAAAGACCAACTTCTTTTCCTGAGGTTGCCTTTAGGGCTTGACGCATAAAATCACTGTTTGTTACTCCAGGAACTTCTGCTGGATATTGCATTGCTAAAAATAAACCAGCACGTGCTCTTTCATCAACTTCCATCTCTAAAAGATCTTTTCCATCTAAAAATGCACTGCCTTCTGTTACTTCATATTTTGGATGACCCATGAGTGCACTAGCAAGAGTTGATTTACCAGTACCATTAGGACCCATAATTGCGTGAACTTCTCCAGAATTAACTACTAAGTTAACTCCCTTTAATATTTCTTTTCCTTCAATTCCGACGTGAAGGTTGTTGATTTCTAATTTTGCCATGAAATGACCTCCTTGATTTTCCATAACTATTATATAACATTAGGGTGTTTATTGCTATTTATATGCTAATTTATAATTTTTAGAAAATCGGGAAACGTTTTCAATGAAAATTTTATGTAAACTTACATGATTTTTCATTCATTGTGTATTATAATATAAATGTAGTTTAGTTTCCTTTTCTATGAACAATAACTACACTTTATGTATTTTTCTCCCAAAAAATACTGCGTAAACCTCGCGTTGTTAGAATATTGGACTGCCATCCACATATATTCTTACATAAAAGGTTAACTCCCAAATGCGGGCTTCTATGAAGCCCGTTTTTTTTATTTTGACGATTAAACTTGACAAATTTGAAAAAAAGATTTATTCTTTATACTAATATATGATGAATCATATAAATACGAAAAAGAGGTACTTTATGAAACTTAGAAAAATCGTATTACTTTTAGCTTTTGTGCTTTTACTCGTTTCATGTACACCAAAGGAATCTGAGAAGACATCCTTTACGGTTACATTTGAGGTGGCAGGGGGATCACTCGTCACTGAACAATCCGTTGTTGACGGGGAGAAAGCTATTGAACCTGAAGATCCAACTCGAATTACATACCTATTTGATGGGTGGTATACAGATCTAAATTTAACCTCATTATTTGATTTTGAAACTCCGATTACAGGCAATATCAAGCTTTATGCGAAATGGAGTGCTGATGTTGCATTACAAACAGCTTACATGGATGCTGATGCAGCTGCTATTTCCTTAGCAGATACTCCAGTCACTGCTTCAAAGTTGAATTTGCCAATCAAAGGTACAGTCAATGATTCAGGGATTACTTGGTCTTCGAGCAATCCTGCTATCATCAACCGTCATGGCGTTGTTTTCCATCCGACTATGGGTGAAGATGATGTGACTGTGACTCTTACCGCTAAGCTCACCTATGGTTTGCAACAAAAGTTTTTCGATTTTGAGGTTGTTGTACCAGCAAAAACTGATGTAATTATTGATGACTCTGTTGAACTTCCATTTACAAATTTAACATCAGAGTTTACTGTAGCTGATGCAAATCTAACGACATATTTTGCTGAAGATGGTGCACTTCCATATGTTGATTTCATGGAATTTTTATCCATCCTTGAAGGATTCCTATATTTTGATGACTTTGAGTTTACTATCAATGGTGATTCAGTAACAGTCTATTATCAAGCTGAATATGACATTGAAGATGATCAAGGTAATGTTACTGGAACAGAAACTGAAGACTTCTATTTAACGATAGATTTTGAAGAGAATACAGTAACCATGGATACACTTAGTTTTTTTGAAGGTTATATTTATGAAACAGCAACCGATTATGGTGCTGGCATAACATATCTAGAAACCTATTATGAAGAAGGCGAATCTGTAACATTAGAATTAACTCCTTACCGATTTGATTTAGTGATTCACCAAGACGGTCTTGAGACTAAATATTTATTCCCATTCCATATAGCAAACCTACTATTTACAGGTGGTTCTTACTACAATGTTTATTATAATGGTAATGGTTATTCTGGTATTTATGCATTCCCAGATACAGATGATGCTACTGGTGAAACTGAAGATGGAAGAGCATACAATGCAATCAAGGTCAGTTCACTGAATGGCACTGATATTTCTCCAGATGTCTTAGTAGCAACCTATGATTTACTTGTCTTCTCACTAGACTACTTCTTTGGATTAAAATCTCAAAGAGGCATAGACACTTATTATAATACACTTACAAGTACTAGAGATTCTTATATGACTGGGAAAACTAGAGATTTATCAAATGGTATCTTCAATGTCGTTAACAAAACATTAGATGATTTACATTCTAGTTATCATTTCCCGGGATACTACGAAGTTCCTTCATTTAAATTAGCTTTAGAAACTGTTGCACAAGTAGGACCAACAGTAAGAAGCTGGTATGATGTATTATTTGATGTGCAAGATTTATTTGCTACAACATATCCTCAAAATGCAGATAATATTCCACCTGATTACCGTTTTATTGATGGTGGTAAAACAGCAGTTATTTATCTCGATGGTTTTTATACAGCCACTGTAGAAGATCCTGATGGAGATGATTCGCATCGCTTTATGAGAGAAACAATGGATGCGATTATGTTAGAAAACAGAAACGTTGAAAATATTGTTGTTGATTTGAGTTTCAATACTGGTGGTAATTTAGGTGCCTTGATCAGAGTTTTAGGCTTTATGACCGAACAACCTATTGAAATGAGCTATATGAATCCGACTGACAAATCGAATGTAACCTATTTTGCTGATGTAGATACAGTCGCTTATACAGATGTTAATTGGTTCTTTATTACATCACGTGTAACATTCTCTGCAGCAAACTTAATGACATCTATTGGTCAACACATGGGATTCGCTACAATTATTGGTACTAAATCTGGTGGTGGTGCTTCATCGATTATTCCTGTAGTCTTACCCGATGGAACATTCTTCCATATGAGTAGTTTAAACGTCTTAAGCTATCGTGTTGGGAATGAAGTCGATGGATATGAATATTTCTCGATTGAAGATGGAATCACTCCTGATTATGTTTTACCAGTAGCTGATACTCAAAATTCTGCCAAAATAATCGAAGTTATTGAACTTGCATTAGCGGATGAATAAAAATAAATAAGACTAAACAAAAAAAAGCCAATCATCGATTTTGATATGATTGGCTTTATTTTTATTTAAGTGAAAAATATTAACATAACTGCTACAAAGACTGCTATTACGATTAAAATAACCGGTAATAAAACAATAAATGCTGCAATAACCATCGCTAGAAAATCTCCCTTTTCAGGTGGATTTTCTTGAATATTTTTACGTGCTTGAGCGCGTTTAGCTTCTTTTTCAGACTCTGTTTCGTATCTTCTCATACTACTTCATATCTTTTGTTTTTTCATAGAAGTGGCAAGCGACAAAGTGTCCCTTAGAAATCTCACGATATTCTGGAACTACCTTCGCACACTTTTCAACAGCGAGTGGGCAACGTGTTCTAAACTTACAACCTGATGGTGGGAAGATGTTCGATGGAATATCTCCTTCTAATAGGATGCGTTCTTGTTTAATTTCGTCTGTTGTTGGAATTGCTGATAAAAGAGCTTTCGTATATGGATGTAATGGGTTTGCATAAATTTCATCAGATGGCCCAAGTTCAACCATGTTACCTAAGTACATGACACCAATTCTATCACTAATATGCTTAATAACTGAAAGGTCATGAGAGATGAATAAATATGTTAAATCTTCTTGATCCTTAAGTTCTACAAGCAAGTTAATAATCTGTGATTGAATCGATACGTCAAGTGCTGATACTGCTTCATCACAAACAACGAATTCTGGCTTAAGAGCTAATGCTCTTGCAATACCGATACGTTGTCTTTGGCCACCAGAAAACTGGTGAGGGAAGCGGTGTAGCATATATGCATCGAGTCCACATTTAGCCATGGTCTCTAGGACATAAGTTTCAAGTTCTTTAGATCCTTTTGGATACATTCCATGTTCAACAACAGCTTCACCAATAATTTGGCCAACTGTCATTCTTGAATCTAGTGATGAATATGGATCCTGGAATATGATTTGAAGTTTTCTTCTAAGCTGTCTCATTTCTTCTTGATCTAAACGTGATAAGTTAATACCGTATTCACGGTTCTTTTCAAGCTTTTCTTGATACTTAGGATCTAGTGTACGTTCAGTAATAGGTAGTGTTTTTTTGCCTTTATAATCGCGAATAATACCAAATAATTTTTTAACTTCAGCTGACATCTTCGCATCTTCATTGCCTTCCAAACCAGCAAATATTACACTATTATGTCCGTGTAAATCTGTAGCTTTTAATAACAAATCACTAATTTCTTCGATGTTTTCTTCTAAAATCAATGATCCTACAGTTCTAGATGCTTCTCTAAGTTGACGTGATGCTTCTTTTTTCTGTTCTCTAGAATGATGTTGTAGTTTTTCAAGCTTAGCTACTTTTTGGTCATAAGATTTGTCAACCATTTCCTTGCTCTTTTCAATTTGAGAAAGTTCTTCTTTCAATTGAATAACTTCAAGGTCATATTTTTCACTTCTCTTATAGCATTCGATTGCACGATGTTGATATTTAGGTAATTTTTTGATTTCTTCAACAATATATTGCAAATCCATATCTTCTAATCTAGAACCAAAATAAACGGCACTTCCACTAGTTGGTGGATACAATTGAAGAATAATACGTCCTAAAGTTGATTTACCGCAACCTGATTCACCTACAAGACCAAATGTTTCGCCCTTATAGATTTCAAGTGATACGTCTTCAACTGCACGTACATAAATTTGTCTCTTGTTTAAAAACGTATTGCGCTTTAGAGGGAAGAATTTTTTAAGTTTTCTAATTTCTAATAGCTTTTCTTTCTTATTTAAACTATTCTTTGCCATTGCTGCGCACCCCACTTTCTGGATAGAAACAACGGATGGAATGGTTTGTTTCCACTTCTAATAATGCTGGTTCTTCAACCTTACACTTTTCAGTTGCATACTTACAACGTGGTGCAAACTTACAACCAACTGGTAAATCCAGTGGATGTGGTACAGAACCAGGAATAACTTCTAGTTTCTTTCCTCTATCATCAGTAAGTCTTGGAATTGAGTTCATCAATCCTTCAGTATAAGGATGGGAGTATTTTGCTTTACCAGAGAAAATCATTTTTGCTGAAGCATTTTCAACAACTTGTCCTGAATACATAACAGCAACATCATCAGCCATTTCATTGATAACTCCAAGGTCATGGGTAACGAATATAATTGAAGTTCCTAGTTCACTCTTTAAATCATTCATTAGCTTTAATATTTGAGCTTGAATGGTAACATCAAGAGCTGTAGTTGGTTCATCTGCTATTAATAATTTAGGGCGGCAAGCAAGAGCCATTGCAATCATTACACGCTGGCTCATCCCACCAGAAAGCTGGAATGAATATGCATTCGCAATTTTATCTGGATTGGATATACCAACTGATTTAAGTAATTGTACAGTTCTTTCATGTGCTTGTTTTTTGTCTAAATCCTGATGCAGCATTAAGACTTCACTGATTTGTCTTGTTACAGTTAAAACTGGATTCAAGCTGGTCATTGGTTCCTGGAAAATGACTGAAATCTCATTCCCACGAATTTTTCTCATGTCAGCTTCATCAAGTTCAGATATTTTTTCGCCATCAAACCAAATTTCACCTTCATGGATTTTTTGGTTGTGTTCAAAGAGCTTTAATATACTCATTGCAGTAACGCTCTTTCCACTTCCGGATTCACCAACGATACCAAGTGTTTTTCCATTCTTAACACTGAGTGATACACCATTGACGGCTTTAATCAAACCTCTTTTAGTAGCAAAGTAGGTATGTAAATTTCTAATTTCTAATAAGTTTCCTTTATCCATGTTCATACCTCCTATCGTTCTGCATTCTTAGGATCCATTGCATCACGCAATGCATCACCAATTAAGTTAATACTTAACGCAGCAATGATAATCGCTAAGCCTGGTAAAATCCAACGCCACCAGTAAATTCTAATTACGTTAACATCCTGTGCTGCAGTTAAAATATTACCCCATGATGGGTTTGGTTTTTGCACACCAAATCCTAGGAAGGATAATCCAGCTTCTGTTAGAAGCGAGCCTGCATACCCAAGAGTCAAGTTAACAATAACAATACTGATAACAGCTGGGAAAATATGTCTCCATATAATGTGTTTTTGTTTAATACCTAAAGCCTTCGCTGCTAATACATAATCTCTTTCTCTTTCAGAAAGAATTTGACCACGAATTAGTCGTGCTAAACCAGTCCAGGAGAGAACCCCTAGAATAACCATGATCATAAGCATACGCTGAACTTCAGTTGTTGCACCACCTAATAGTAATGCGGATAATGTAATTGCGAATGGTAGGAATGGGAATGAAGATACAATTTCAGCAAATCTCATGAGTAGGTTATCGATTCTACCACCAAAATATCCAGCAGTTAAACCAACTGAAACACCAATGACTAATGAAATTAGAACTGCTACCGCACCAACTGTCAAGGTAATCTTACCACCATGAATCAATTGAATGATAAAATCTCTTCCTTGTTCATCAGTTCCTAGCATATATCCTTTTAAACCAAATGTAGTAACACTACCATCCTCATGAATGATAAAGTTTTGATGTGTATCAATAAAAATATCTCTTACATCATCAATATTCTTTGGTACTTCAGTTTGACCTAAATCATTATTTCCCCAAGCATAAACTTTGTTGTCATTTGTTAGAACAACTGCATGATCATAACCAACGCCAAGTTGTTTTACATTTGTTTTTGCTCCCTCAGGGATAAAGTCTCCATGAAGACTAAAGCTTGTTGCACCCCAAACATAAAGATTACCATTGGTATCTACAGCAAGTGCATTATAAATCGTTAAACCAATTTGAGTGATTTCAACTGACCCATCTTGTAATTCAGCTGGCATAGTTAGTGCGACATCAGATTGGAGACCAATCAATTGAACAGTACCATCTTCAAGTAAGACAAGAGCATTGTTAAAGTTAGATACAACATCAACTGCCTTAATGACGGTTACTTCATCTTCCTCGTAGAAATAATATGGAGCACGGTTCATCACATCCCCAACATTATTTGCACCAACGCCCCAAATATAGACAGCACCAGATTCAGTAATTGCTAGTGTACGTTCAATACCACCCTTAATTAAAACAATCGGGTCATTTGCGAAACTAGTTACGAAACGTGAATGAATCTCTGCTTGATACTGGTGATTATAACCCCAAAGATAAATTTCTCCTTGATCATCTACAGCAATTAAGTGTTGTGATCCAGCTGAAACATCAACTATATTTTTAGTTTTTATAATTTCAGGAACATCAAGCATATCACGATAATTAGCACCCCAAACGAAGATGTTGCCATCTTCAGAGAGTCCAATAGAGTTTGCATTCCCAGACTCAATTTCAACAATACCTTCTTTAATTAACTGCTTAGGTACATTTAAATATTGATAATTAGGAGGTAAATTACGATGGAAAGTGTTTGTATAATATAAATTTAGTGGAACAAATAGCGAGAGTCCAAATGAAAATAGGAAAATAGAAACGAATCCTATAATACCAATGACAGCGAGTTTGTTCTTAATGAATCTTCTAGCGATAACTTTCCCTGGAGAAAGTAGAGCTTCTTCTTTATAAACATCGATTGGTTCTTTATTAGGGAGAAATAGTCTCTTGAATAAATCAACGATCGACTTCAATATTCTTTTCAGTGTTGTCATGATTTATCCTCCTATTCCAACTTAACGCGTGGATCGACTAGTGCATAGCTAACATCCATAACGATATTTGCTACAAGAGCCAACACGGCGTAAAACATATTCAATACAAGTACTAAGTTATAATCGTTAACACGAAGTGAACGAATCAACACAGTACCAATACCGTTCCAAACAAATATTTGTTCTGTAATTGCTGATCCACCGAATAATCCTACGATCGAAAAAGATAGAATTGTTACAACTGGAATTAACGCATTACGGAAAGCATGTGAATAGATAACAACCTTTTCTCTTAAACCTTTAGAACGGGCTGTACGAATATAATCTTTGCTTAATGCTTCAAGCATAGCTCCACGAACATAACGAATCGTACCAGCTAGAGCACCAAGAGTAAGGGTAGCAACCGGTAAGACTAAATGTTGTAGGAACTTGACATAATATCCTGCACTGCCTGGATTCTCAAATGGCATACCACCAGATGGTAACCATCCTAGATTTAATGCAAATATGAAAATGAGTGTTAATCCAATGAAAAATGTAGGCATTGAGATACCAACCAATGAAAAGATTTGCCATCCACGGTCGTGGAGAGAATCCTTCTTCACTGCTGATTTAATACCCACTGGAATCGAGATTAAGAAAGCTAAAGAAATTGAGAATACGTTAATAATAATACTGTTACGAAGCGGTTCTTTTAAAACCTCATTGACTCTTAATTGGTAATTCGAAGAATAACCAAAATCGCCTGTCAGCATATTTCCCATCCAAACGAAGTACTGAATGAAAATTGGTTTATCCAATCCTAATTTGATTTTTGCAGCTTCATAAAGTTGAGCATAAACTTCAGGATCTTGGACTGATCCAGGTGGGATCATGTATCGAACTGGATCACCTGGCATCAATTTCATAATCGTAAACAGCATGATTGAGATGATGATTATGACTGGCAATAGAGAAAGCAGTCTTCTTAGTAAAAACTTGAGCATGTTGCCTCCTTTTCCGAAAAGTAAGGAGAGCGTATAAAACCTACTCTCCTCATTTTCAAGTTCTAATTAAATTTTAATTGTGTTTTGTCAGGAATTATCCTTCGAAATACATATCATTAATAGCTGCTGCCCAGTTCCAGAATGGAGTAGTTTCAACACCCTTAAGATTAGTATCAAATACATCATAATATTGGTTAGAATATAGAGGTACGTTTGGAATTAACTTGTTCCAACGAAGTTGATATTCTCTCCATAATGCTAGATAAGCTGTAGTGTTACCTGGTTCTACAGTACGTAGAGCAGTAGTCAATTCATCAAGAGTCTTTTCAGCGCCTACTAATGGAGCAGCTGGAGATGTTGGTGAATCTTCTAATTGGTGCGCATTGTACCAAGTTCCTAGCCAATCTGAATGCCATGAATAATATGGGTCATATGCTACTGAGAAGTTAGTTGCTAAGTTGAAGATATGATATTGCTTGTCAGCAGGATCTAATTCATATGAATAGTAGTAATGGTCAAGTAGAGTAGCGAAGTCACCAATTGTGATATCATACTTGATACCAGCAAGTTGCATGTTGATTTCGAACTTAGCTTGTAGAGAATCAGTAACCATATTATTTTCAGTACCGAAATGTCTAATTTCTAGCACTTCACCAGCTGCATTATGACGGAAGTAATTGCTTCCTGCAGTTGCTAATGCTGGGTTGAATGGTGTAGTTCCGTTTGATTCAAACTTATAGTCTGAAGTATCAAGAACAGTGTTCGCTTGTGTTACTGAGAATGCATACTTATTAATGTTTGCATCGACCCAGTCTTCTGATTGAACATACATCCATTGTGCAAGACCGTATTCTGAGTATACGATTGAACCGTAACCATCAAGAACAACGTCTGTTACATATTGACGATCAGTTAGGTAAGCAATAGCTTGACGCACTTTATAATCCATAGTTGGACCAAAATGTGCTTGCATAGCTAATAAACCATAACCATTACGTGAATAGTATTGAGTAGCTGTAGATGCAGCAGCTTGAGCAGCT
>Ga0180007_10002780_pt1 | contig 20337 bp, 16 predicted proteins | sample MM_PC_MetaG_FD_121122 | JGI IMG/M metagenome (GOLD analysis project Ga0180007, IMG submission 121122) | Groundwater microbial communities from the Aspo Hard Rock Laboratory (HRL) deep subsurface site, Sweden - MM_PC_MetaG | ecosystem: Environmental > Aquatic > Deep subsurface > Groundwater... | reverse complement strand
GAAAATGTATAATCTAAGTAATTTTCAGGGACTTCAATTAAATCATAATCTACCCAAAAAACAAACTGTAAGGATAATTGATCGCCAGGAAACATTGTTAATAATGAGATGTCATTGAGTACTTTTTGGTTATGTATATCAATCGCATTCAAGATATCTATTTTTGATTGTAAAGGAGCGTAGATGGATTGTAATAATAAATGATATTCTGTATTTTTTAGATGACTACTCTCTAAATTAATTCCCTCATAAATAATGAACATGATGACTGCTTCATGACTCACATCAACTGTGATTAAATGTTTAGTCAATGGTGAAAGTTCACTTAATACAATATCGATATCAATTGAAGTTGCCATTTCATCCAACACATTGGATAAATCATTGACGAAATCATCCTCAAAATCGATATATGCAAGCTCATTTAGAATGAATTGATCCAATATCAGTTCATCATTTGCCTTCGTTTCCACAATAATCTCATTCGATACAAAGCTTGCGAGTGACTTTCTTTGGACATAGGTAAACCAAGCATGCGTAAGGACTGCTGATGAGAGAGTCGATAACAATATAAGGCATACAATGATTAACTTACGCATATGGTTGAACTCCTGTCCTTTTCACGTTAGGTCATTGGATATATACATAAATATATCTTCAACTGTAAATACCTGATTCATAAAGATATTTGAATTGGTATAGGGAACTTGATTGATATCAGAACCGAAAATTGTCGGATCGAAATAGAAATCAAAAAAGATAATTATGGATGAACCTAGTTCTTGATCAATAAATATTGGAACATTTTTTACCATTGGATAAATATAGTCGGGATCTTCATGAAAGTAATTGCTTGTATGTATGGTTGGTGACACTTCTTTTTTATCTATGGTCTCGATGTTATTTTGAATATAAACAATTTTTGTAACTTCATAATAAAAGGCGTTTTGAATCTTATTTTTACTTAAATCGTATCCTGTTGAGGTCACTCCACCAATGCTAAGATTTAAATACGATTCTGCATTTCCCAGTGCTAAAATTTTGATCGCAAATGAATATCTTTCCCCAGGTGCAGCACTTCCATCCATTAGGTGGGCTGATGTTGGGTTTGGGATTAACAGATAGCATAAGTCTTGATTTTCAATTGTGCAAACATTATTTTCTAGTGTTGGATCAAGACTTCCATCATGTAAACTATTTTGATAAATATAGAACTCATATTCTGCTTCAACATCTGAAATGTTTGATATCAAATGTGAATTATTTTCATTGGTTATAATAAACCATGCGTAAACAGTTACTGAAAGTAATAAGAATGACGTTAGAAAATAGGTAACTGAGAGTATCATCATTTTTTGCATGCTATACGTTTTCTTTTCTTTCATGCTCTCACCTTCCAATAATCTAAAACTGCTTCTTAATATTATTTAAGAATGCTTGACATTCTTCAAATTCACTCTTTCCAAATAACTTATCGAGTAGTTTAGATAAATCATTAATTTCAGTCTGTAAGAATGGTAAATTCAATCCTTCAAACTTTCTAAATATCTTTCTAGCAACCATGTAATCTAAAGCTTCATATTCTGAACCACCACATGCTACATATACTGGTACAAATGATCGAATCTGTTTCATGATACGGTTACCAAAAGTTACTTTAAAGTTTTTAGTGATAAAATGGTCTAGTTTTTCAAGGTTTTCAATAGCTGCTAAACTCATTGGATTTTCTTTGAATGCAGCACTGAATAAATCAGTTAGGTAATCATAGCTAAAATGTACTCCTTCTGTAATCGGTGCATCGATATATTGTGACTTGGCATTGATTTCAATTGGAGTTGCACGGTCATAGACCTTATCCGTAATAATAAATGTAGAATCATCTTTATTTGCAGTTCCTATAAACCATACATTTTGAGGAAGTAATATTTTACCTCGATGAAAGTTCTTCGGATCTCCCGCTTCTGTGTTTGGTACGATATCAATTAACCATTGATCGTGATCAGGCATTTCAAGTAGTGATAACAATTCAGCAAAATAGTACTCAACACGTGCAAGATTCATTTCATCTAAAACGATGATATTGATATCATCACGATATGTCGTTTCATAAATTGCTTTTAGAAAGTCTGTCTCATTGAATTTCTTCGTAAATTCATTTAAATATCCAATCATTTCTGCACGATCACGCCATGAAGGCTGAACTGCAATGATTGCAGCATCGTGACTAAAGAATTTTCCCATCGCATATGGAAGAGATGTCTTACCAGTACCTGAGATACCTTCTAAAATCATTGTTTTAGATGCAGCCATGCCAGCAAAGAATGCTGATATGATTTTATGATTATAATAAAGTCCTAGCTTGTTTGCTGAAAAGTTGATAAATCGGGTAACTAAATCCTTTAGGCTAATCATGTCTTCATCTTTCATGCGAATCGTTGTTACAACATCTTGATAGTCTAAATCGACTTGAATCAACTTCACAAATCTTGAATGTGGAAGAGTTGGATCTTCCTCTTCTGGTTCTCCATCTGGATAATCAGGGTTTATCCCAAGATTTGAAACTTTGAGTGCTAATATCTTATTCTTTTCATCGATAAGTTCCATCGTTTTCTGGTTTAGAAACGCTATTTCTGAAACCAACTCATCTTTTTCAATTTCCTGTTTGGAAAATTTGATATACTTTTTAATTGCTTGAATCAATTTCATTGAAAGTATTACAATGAAAACAATATTAATGATAAAGACAATGATTGTCATTACCCAATCGAGAAGTGAAAAATGAATCGAGGATAACATGAAATCACTGAACAAATCGGAGAAGCCATCTAGAAACAGTGTAGTGAATACTGTGAATAAACCCCTAAAAAATTCAAGGATTTTTTGAAAGAATTCTCTGATGAAATTGATATAATATCGTCCAAATTCTACCATGATAATCTCCTTCAAAAAGAATCACATCTACCTTATTAACCCTTTGTTAACTCTAGCTCACGTAGGATTTCCTTACGAATCGCTTCAATCTCAGTTTCTAAACTTCGATTGACTTGTTCAACTTGCTTCTTAAATTTATTTTCTAGTTTTTCTTTGTTCATAACTAAGAGGAATCTGACTAAAAATGCACCTTCTAGTAGCAATAAAACCAATACCGGAAGGATAACAAATACTGCGAAACCAGTTGGTGATTGCAAATAATCAAGCATGTTACCAGCATTTGGAATCGTAGATCTGTGTACAGATAGTGCTTCTGATACATGAATAGGTTGATCTGCTTCTAGCGTATTGTCACCTTTAGTGATTAAGAATAGTTCATTATCAATCCATTCAATTTCAAGAATTCGATGCGTATTGTGACTTCTTATGGTGTGATCATAGAATGTTACGATATCTCCAACTGCTAAATGATTTCTAGATTGTTCATTTAACATACTCACTAGAATGACATCTCCTTGGTTAAAGGAATCATTATTATCACCTGACATCGAATTGGACTGAACCGATAAAAATCCAGTTTGAAACACATTTGCGATATCAGATGTTGACTTTAATTGGATGCTAGCAACCGAAAATAATACTAAAAAAACGATTACTGTATAAAACAATCCATTTAAAGAAATCTTTAATGCCTGAAAAACCTTTTTTCTAGCTTTTGGATTCATATAAACCTCTCATTTTAAGTCACCAAATAGGTTGGTAAGTGCAACATCTCATGCTGCACTTACCCGACTAGTTATTCTTTTTTTAAAAATTAAGCTCCTTGGAATCTAAATGATGCAAGAATAGTTTTACCTAGTAATGCATTATAACCTTCAGCATCCCAACCTTCGAACCAAATACGTACTGTAACTTGACCATAATATTCTGCATCCGCAATTGCTGATTGATCAGCAGTCATGTCTAGAATTAATGAACTTGTTATTGAAGTTAGGGTTGCAACTGTAGATACTGAATCACTTCCACCAGGAAGTATAGCATTGGATCTGTAGAAATAGTTTTGTGCACCATTTACACCAATATTAGTAGGTATGCCTTGTACCAATTCAGTAGTTCCTTGAAGATCAGCAGCTGCAAGTTCACCAAGAACTGTATTGGTAGTTGAAAGTGGATTTTCATAAGCTGTTGTAACATTTAAAACTGTAGGCACAGTTTCAACTTCAACAATTTGGTTACCTGTAATTGAAATTCTCATTGCATCCGCTGGATTCACAAGTAATGCACTATTTGCAGAACGAGCAACACCTTTGCTATCTGTGAAAGCAACTCTAGTTGTAAATGATGAGTCAGAACCAGTTAATGAAACATAGCTCCAATTGATTTGGCTTGTTGAATCTGATCTAAAATGTAGAGGTAATGTTAAATATCCAGAAGTTGTACCGTCACCAACACCAATTGTTCCAAGTGTGAAGAAGTTTCTTCCGTCAGGTGTAGTCACATGATTGAATCTAAAACCATCAACTCCATATGTTTGTTCCATATAATTGATAATATCTAATGTAGTCAGTGTTGATTTCCATTCTAATGTAAGAGGATCTGATCCTGCTGTACCAATAGCAATTTGAATCCCTGAATCAGCAATGATATCTGCTTCAAAAGGTTGCACTGTTGCTGTATTCGTAATTGTAAACCATGCAAATGTAGTTGTTCCAAGTGCTACCACTGTTAGAACGACTGATAAAACTGATAATAATAACTTTCTTGTAATTTTTTTCATTTCCTAGTCTCCTTATATTTTTTTCTTTTATTTTTTTCTATATCAATTAGCTAAGCTAAATGAATCCTTGATTACGATGCTGGATTTGCAATTTTAAATTCCAGCTGCATTTTAATTCTGTCTGAGATAATCGAGTCAAATGCATCCGCATCCCATCCCTCTATCCAGATATTGATTCTAACCTTACCCTGATAATATGTTTTACCAGCTAATGTTTGCTCATTTGTCTCCTGCAATAAAGCGATTAGAGAATCATTGTCAAGAGCTTGATATGGATTCATAGGATCCATTTCTGAGAGTCTATAGCTTGTATTTGGAACTTCTATTGGAAGTTCGATGAACACTCCCGTACGTTGAGCAAAATAACTATGTGCTCCATATGGTTTTCCATATCCTCTAGACTCATCTTCTGAGGGGTCATAGATGAAGACATTTAGATCATCTATATTTCTGATGTCAAGCTCGTTTTCTTCATCCTTTAATTCTTCAACTGAGATTCGAACTGCTTGACTTGCATAATAGAAGTTGACATCCCCCTTGTAAACCATATTTCCAATATCGTTACCGTTTAAGAAATCAACATGACTTTCCCAACTTCGTCCTCTTGAAACAATATAGGTGCCTTTTGCTGTTGTGTCATACATTACTTTTGGACTAACATTATTAATTAAGTAAAGACCATGTTCTCTTCTAGTTGTTCTAAACCATAACTCAAAGCTCATGTAATCCCTGTTTGGGGTAGCGACTCCATATTCGGTCAGACCACCTCTTCTAAACTCGATTCCATCTCTTGAGGTCACATCCTTGAGTGTTGGATTGCCAAAATAGAGTTCAATGACACTAGAATCAATTTGATTACCGAAGTTTACTCCATCCAGTGATATTTCTAATTCGCTTGCTGTAGTTGCTGTTAAGGATAAGCCTTCAATGTTATTGATCGTTGACATGGTGATCCATGCATAGGTTACGGTTCCGAAGAGCATGAGGATGAACATGAGGGATAATAATGATATATAGAGTTTCCTTATTTTTCTCATCCTATACCTCCTATGGATTATCAATCGAGAAGTTCATCTGAAGCTTTATCATTCCACCAAGGATATCATCTGTACAATCAGGATCAGTTCCTTCAATCCACATCACCACACTGTATTTTCTAATTTGCCCTGGTGTAAAGTTTGAAACTCTTTTTCGAGTCACTATCGTCTCGGATAGGAATTTATCGGTACGTTGCAATTCTAGAGGATAACTGATTAAGATACCTCCTCCAGGATTTTGATCTGGTTTTTGGAAAATGGATTGTACTCCTTCTTCAATAACCAAAACTCGAATTGCTTCATCCATTCCCTTGTAAACATCGGTGATTCTAATGTGATAAATGATATCAACAGCTTCAATTCCATTATTTTGAAGGTAGAATGTGTAAGCAACGTAATCATAATCTGGATCACTATAATTTCCAGTAGTTGCTGAGACCTCTTCAATCTTTAACCAAGAGTATGTCATGTCTCTCGCTTCTCCAACAGGTTTGGTCATCAGTCTTGCTTGAGAATTGATAAATGATTCGTCATTGGATAAGACAATACCTCTTTTATATGCATCATGATCAACTGTCATTACAAAGTTTCCTGCTTGTTGTCCATAAAAGGTAATTAAGATGAAGATTACTGAAAGAATACCAGATCCTAAGAAGATTAAGGATTGTATTCGTTTTTGTTTGATTGATTTTTGAACTTTTAAAACTTTGGACAATTTCATTCAAACTCACTTCTTTCCTTATTCTATAACTCGATACTATCACAGGAAATAGCAAAAAAAAATGAATAAATTGTTATAAATTGATTACAATCATGTCAATTCCCTTACGACTTCTTAATGTTTATAATTTTTCACTTTTTGTTAAGATTATTGTAAGAATATGTATTCAAAACATATATTTATTTCTTAAGATGGGATTTTTTTCAATATAAATAATAATTATTTATACTCAAAAAAACATAAAAAAAACTGCTTGAAATCAAGCAGTCTCATTTCATTCTATTTATTTCTATTTTTGTACATCCTTCCAGGCTTCAGTACCGATATATCCACGCAGTGCTTCTGCAGAAAGAGGTTTTGTAAAGTAGAATCCTTGCATCACTTCAATTTCATATTTCTTCGCTTCCTCAAGCATTGGTAGATCTTCTATCGCTTCACAGATTACAGTATATTTATTTTTATGCGCAAATTCTACGAGAAGAGATGCAAACTTCGCTTTCATGTAAGATTCTTCTTCCTTTAAGAATTCATTATCTAGTTTAATGATGTCAATATTGAGAGATTCAGCTTTCGAGAGTGTAGCATAATCTAGCCCAAATCCATCAATAGCAATCTGAAAACCCATTTTTTTCAAATCACTCAATGTTTTATGAATTTGCATTGGTTTATCAAATACTGCAAACTCAATAATTTCTAAAATAATATTTTCAGCATTCATTCTATACTTTTTGAGTAACTTTTGAAACTCTCCTGATAAACTCTCATTCATTAACTGCTTTGGACTTAAGTTGATTGAGAATAAGATATTTCTCTTTGGAAACTCTTGTTTTAGCTCTTGATAGGTCTTAATAACAGTTTCTAGTCCCCATAACCCAATCCAATTAATGTCTCCAGATTGTTCCATGATTCCTAAGAATTTAAAGGGTGATAACAATCCATGCTCAGGATGGTTCCAACGAATTAAAGCTTCTACACCATAAATACTATTTGATTTGATGTCTATCATTGGATGATAGAACAATTGGAACTCCTTATGTTGAATCGCATGTTTGATTTGATAATAATACTCAACATGTTCTCCACCTTCAGTCGTCATTTCATCAGAATAAACACGAATTGCATTTCCGCCATTGCGCTTAATTAAATAAGTTGCAAGCTTTAAAGAGTTTAATAAATCCTTTAAATTACCACCATGAATCGGGAAGAATGCGATTGCAATCGATGCAGTTGAATTGATAGAAGTATCTCCAAATAGTTTGATTGGTCGACTGAGCGCTATTTTGACCTTGTTTGCCAAGTCAACAGCTTCTGTTCTGTCATAGTCCATCGATAAAAATATTAGAAATTCGTCATTTTGAAGTCTTGCTAGTTTTACTGTTTTTGGTAATGCATATTCGATATTTTTAACAATTTTTTCGATAATTTTTTCACTTTCAGTTTGACCAAATGCGTTGATAAAGTCTGAAAATTTATCTAAGTCAAGATAAATCAATGAAAATTGACCATCTTTACCTGCTCTTGCAATATGAGAGGTAATAATCGATGTGATCTCTGCTCTTGTAAGTACTCCTTCAATCGTTAATGCTTTTTCTTCTTTAATTCTTTGACGTTCAGAAAAATAAGAGCGTGCTAAAAAATAGATTGATGCAAGCATAATCAAAATTGCAACTACTGATAAAATAATTGTCAACTGATCACTAGCCTGATATATAGTGAACCATCTCATCTCTTAGTCTCCTTAGGTTTCATGAATTTTTGCACATCGACTCTCTTCGTCTTATCTATATTATAATCTATTAAGAGTTTAATCGCTTCACTTTTCACAACTGGTGCTGATATCATATATCCCTGGATAATACTACAGCCACTCTTATAGACGATTAAGTTTTGTTTTTCATTTTCAATACCTTCAGCAATAACTTCCAATCCTATATTTTTCGCTAAGTTGGAAATCATCGTTACAATTGCTCTTGAGTGAGCATCTGTTTCAAGATTGATAATGAATGCACGGTCAATTTTAATCGTATTGATTGGTAGATCTCTTAAATATTGTAGTGATGAGTACCCAGTACCGAAGTCATCTAGATGGATATCAAACCCATATTTTTGAAGTAGTTTTAATTTATTGATAACAAGTTCAAAAGATCCAATTAAGAATGTTTCGGTAATTTCTAAGCTTATCGAATGTTTTTTCAAATCATATTGCTCAAATACAGTAATGATTTCATTCACGAAGCCTGCTTGTAATATTTGGACTGGAGAAATATTTAAAGAGATGTGTACATTATATTTTTCCATTTCCTTAGCAATTTGACAGGTTTCATGAAGTGCAATACGACCGATATCAATAATCATGTTATTACGTTCAGCCATTTGAATAAACTTTAAAAGGGACTCAGAAGCATATTTTGGATTTCTCCAGCGAATGAGTGCCTCAAAGCCAGTAATCATTTCTTTAGTATTATCATACTGAGGTTGAAGTGCCATATAAAATTCTTGGTTCTTAATCGCGATGGCTAAATCGGCTTCCATAAGCTGCTCGCGAGATGCAACCATATTTAAACTCACATCATAAATAAAGTGTTTATGTGTATTGGATTCCTTAGCATGATTTAATGCAAGGTTCGCATTATCATAGGTAACATCTGCATTTAGAATTTCATAACGGTCTGCTTCGATATTAAATACACCAATCTTTACATCAATATTGATAAAGTTTTTGTCAATTGTTATTGGTTTTTCAAAAATACTTAAAATCTTAGTGATCCAACGTGTCACCCAGTTATAATTTTCAATATCCTTGAAAAAGATGAAGAAACTATCAGATTCCGTATTGTAAAGTGTTGCAGGGTATCCTTCTAAGGACTCATCAATAAGTTCAGAAATGATGACTAGGAATCGATCACCGCTCTTATCCCCTAATAAGATGTTAATTTTAGAGAAAGAAACAATATCAATAGCGAGTAATGAATTCATTTTCTTAACTGCATCCAAATCACTAAAGAATGAGATTAAGTCTGCTCTTAAACTATTATAGTTTGGTAAATGAGTCACTTTATTGAATAAAGCAAGTGATTTATACTCATCGAATCTTCCTTCAATATTTGAATTGTCATCCCCAACCAGTAGATATCCTCCACCAGAACGCATAGGGATAAATCGAATATATACAAGTCTTAAGAGACCAAGCTCAAAGATTGCTGTAAATGCTCGTTGACGATGTATGACATCCTCAATATTTTCCATATCAAATTCGGTCTTAATTTTGAAGTCTTGTATCTTATCGTAAATATCATAATCACCTAAAAGTTTCTTAAAGCTTTGATTATAGCTCTTGATTTTTCCTTTACCAGTGATCCATATGATATAAGGCTTGGCGTAATAATGGGTAATTCTAGCATTTTCGATATCATTAATCTTGGTTACTAAAATCTTGTAAATGATAACCAATGCTAAAGCAAATAAAACGAAGATAACAAAGAATAATGCCCATAAAATATTTGTTAAATAAGACATCGAAAGAATTATATCATTTTCATTATAGGTCACAATCAAATAGAACTGCTTTGACGAAAATTGAGAATCTAATGGATTTAAAGTTATAAACGAGGATTCACTTAGAAATTTCGATTGCAAAACATGGGTTGAACCCTCCATGACTTTTGATTTAATATCATCGATAACAGATTCACTAACAGACTCATTTCTTAAATAATCATAAAAGAAACTCAGTGTTCCATTTGAAAAACTTTTATACGATATCGTGTTATCAGCAGTCATGACTAAAAAATTTGTAGATGTTTGACTTGACTCCATCAAAGCTTCTATATAGGGTGCTGCTTCAAAATATGCAATGACATCATCCACTTTGAAAAAAATGTAATTGGTTTGTTCTCCAGTTTGAAATGCACTTTGAAAGGAGTAAATAGAAACAATTTCATTAAAATCTTCAAAGTCATATGCATCGATGTAAGTATATTCAATTCCATTGATTGTTAAAACTCTTTCATCTAGAGTTCCAAAACCTGTATAGGTCGAACCATGGATGTTTAAATCATTAATATTTGCATTGAGTGTAGCAACTGGATCGAGCGATTGTGCTATATAGGTCTCTATGGTATCTTCTAACTTGTTATAGTCAAAATCGATTTGCGCACTAATTCTTTCAGCTAAAACCTCACCTGTATCTAAAAGATTTTTACTCGCTTGTCTCTCAATAAAGTTTTGTGAGATGTTTATATAAGCAAAAACAACCACCAACATGAGCAGTAAGTAGGAAATAACGAATGCAATTGCAAGTTTCCAGGTGTAACGCTTCACGAATTCCCCTCTTTCATCCTTTACTACCATTTTATGTGATATTTGATAATATTTCAACCACAAACCCGAATTACACTTCATAATTGACTTTATAAGTCATGTATTTACCAATGACACTTTAAATTAACATGAACGCCTAACATATATACTTAAAATCATTATACCTTATTAAAAAAAATGGGTAACTTTTTTTACCCATTTTTGTTTGTATTTATTGAAATGAAGATACTTTCAAAGATATTTAAGAATATATCAAGATCTTTATAAGTCATGTTTAATGGCGGTAGTAATCGAATAACAGTTTGATTGGTAACATTGAGTAATACCTTTTTGGCAAGTGCTTCATTCTTAATTTTATCAGCAAACTCTCCAACCTCAATTCCAATCATTAAACCTTTTCCTCTGATTTCTTTAATGATTTTGTATCTATTTTTCAGACTATTTAATTTTTCGAATAAATAATCTGATTTAGCTTGAACTTCTTGGATCATGATTGCACTTGAAAGTATAGTGAATGTAGCAAGCCCTGAAGCTGCTGCTAATGGATTTCCTCCAAAAGTAGTTCCATGATCTCCAGCTTTTAGAATATCTTCGAGTGATTTTGAGACAAGCATAGCACCTAATGGTAATCCTCCACCTAATGACTTTGCTAAAGTAAGAACATCTGGGATTAGATTGGTATGTTCATAAGCAAATAGCTTACCGGTTCTAAGTAATCCTGTTTGAATTTCATCAGCAACAATCAAGACTTTAAATTCCTTGGATAGTTTGATTAATTCATCGATATATTCTCTCGATAACACTTGAATACCACTTTCACCTTGAATCATTTCGATAAAGATTGCACAAACATCACGATTCATTGCTTTTCTTAATTCCTTGATGTTATTTCTTTCTACATAGGTTATACCTGGTAGTAAAGGAAGAAATGATTCTTGATACTTTGGCTGTGCTGTTAATGTTAAACCACCCATTGTTCTACCATGAAAAGATTCTGAAAGTGTAATGATTTTAAACTTATTAGGACTTATCGTTTTACCATATTTTCTTGCAAGTTTAATGGACGCTTCAATCGCCTCAGTTCCAGAATTCGTAAAGAATACCTTCGATGCGAAACTTTTGCTTACCAATCCCTTTGCTAGATCGACTAAAGGTTCTGAGACAAAGTAGTTGGAAAGATGAAGATTTTTCTTCATCTGCTTTTTCATCGCTTGAATCACTTTAGGATGCAAATGACCTAAGCTAGAAACTGCAATACCAGCAAACATATCTAGATATTTATTTCCCATTTGATCATATAGATAAGATCCCTTAGCCTTTACGATTTCAATTGGTAATCTTTTATAAGTATTTAATATGTAGTCTTGATCAAGTTTGATTAAATCCATAAATACCTACTTTCTAAGATCATCGAGTATTTTTGTCTTCTCTATTGTTTTTTCATCTTTATTTTTTATGATTCTCGCAGGTGATCCAGCAACAACTACATTTTCAGGAACATCAACAGTCACAATTGCTCCTGCTGCTACTACCGAATTCCTACCTACTTTTACACCCTCTAAAATGACAGCATTCGCACCAACTAAAACATCATCTTCAATAATGACAGGTGTTTTTGAAGGTGGTTCTAGCACACCTGCTACAACAGCTCCTGCTCCAATATGGCAGTTCTTACCAATAATTGCTCTAGCTCCAACAACTGCATTCATATCGATCATCGTTCTTTCTCCGATAACTGCACCGATATTGATCGTTGAATTCATCATGATGACAGCGTCTTTACCAATCGTTGCATGTTCTCTAATGACTGCGCCTGGTTCAATTCTTGCCTGAATCTTAGTGATATCAAGTAGAGGTATCGCAGAATTTCTTCTGTCGTATTCAATCACATAGTCTGTGATGTGTTCCTTATACTCATTTAATAGTCTTTCAATTTCAACAATCTCGCCAAAAACGATTTGATGATTTTGATCACCAAATGCTGATACATTAGAAAAATCAATATTGAGCATATCACCTCTTAAATATAGCTTAATTGGTGTTTTCTTTTTTGAATCCTTTATGAATTTAGCGATTTCATAAGCATCTAATAAAAATTCACTCATTGTTTTAGCTCCTTAAAAATATCATTCATCTTGTATAATCCTGCTTTCTTACAAACTAAAAATTTGGCAGCTTTAATCGATCCATAAGCAAATATTGACTTAGATTGTGCAATATGTGAAATCTCAATCGTCTCATCTTGACCTAGAAACATAACGGTGTGTTCACCAATAACTGAGCCACCACGTACGGCGTGTATTGCTAACTCGTTTTCTGCTCTTTTTCCTTGGTGTCCATTTACTATTTCTTTTTTGACTAGAAGTGATTGATTGATTGTATTGGCTAGATGAAGTGATGTTCCACTTGGAGCATCTACTTTTAAGTGATGATGTTTTTCAACAATTTCAATATCGTAATCAGCTTCTAAAACTGAAGAGATTTGTTTTAACACCTGTGTCAAAACTTCAACTCCAAATGAGTAATTTGAACTCTTAAAAATTGGAAGGACTTGACTCATCGTTAAGATCTCTTCCTCTTGAAGACTACTATATCCTGTGGTTGCTATCACTAATGGTGTACAGTTTATTTTCGCATAGCTTAAGATATCAGAAAGTAAGCTTGGGTGTGAATAATCAATGATAACATCAACTTTAGGTAAGTCAGAAAAAGTTTGAAATGTTGTCTTAGAACTGATCTCATGTTGATCCAATCCATAGACTAAATCAACTCTTTGATCTGCTTCTAATAACGTCTTTACCAACGCTCCCATTTTACCTTTAGATCCAATGACTAATACTTTCATTTTTGATCTCCAATCAATTGATATTTTCTTAAAACACTTTTTAGCGTTTCAAGATTTTTATCTTCTAAACTAACGAGTGGAAGTCTAACTTCTTTTTCAATCATACCCATTAGATTTAATGCTGTTTTTGCTGGTACTGGATTGCTTTCAATAAACATAACTTGATGCAATTCTCTTGTTTTTAATGCTGAGTCAACCCATTTTTGATCACCATTTAAATAGCCTAAGACTTGATCATGAATCAATCTTGGACAAATATTTGCTGTAACTGAAATAACACCTTTTCCACCGAGTGCTAAGATAGGCATTGTTTGATCATCATTACCAGAATAAACTATAAAATCTTTAGGAACAAGTTCTATAACTTTTGCGATTTGACTGATGTCTGCAGACGCCTCTTTTATAGCCCTAATTTGTGAGATTTTAGAAAGTTCTAGGACAGTTTCAGGAAGTAGGTTAACTCCTGTGCGTGATGGTACATTGTATAAGATGATTGGAATACTCACATGCTCTGAAATGGCTTTAAAATGCGCATATAACCCTCTTTGAGTAGGTTTGTTATAATAAGGCGTGATGAGTAATAAACCATCTGCACCGACTTTTTCTGCATACTTAGAAAGTTCAATTGAGACTTTTGTATCATTTGTTCCTGTACCTGCAATTATCTGTGTTCTTTTATGCGCAATTTTTACTGTAAATTCTACGATTTTTTTCTTTTCTTCCATGGATAAAGTTGCACTTTCTCCAGTCGTTCCAAAAACGATAATCGCATCTGTTTTTTCCTCGATATGCCACTCGATTAGTCTTTTCAATGCATCATAATCGACTTCATTTTTTAGAAATGGTGTGACGATTGCTACACCTGATCCCGTAAATAAGCTCATATAAGATTCTCCTTTATTAAGTACTCTGCAATTTGAATTGCATTGGTTGCTGCACCTTTTCTAACATTGTCTGCAACTGCCCATAAATGAATACCATTTTCTGCACTTAAATCCTTTCTCAATCGACCAACATGAACCAAGTCATTCCCAACCACATCCTGAGGTGTTGGATAGTCACGACCTTCATAATAGACGATATCTTGATGTTGCTTAAAAGCTTCTATTAATTGATTCAAGTCAATTGGTTTTTCACATTCAACATTAATTGAAACACTATGTCCAACTGTTACTGGAATTCTAACACATGTCGCACTGACTTTCAAGTGACTAAGACCTAGTATTTTTCTAGTTTCATCCATCATCTTTTTTTCTTCCTTCGTATATCCATTGTCTAAAAAATCATCGATGTGCGGAAAGCAATTATCGAATATTTGTTTCTTATAAAATTCTGGTTCTTTGTTTTCATATCCGTTTTTTAAGTCCATTACACCCTTGTATCCAGAGCCTGATACTGCTTGATAGGTTGAGTATATGACTCTATTTACTGTAAATAGTTTATGAATCACATCCAGTGGAACCACCGATTGAATCGTAGAACAATTGGGATTCGCAATGATTAAATCATTCTTGGTAAGTACATGACTATTCACTTCTGGAACCACTAATTTAATATGATCCTTCATACGCCATGCCGAAGAATTATCAATAACAACAACACCATGACTAGCCGCTATTGGAGCGAATTTTAAACTGGTTTCTCCTCCAGCTGAGAATAACGCAATGTCAAATCCATTGTCAAATGAGTTTTCAGTAAGTTCTTCAACAACAAAATTCATACCATTAAAGGAGACAAGACTTCCAGCGGATCTTTTGGATGCAAAAAAAGTAATTTCTGATACTGGAAATTTTCTATCTTCTAAAACCTTGATGAATGTTTGACCAACCATACCGGTTGCTCCAACAACTGCCACTCTATATTTTTTATTCATGTATTTTGTATTCTCCTGTTGCTATTTTTACTGCTGGTCCTTCTAAGTAAATATCTTCTTTAACATAGACGTTTAGTTCTCCACCTGGAACTATACTTCTTACAACATCACGAACGAGTCCAAGTTGATTGGATACCACTGCACTTGCTGCAGTTCCAGTACCACAGGATAGTGTCCATCCTGCACCACGTTCAAAGGTTGTTACTTTTTGTGTGTTCGAATCGATAACTTCAATGAAATTTACATTGGTATGTTTAGGAAAAAAACTATTTTTTGATAATTCAGGACCAATTTTATCGATATTCATTTCTGAAGTCTTGTAGACTACAGTATGTAATGTTCCCATATTGATAGTATAAAACTTAATCATTTCCCCATGCATACTTAAAGCGTATTCTTCAAATACACGAATTGGAGTTGCTACATCTGGTTCTTCTAGACTAAAAACTGGTTTTCCTAAATTGATTTTGATTAACCCAGTTTTGATGTTCTTTTCAACTTGGATAATTCCTGCTAAGGTTTCTACAGCGAATTTTGTTTCTTTAATCATGTTATTATCAAGTAGATATTCTACAAAGCAACGCATACCATTTCCACACATTGGAGCAATTGATCCATCGCTATTGTAATAATTGAACTTGATATCAGCTATTTTAGATTCACTAGGAAAAATGAGTCCATCTGCACCAATACCAAAATGACGATCACAAATACTTGACGCTAGTGATTCTGGATGACTTGGAACAAATGAAACCATCATAAAATCATTACCAGTTCCATGATATTTTTGAAATTCCATGTAAATTCTCCTTATAAACCAAATTTTTCAGATATAACTTCGACTGCCCTTTTCATTAACTTTTTATCAATCGTATAAGAAATACTAATCTCAGATGTCGTTACTAACATAAAATCTATTCCATTATCTGCTAAAAGCTTAAATAATTGTGCAGCAACACCAGATTGTGTTCTCATACCAGTACCCACAACAGATACTTTAACAACATTGATATTTTTAACAGCTTCAACATTTTGATATTGACTCATAATATGTTCAATAACTTCATCAACTGCTTCTAAATCATCAGCCCCTGCAGTAAAGGATAAATTAATAAAACCTATTTCTGTAGGTGTCTGGCTAATCATGTCCACATTGACTTCATTTTCTGCAAGTGCAATGAAAAGCTTTGCAATATCAGTTGCGTAGCTTGGATAATTTTTAATTGTCACCATCATGACCTTCTCACTGATGGATAAACCTGTTACACTTTTTTCTTCCACTTTGGTATACTCCTTAATTAAAGTTCCTTCAATTTCATGAATTGAAGATTGAACATAAATTGGCACTTGATAGCGATGTCCGATTTCAATCGATCTTGGCTCCATCACTTTGGCACCTAAAAATGCCATTTCTTTCATTTCTTCATAGCTTATGATATCCAATTTTTTAGCATTCGGATAAAGTCTTGGATCGACTCCATATATACCATCAACATCTGTATAGATTTCAGCAGAACATCCTAACTTAGCTGCAATAGCAACTGCAGTGGTATCTGAACCTCCACGACCAAGTGTTGTAATATCACCAGCATCATTTAACCCTTGAAATCCTGCAACAACTGCAATCTTTCCTTGATTTAAATGCTTTTCAATATTTGTTGTATCGATATCAAGAATTTTATTTTTAGTATGTAATCCGCCTGTTTTGATACCTGCTTGGAAACCGGTTAAAGCGACTGCTTCAAAATCATTTTCATTTAAAATCATGGTGAGTAGTGCGATTGAAACTTGTTCACCAGTTGAAATTAATAAATCAATTTCTCTTTTTGAAGGATACTTAGCTGCTTGTTTAGCCATTTCTAACAATTGATTGGTTGTTTTACCCATTGCAGAGACCACAACAACTACATTTTTAAATGTTTCCTTCTTTTTAATAATTCTTTTTGCTATTTTTTGCATTTTTTCGATGGTCTCAACTGATGAACCACCAAATTTCATTACAACCGAATTTTCCATTTTATTTTCCTAATCTTAAATCGTTTCTGATTAAATCTAGATAAGTCTCTCTCTTGACTACAACCTTTGATTTCCCATTAGATGCGAAAACAACTGCTGGCTTAAGTAGTCTATTATAATTTGAACTCATTGAATAGTGATATGCTCCAGTTGAATGAACAACTAAGATATCATTTTCCTTAGGAACTGGTAACATAATTTCTTTAATGATAATATCTCCTGATTCACAAGCTTTACCAGTCACAGTATAGTTCTTTTCTACGATATCATTTATTCTATTTCCTATTGTTGCATGATATTTTGCTTGATATAAAGCAGTTCTTAGGTGATCTGCCATGGAACCGTCAGTGAAGACAAAATTTTTTCCACCATATGTTTCTTTGGTACCACTAATTGTATAGAGTGTATAACCAGCTTCAGCAACGATTGCACGACCTGGTTCAATTAAAATCTTCGGTGTTTTGATATCTAACTCTTTGGATATTAAATCAATAGTTTCTAATAGCTGAGGTAAAAAAGACTCTAATACAAATGGTTTATCTTCTTTGGTATAGTGTGCGCCAAAGCCACCACCAAGATTCAATTCCTTAGTCTCAATACCAAGCTGCTTATAGACGTGTGCAATGTATTTTAAATTGGTAATCGCTAGTTCCTTAAATGAGTTTTCTTCAAATATTTGTGATCCGATATGGCTATGAAATCCAACAAATTCTAAGGAAGGATGTTGATGAATAGATTGAATTAAAAATAATGTCTTTGGATCAAAAATGCTCACACCAAATTTGGAATCATTTTTAGTTGTTCGAATATACTCATGTGTATGTGCATCAATACCAGGATTGATTCGTAGCATGATTCTTACCTTTTGATCTTTTTTTATGATAGATGATAGTCTATTGAGCTCATCGGCATTATCTAGAACTATCGTTTTAATTTGATACTCTAATGCAAGGCTCAACTCATCTATTGACTTGTTATTTCCATGAAAAAATATTTTAGATACTGGAAATCCAGCTGATATAGCAGTAAACAACTCACCACCAGAAACAACATCTAGTGATAAACCTTCTTCTTGAATCAATTCACACATAGCTATGTTTAAAAATGCTTTAGATGCATAAATGACTTCAGTTGCAACACGTTTATGCTTAAAACTAGTCATAAATGTTTGGCATTGTTTTCTTATTTTTGTTTCATCCATAACATAAAGAGGTGTCTGATAGTTCTTCACTAGTTCTAAAACATCAACACCACCAATTTTTAAATGATTGGGATGACTTAAATTCAAATTTTCACTCATAAAATCACATTCTCCTTTGGGATAAAAATAAAAACCACAGCAAAAGCCAGTGGTTCAATAGAACAATGCTTTCGCCCTTCTACGATAAAGCGCAATCCTTTTGAGTTGGGCAACCCAATGGAACAGTCATATATTTATTCAATATATGCCCAGCATAATTTCAATGCTTCGGCGTCACTCCCTTTCCCTTTTGGGTACTATTGATTTGACGCAGCCTCTTTATTCGTAGTGATTTAATTACGTGAAAAGTTTATCACATTCATTTTGAAATGTCTACACAAATGTAAAAAATTTTCATTTTGCTTACATGATTTTGAATATGGTTTAAAAATACCGATGACTCATTTCGTTTGAATCACTTCAGTGGTATAATAAAAGGTAGCAAACTAATGAAATAAGATGGTGAATCCTATGAATAGCAATGACCATATCAATAACAATATGAAAAAATTCAATAAGTTAGAAAAAAAAGATACGAAAAATTCTTTTCGTTTTTATGCACAACAAGTATCTCATACTGGTTTTTGGTATTTAGATACTCTCACCAATCAGTTCACTTGGTCGGATGAAACTTATGAGCTTCTAGGAATTCCGAAAAACAAGAAAATATCGGAATCTACTTTTTTTGACCTTATCCATCCTGATGATAAGGAATATGTAATCAAGAATTGGAATGATTTCAAGGATATCGGTAAGGGATATACACTCACACACCGTGTGATCGTAGGCGAAAATACCTTATGGATTGAAGCAAGGTCTTCAGTTGAGCTAAACGATAGACAGGAAGTTATCGCCTTGTTTGGAACACTTCAGGATGTGACAAGTCGTATCAATGAACAAATTGAAGCAGAACAATATCGATTAAAGCTTGAAAACATGATTCGTGATAAAGCCTTAGAACTCGAAAAAGCAATGATACAAGCAGATCAATCGAATCAGATTAAAACCAGTTTTTTATCAAACATGAGCCACGAAATTAGAACTCCAATGAACGCAATCATCGGATATGCACATCTTCTCGAGCAAAAAATAACAGATCCTGAACAAAAAGAATACATCGAAAGAATCAACGACGCATCTACTCACCTTTTGAGTATTATCAATGATATTCTAGACCTTTCAAAAATTGAAGCAGGGAAAATGATTCTCGAGGAAAGACCCTTTAAATTGGATAAACTGATTGACGAAGTTCGTTCAATTGTTATCGAAATGGTAAAATCAAAAAAACTTTATATTGATATAGAAAAAATTCGTTGTCCTGAAGTATTGATTGGTGATTCGAATCGTATTCGACAAATTTTGATTAATTTGCTGAGTAACTCAGTTAAATTTACAGATACTGGTGGAATAAGCCTAGTTATATATGCAGAAGATAAAAACGACTCAAAGGTTAACATGTCATTTAAAGTCAAAGACACAGGGATAGGAATGACTGAAGAACAACAAAGAAGACTTTTTCAAGAGTTTGAACAAGCAGATTCATCGACCACGAGACTCTATGGTGGAACAGGTTTAGG
>Ga0180007_10002779_pt1 | contig 20339 bp, 17 predicted proteins | sample MM_PC_MetaG_FD_121122 | JGI IMG/M metagenome (GOLD analysis project Ga0180007, IMG submission 121122) | Groundwater microbial communities from the Aspo Hard Rock Laboratory (HRL) deep subsurface site, Sweden - MM_PC_MetaG | ecosystem: Environmental > Aquatic > Deep subsurface > Groundwater... | reverse complement strand
GGGAAAGAAAAAGTGCCCAAAAGGACCAAAGCAACCCGACGATTCCCCGCCAGATCAAATTTTTGCCCAATTTCCTCTGGCACTACCACCGGCGCATTATCCCGAATTTCGATTGAAGCGTCTTTTTCGGTTTTATCAATATCATTGGCAATACTTTCTAAATATTGAGTGAGTTTGCCTTCATTAATATTGAAACTGGCGGAAATATTATTTCGGCTAAAAATGGCCTTGATGTCATCTTGGATAATTTTTCCCAAAGACCCTTGACGGCCTACGGCGAATAAATTTTCCATGGTCTGGTCTTTAGCTACCTTATAATTTACTTCAAGATTGCTAATATTGACAGTGTAGTTCTTTTGCTGCCAGAGGAAATTAAGTTGGCCGTTCTCGGATTGCGAAACCAATCGCCCAAGAGCAACTTCCGCTTTGGCATGAGTCATACCCCCAAAATTGGTACTGCCAATAAAAGTATGAGGGAAAACTTTATTTTGATAGTACAGATTAAAGGCAAAAAACAAAACCGCCAAAAGTAAAATCCCCATGCCCGCACCTAAAATAATCCGGCGTTTGATTCTTTTTTTAAGAAATTTTTTAAAAAAATTCCCTAATAAATTTTCCCACTTCATAGCAACTATTTTCCGTTTAAAATCTCTTCCAAAATGGTTTTAGCCAATTTTTTATCTGCAATTGCTTCATCAGGATTCGCAAAAAAGATTTTAAAAACTGTCCCTGCTTGGGCAGAGTCAGGCAATGTTGCTGAAGGCACGGCGAGAGTTTGACCGTTAATTTCAATTTCCGCCCTTTCACCCTTCTTTTCAATTATTTTACAAGTTAAAAGCGACATAAGTTGTATTAATAAAATACTAATCTATTTTAAAAACTTCACTATCAACAAAGCGACAATGTTTAAAATTTTAATCATCGGATTAATCGCCGGACCAGCTGTATCTTTGTAGGGATCGCCGACGGTATCGCCGGTGACCGCCGCCTTATGCGCCGGACTGCCCTTGCCACCCAAATTTCCTTCTTCAATGTATTTTTTAGCATTATCCCAAGCCGCGCCGCCCGAAGTCATGGAAATAGCCACGAATAGCCCAGTCACAATCGAACCGACCAAAAGCCCGCCCAAAGCCACTGGGCCAAGGGTAAAACCCACGACAATGGGCGCCAACACCGGCAGTAAGGCCGGGATAATCATTTGTTTTAAAGCAGAAGTTGTGACAATATCAACACACTTGCCATAATCGGGTTTGGCCTTGCCGCTCATAATACCCTTAATTTCTCTAAACTGCCGGCGCACTTCTTCCACTACTGCCCCAGCCGCCTTGCCCACGGCCTCCATAGAAAAAGAGGCAAAAATATAAGGCAGCAGGCCGCCGATAAACAAACCAACCAAAAGTCGGGGATTGGATAATTCAAAGGGGATGTTGCCATGCGTTTTAGTTAAATCCTCAATATAAGCGGAAAATAAAACCAAAGCCGCCAGCCCGGCTGAAGCAATGGCATAGCCCTTGGTTACGGCTTTAGTGGTGTTGCCGACCGCATCCAAAGGGTCGGTGACTTTGCGCACCGAATCAGGCAATCCAGCCATCTCGGCAATACCGCCGGCATTATCAGTAATCGGGCCATAAGAATCAATCGCCACAATTATTCCGGTCATAGAAAGCATAGAAAAAGCGGCAATCGCCACGCCGAAAATACCAGCCAAAGAATAGGAAGCTAAAATCGCCGCCGAAATAAAAATAATCGGCCAAGCAGTCGCTTTCATCGAGATGGCCAAACCCTGAATAACATTGGTGCCATGACCTGTTTGAGAAGCTAAAGCAATAGTCCTGACCGGTTTATATTTGGTGGAGGTATAATATTCGGTCACAATCACCATCGCCAAAGTCAAACCGATACCAACCAAAGAAGCATAAAAAAGAGTTAAAGGGTGAGTCACTACTCCTTTCATCAGCCAAATCGTCACAAAATAAAAACCAATGACCGCCAAAATAGCCGACGCGCCCAAGCCTTTATATAAAGCGTTCATTATCTTTTGTCCTGATAGCCGCACCAAGAACGTACCTAAAATTGAAGCAATAATGGAAACCCCGCCCAAAACCAAAGGATAGAGCACCGCCAGCGGTGAAGAAAACAAGAGTGAAGCCAGAAGCATCGCCGCCAGAGCCGTAATGGCGTAGGTTTCAAATAAATCGGCCGCCATGCCGGCGCAGTCGCCAACATTATCACCAACATTATCGGCAATCACCGCCGGGTTGCGCGGATCGTCTTCGGGGATGCCGGCCTCCACTTTGCCGACTAAGTCCGCACCCACATCCGCCGCTTTAGTATAAATTCCGCCGCCTAAACGGGCAAAAATGGAAATAAGTGACGCGCCAAAACCCAAACCAATGAGAGCGCTCACATCTTTGGTAACAAAATATAAACCCGCCACGCCCAGCAAACCCAAACCAACCACGAATAAGCCGGTAACCGCCCCGCCACGGAAAGCCAACATCAAAGCCGGACCCAAACCGTTTTTAGCAATTTCTGCTGTTCGCACATTTGCCCGGACCGCCACATTCATCCCAATATAGCCGGCCAGAGCTGAAAAAACTGCGCCAATCAAAAATCCAATCGCTGTCTTGAGGTCTAAAGCAAAAAAGATAATTATTGCCAAAATTAAGGCAATTAAAGCCACAGTTTTATACTGCCGATTTAAATAGGCCTTGGCGCCCTGCTGGATTGCTCCAGCGATCTCCTGCATTTTAGCATTTCCTGCCGGCGCTTTTAACACCTGCCAGATTAAAATAAAACCGTAGATAATGGCTAAAGTGGCTGAACCAAAAGCGATCAGGTAGGAAAGATTGGTGATAGACATAAATCCTCCAGATAAGTTACAAAGTTGAAAGTTTGTAAAGTAAAAAGTTTCTATATCTCTTTATGAACTTTATTAACTTTATAAACTTTTAGCTTCCTTATATACTTTTAATGTTTCTTCGGCTGTTTTGCGCCAAGAATATTGCTTTAAAACTTTCTGACTATTTTTGATTAACCGAGCTTGCAGTTTATTATCTTTTAATACCATCTTTATTTTATCAGCAATTTCTTCGGGTTTAAAGGGATCAAAATACAAGGCCGCGTCTTTGTAGATTTCCGGCAGTGATGACGCCTTGGAAGCAACAACGGCAGTACCTGCCTGCATGGCTTCTAACCCCGGCAGGCCAAATCCCTCATAAAAAGACGGGAAGACAAAAATATCCGCCTTTTTATACCAACTGGCCAATTCATCGTTAGAAACAAATCCTGGCATTATAATATCTCTTTTTTCCGATGAATTGTCAATCCTTTCGACGCAACTTGCATCGGCCTTGCCCAATAAAACCAATTTTGCCGAAATTTCTTTCCTCACCAGCTCAAAGGCATCAACCAAATTTGGCAAATTTTTGTGAGGCCTAAATTGCCCAACATAAAGTATTATTTTCTCCTTATTCTCCCTCACCCTATCTCTCCCCCTATCCATCCTCTTATCATCTGCCGCTTCATAAACTACTTTGATCTTTGAATTTTGAACTTTGAGCTTTTTAATAATATCTTTTTTAGTACTTTCGGAAACGGCAATAATTTTTTCTGAATTTTGGCAGGCCTTTTCCATCACATATTTAAAAGCGTATTTTTTAAAAAAATTGGTTTTTTGGGCCGTATCCGGGTAGAAAAACAAAGTTAAATCATGAATAGTAGAGATAAACTTGCCCTTATACCGCACTGGATAATTAAAGTTCAAAAAATGCATTAAATCCAAATTTTCTTTGGCCAAAACTTTCGGCAATTTTGTTTGCTCGGATAGTGAAAAATGAGGTATATTTGTTATTTGAACTTTGACATTTGAGATTTCATTTGGCATTTGACATTTGGATTTTGGATTTTTAAACTCCCAATAATCTTCGTCGGTCATAAAAAGTACATATTGATTTTCTTTATCAATTTCTAACAAATTTTTGATAAGGTTTTGTGAATATCGCCCAATGCCGGCCACCGATGACCGGTACATTCGGGCATCAATGCCTATCTTCATACTTGCAACTCCCTAAAGGTATAGAATTTATTAGCCAGAAAGTTCCAAAACATCACGATCGCCGAAGAAATAACCAACCCATAAAGATCGTTCAGATGAATATAATCAACCACAATATACATAATTAAGGTATTTAAAACCACCCCAACTAAAGCGATAATTAAAAATTTAATAAATTGACGCAGTTTCTGGGGGTCGTTGGAACGGAATGTCCAGCGCCGGTTCCAAACATACGAATTGATGACAGCAAAAGAAAATGAAAGGATTTTTGCCATCAAGTAATAGATGCCAGCGAAACGCGTCAAAATTAAATAGATCCCCCAGTCAATAACGGTTGAAGATACACCCACTAAGCCAAATTTAATAAACTGCCGAAAAACCCGGCGTTTTAATAATTCTTTCACAGGTTCAATATATCTTAATTTACCCGCGATGGCAAGAAGAACCGTGCTCTGGTTCTTGACGTGACGCCATCATCTTGCTATAATTTAGTCCAAAGGTTTAACCCTCTGCCTCCTAATCTTAGGGGTCAGAAGCGTTGAATCGAGGAGAAGAAAAATGTTAGCAGCATGGATCAGCCTTGGTGTTATAGGGTATTTGGTGGCAGGTTTCCTTGTTGCCAAGCTCTGGATAGTAACGTTTGGGGTTTCTAAGGCCAATAAGGACAGTGACATGATACTGGCTTTCTGGGCATGGCCCTTTCACGTTGTCGTGTTGATCATTGTGGGCGCGGTGGCTCTTTGGCATGCCTGTAAGGCGTTTCCTCTCTGGATTAGAGATGGAAAATGGCCCGAGGATTGGGTGCCTCCCCCTTCGATCTGATCAATTTCCTCACTATCCAACGGTCTGGACGCTCATCGAACATATGTGATTGGCCCCGCCGAAAACGGGGCTTTCCCTTATTTATTTAATATGATAACCGGCCTCCGCCACCTCCGAGGTGAAATGGTTAATCTTGACACTTCGACGACAAGTTGCTAAATTGTCGCTCAGTGTCAACCCTGAGCGAGATCGATTGGGTTGACAAACAAAAACTTAGTGCTATAATATAATCAAGATCGGGTGGGTCGCCGAACTGCAAGACAGTGAATTGCACTTAAGCGATCCCCGATTTTTTGTTAGAAAGCAATTCTAAGAATATCTTTTAGAGTTATTTTTCTATCCGCTCTCTTTGCTCGGTAGGCCTCGATTGCGGTTTGGTGAGCAATGGATTTTTTGCCAATATGGCGAAAAGAAATATCAAGATAAGCTAAATTTATTTTATAACGACGAAATAGTTCTATTAAAAACTGTTTAATCATTTTATCATGGCCGAGGTATTCCTGATCGATAATGATTTCGTCATTTGATTTAAGAAAATCTTTAATGAGAAGAAATATTAAAATGGCGAAAACCTTATAGACAAACATATTAGGTATGCCCGCTCTTCTGAAAATTTTCTGCAAATACTTCTTGTCACGAGACAAAAAAATAATTGAATAAGTCTTCCCGTCTGCAAAAGCAAGAACAGTCGGTTTACTGGTATATTCAACTCTACCACTCTGGTCGATCTCGATTTTCATTATTGATATTTCCCCATCAATAGATTCCATTTAATCGCAAGGAGCTCTTTTAAGGTTTTTAGGACCGCACTCTTTTTAACCGTTGAACCCTCGGCATCCGCCCAATCCACCGCTACCTCCTTAATTTTGTATCCTTTACGAATCGCAATGGCTAAGATTTCCATATCAAATCCCCACCGCTCAATCGTTTGCAACGGAAAAATCCTTTTGGCCGCTTCGGCAGAAAAAAGTTTAAAACCGCATTGGGTATCAACTAATTTGATACCCAATAATAAACGCACCAAAAGATTCCCCAGCCGCGAAACGATTCTGCGCCCCAGCGGTTGTTTGATTTTAATGGAATTCTTATTTAGATATCGAGAACCGATGATTACTTCGTAATATTGGAGTGAGCCAGCGTCTTCCAAAGTAGCTCTCGCAGGCCAAAAAGCATGGTTCCCGCCTTTGGCGGGATTTTTGGCCGAGAGCGCAGGCCCCTCCGACGCGCTGGCGTCGGAGTAGGGCCGGTATCTTTGAAGATGCTGGCGAGCGCAAGCATAGATCAACAATTTTTCTATTTCTTTTATATCGGTTGAACTATCCGCATCCATCAATAAACGCCAATCCCCTTTGGCCGCCAGCATCCCGGTTTTGACCGCATAACCCTTACCGCGATTCGGCTGATAACCAATAATTTTAAATTCCGGCCAATCCTTAAGCAACACCTCAACCCTTTGAGGTGTTCGATCTTTTGAGCCATCATCTACCACATACACCTCGTAGGTGTACTTTTGGCGGTTAAGATAATCTCGCACTTTTTTTAAGGTCTCTGGCAAGCGCTTTTCTTCATTGTAGGCAGGAATTATGACCGATAAAAACATCTACTCTCCTCTTAAATCATAGATATTAATGATTCCGCCATCAGGTTGGGTAAACTCGGCCAAAAGTTTTGGCGGATTGTCCATTGGCGTTTTGGCGAGAAATTCTTCCAAATTGCTTTGGGTAACCAAAGTCGGCATATTCGTTCCATCGGGATAATATCTTAAAATCGCAAATTCTCGGCTACGCCAATCGTTTGAAGAATCCGAAAGGTCAAAACCGGACGGCTCAATCTGACTGTAATACAAAATAGTGTAAAAGTTGAAGGGTGTTAACTGCAAACCAGTAAATACAACCTTTAGTTCGCGATCTTTTGGCGTATTATTTTTAATTACTCGCACAATATCGTCCGCCTGCCAGTCTTTCGCCGATGGCGGTGTGGTAGTATAGAAATTCCGGCGAAAAAACGCCATATCAAGATGATATTTTTGACTGACAGGAATCAAGATCCTGATATCCTCTGGCGAGCCAAGCATCAAATTCATTTGATAAAACAATCCCAGCAATACGATAAAAATAATTAATGGTTTTCGGAACCTAATCTGACCTAAAACATTCGCCGCGAGTAAAATCGCCAATGGCAAAGCCGGAATAAAATACCTCACATCCTTATTTGGCAAAAGGATAAAGACCAGCCAAGAAACTATTAACGCCCCCCCAACAGCCAATTTTGATATTTTTTCGCGGTAATACTCAAAATTAGGCCGGTGACAATCAACAACCCCAAGGGCAAGAAAAAATAAAAGTTTAGACCCTGAATTGGATAATAAATCCAGGAAAAAAATCCCACCACATGGTTTGGATCCGCTTTGGCTAAAGCGCTACCATTGATTAAAAAATCTTTATAAATAGTCAGTCGATGGATATAATACCAAGGAAAAGCAATCGCCGCCGCGGTGATCAAAACAAAAATACTGGTAATACCTCGGCTCCATCGTTTATCCTTCCAGTCAGCTCGCCAGGCCTGTGCCAGAATATAAATTAAAGGGAAAATAATAAAAGCGGGATAAGTCCATTTGATCAGCATCCCTAAGCCCAAAACAAGGCCTAAAATGAGGCCCATAAATTGATTCTGAAAGTGATCCGTTTTTAGCAATAGATAGATTGTTAAAATCACCCAAGCGGCCAGCGGCAAATCAAGCATATATTCTTTGGATTGACCAATAAAAATTGGCGTGGCGGCTAAAATTAAAACCGCAATGAGACCGGTTTTTTCATTCCAGATCCTTTTGGCTACTCCGTAAAGACCAAAAAGTAAAATTGCCAGCCATAGCATCATTGAACTTATCGCCGCAAAAGTAGAATTACCGAAAATATAAAATGGCTTGGTTAAAACATAGACAAAGGGCGGGTAATATTGATACGCGTCAATCCAAAAAACCAAAGCCCTCAACGGTTTGCGGATACTTATTTCCTGATCGTAGATCAAGCTATTATAAAGATGGCGCGTCATATCCAAATGCGGCTCGGTTTTGTTAAGACCGACCCAAATTAAATTTAGAATCGCCCAAAAGATAAAAATTAAGCCGACGATGAGTAAAGGACGATTTTTGAATATTGCAAAAAATTTTTTAATCATAGAGGAAATTTTGTATTTCTTCGGATAGGGTCTGACTTTGTTTCAACCCCCTTTCAAACAAAATTATATCACCTTTACAGTAACGAATGCCATATTCTCCTTTTTCGATAAGATTTTTAATTCTATTTTTGTGCTCTCCCGCGGAATAAGGAAAGGTCGAATAATCGGAAGAAAGTAAGATAAAATCTCCCTTTTTCTGATTCGGATAATCCGACCACCAATAAATTTCATTGCGATGAGCTAAAGCAGTACCCAAAGTCATTTGGGCAGTCAAGGATCCATCTGGTGGAACAAGCTTAATAACCTCCTGATAATTTGATGGGAATTGAAATTTGATAAGATTCTTGTCAAAAAATCGATAAAAAGGGGCTGTAGAATCTTTAAAAGTAAAAATGATGGTTAAAATAACTAAAATTAAACCAACATAACTTGCTTTGAGGTTAGAAGAAAGCTTAATTCTTTGAAACCATTGGGATTCTAAAATATTGGCAGTTGCAAGGATCGCCGCGATAGTTAAAAATGTCGCGACACTGGCGCCATAGTGATATCCCATCGTCCAAAATTGAGGATCCGTGGAAAGAAATTTTTCACCCATCACCGGAACTAGAACGAATGCAAAACTGGAAAAAATCGGCAAAAATCCAAAAGGAACAAAATAATAAAGCCAGCTTGTAATTTTTACTTCCGGCGAAAACGCAATTTTTAAAGTGTATTTAGGATGCAGGATTACAGTTTTTATAGCCTGAAAAAAATTATCTCCGAGCTGCTCATAACGAAAATAATAGTAAGGGAAGCCGGCAAAATGCGGAATCAAAAATCCAATGGTTAATTCAAGCCAAGCCAGTCCCAGAAAAACAGTAATGGCGCCAAGCCATTTTTCCTTGGTAAAAATAAAAGTCCAAATCCCCAGAAAAGCGACATATAAAGAAATATTTTCCTTGCAAGTCAGCGCCAGTAAGATAAACAAAAAATACTGCCAAATCTTTTTTATGAACAAAAAGTAGATTGCGAAAGCTAAAAAAGTAATTGCTAAAGTTTCTGGATAAAAACCGAAACGAATCGCGTGTTGAACACCAATGTAAAAAACCCAAGAAAAAGCAAAGGCCAGTCCAGCAAAATTAGATTTCAATCTATCACGAGCGATCCAAAATATCGGAAAAACGCCGGCGCTCACCACAGCTGCCTGAATAAGAAAAAGCCACTTCACATCACTTTTGAGCCAATAGAAGGAAGTAATTAAAACTATAGTAGGATGGAAATGATCTCCCCAAAGATTGGTCATTTCTCTAATAGTACTCGCCGGCATTTGAAAATGGCTTAAATGCCATATTGCCTGATCAAAAATCGAGATGTCACGCATCGGTGAACCTAGGGTGTAATAGATCGAAAGTTGTAAAGCACTATAAATAACAAACCCTAAAAAAAATAAAAGCCAAACAAAAATTTTAGCATTTTTAGGTCTTCGAAGGCCTCTCCATATCTTTGATCTACTCAAAGGAATTAAAACTAAATAAAAAATGGCGCTGGCGAACGCGACTGAAAGCCCTATTACATTTAAAACCCAGAGATAATTTTGGAATTTACCCATATTATCATTAAGTACGAAAAAAATAATTTAAGCAAGTTCTACTGGGAATATTGAGCAATAATATTCTTGTATGTGTCAAAAGCGGCCTTCTTTTCACCAAAGGTATAGCCGCCGTCAGAGGCCTTCTTGAACTTAATGAGACCGTAAAAATCACCTGGACTGTCGTTAGCCGGCCGTAAGTCAACTAACTCATGAACAAAAAATCCTTTAATGTAATCTGAATTATAGGCCCAATCAGCCATTTGCTTAATAAATGCTGATTGCTTCGCCTCATTCATACCTTTTTTCGGATCAGGACGGTCATTAACCTCGGCTAAAATCAGTGGTTTATTAAAACTTCTTAATTTATCAACCAGCAATGTCCCATCGGCTAATTCTCTGTCTCCCATCAAGCCCATATCGCCAAACCAGTCCCAGCCGATAATGTCAAAATCCACTTTATCACGAATTAACATTCCAAAATAAGCTGTCCGCAACCACTGATCGGTGATCACAATATAAGCGTTGGGGTCATTTTTTCTAATCGCCGTTGAGGCGCCTCTCATCCATTCTTTAGCTTTATTGTACTTGTCCGCATCGTAATCACTTTCATTTTCCCCAGAATACCCCCCTCCTCTAAGGGCACCGCTACCCTGTTCGCTCATCAGTTGATAATACTTTATTTTCCCCTTATAATGCGCGCTAACCTCATTACCAACATTATAACCATCCTGATAAGTATTACCAATTGTTTCAATTGGCTTTGTCGAACCAAGTCCTAAATAAACATTTATATTTCGAGTGTTGGCGGCATCAATCATTTCATCGTAGATTGCAAATCTGTCAGGGGCGTCATTATCAAACGATAATCTTATCCATCCGGCCCCTAATTCTGCAACGCGTTTCATTTGTAGATTCCATCCGGCAGGATCATATTTTCTCAAAGCCGAAGGATTAACATTGACGCCCCACATAAACGGCTCTTGATAATTTTCCGCGGTGACTTGCCGGCTGCTGTCAGACGAAGATTGGTTTTTGAAAAATTTCTGATACGCAAAATAACCGCCCGCTCCACCAATGATTAAGGCAAGCAAGATAATGAGAAAATTTTTCATTTATTTTCCTCCTTAATTTAAATTCAATACTTCTATTTTACATTCTTTTTATCAAATCGCCAAATATACATCGTATGACCGATGATGGCGTCGGGGGGATTTTTTGTTACCCATGAAAGATCAAACCCTTCGGGCGTGACCTTCAATTGTTCGGCGCAAATGACCACTATTCCTTGTACCGACGAGGCAGGTAAAACCTCATTTTCAATTCCGTAATACGCAAATGAATCATGATCCCAGCAAAGTTGATAGATGTTTTTAATATCATTTTCCTGGGCATACTGGGCAAACCTGATCATATTTTGATTCCAGTCCAAATTGGAATCTGCCAGATGTTTAAGGCCGTTTTTGCTTCCGCCGGCGATTTGATTAAAATAAGCAATATAATTTGGGTAAGCCAAAATCCCCACCACGATTTGGGCAATAACTAAAAGCGCCACCAGAGGTCTTAAAATCAAATTTTTGGTGTTAGCTAACCGGGAAATAAAGATAAATAAAAAAGGCAAAACCAGTAAAATATGACGGATGCCAATATCAATTTTTGAAGTCATGGATAGGCCCAAAAAAAACAGAGGCGGAATAATCAGGAAAAATTCTTCCTTGGAGCGCCGCCAAAAAAACAAAGATAGAACAAATAAAATTAAGATGGGCAAGGTCAGTTTATACCACAAGACATAAGGAAAATAATACCACCAGCCCCGAGAACTCACCTGACCGTTAAGATAAGCCCAATGACCGCTCAAATTGTGTTCTTTAACCAATTGATAACCTTGAGCAAATTTGTCAAAAGGCACCAGGAACCATTTGAGCGCCGTATCAGAGATGGTTTGAGAGGAAAATGTCTTAGAGAGCTCATAGGTCTGGGATAAATTGAGCATCTCCGAACGCATCGAAAAAAGATACACTCCCCAGATAAGAATGAGCGGGATAATGATAATAATCAAAAACTGCCCCGCCAGTTGTCCAGCTGAACTGGCAATTGGTTTACCGACGGCGATAATACCCCGAAACCAAACCACGGCGATGCCCACTAACACCAGCGGCAAAATCAATAATCCCGAAAATTTGGCCAAAATTACCAGTCCTAAACTCAAACCCAAAAGGACGGCGTTTTGCCAATTTGACTTAAAAATATATTTTCGCAGCAGCCAAATTGTTAAAACAAAGAAAAAAGCTACGCCCATATCAGTGGCGGCGAGCCGTCCATGGGCTAAGACATTCGGGCAAAAAGCCGTTAGCATTGCCGCCAGTATCCCGGCTTTTTCGCCAAAAAGGGTTTTGGCCCACAAAAAAACCAGATAAATTAATCCCAAAGTTAATAAGATAAAAGGCAGACGAGCCCAGAAAATAATTTTTTCCACCTCGTTACCCGACTGATAAAAAAACAAATCGCCAAACTGCCACTGGTCCTCACCCTTAAAATCACTTAAGGACATTGCCGGCAAGTTCGGCTTGGCTATCTTAGCAAACAAGCCGCCTATATCATTTAGTAAGGGCGGATGCTCGGCATTAAAAGTATAATCACCTTCCCAAACATGTAAGTATCCGGCAGAAATGTGGACTTTTTCGTCAACGGTTAAAGAATCCTGGCGGGCGGAAAAAAGCATCAACACAAAAGAAGCGACCAAAATACCGAAAAGAGCAAATTGAGGCCAGTGTTTTCTTAGATAATCCAAGCTAACCCCCAGAGAGTAAAGAATATAATACTTAAATCATTTTTCCAAATAGATGCCTCAATTAGACCATAAATTAAAATAGAAGACATAACAGCAATCAGTATAGGAGAATAACCTTCTGGCAGTTTCTTAATAGCTTGACGGTAAAAAAGAATCAACAGCCAGATAAAAGAAAAAAATCCTAAAATCCCGGTTGAAAGCCATAAGCTCAAAAAGAGATTATGGGGCGTTAAGGCCATCGGTGTAATGTACTCGGGAAAATTGCCCCGGTCTTGAGTGAGTTCATTAAAAGCGTTCTGAAAATTACCCAAACCCACGCCCGAAATTGGATGTTTTGTCCCTAATTCGAGCGTTGTTTGCCAAATCTGCCAGCGTAAATTATTAGAGGTGACGACTCGACCGCTATCTAAAGAGGCGGAAAAATCAGGCCGAAAAAAGACCCATGTCATATAAATCGCCATCAGACATAAAATGGCAATAATAATTTTCGCTGAAAGCCGCCCCCGAATCCAGGACCAAAAATAAGTGATGAAAAATACCGCTAATCCTGCCCCAGTTGCCAAGAGCCCGCCGCGGCTGCCGGAAAAATAAATTGCCACCAGGCATATCGCCGATAACAGATAGCAAATCGCGCTCAACCAATATTTTGTTTTGACCATAAGCAATATGTCCCGACGATTAGTCGGGACTCCGACTAAAGCGTCGGAGCCGTAAGCGATAAGCAAAACGGCAATCGGCGTGAGGTACAAAGCCACATAATTAGGTGAATAGCCAAAAAGACCGATCACCCGACCATCAGTGGTAACATTTCCTAAGATTTTTTGGACAATGGTATGGACACTGACAAAAAGACCAGAGAAAGCCAGCGCCCAGATAACCTTAGGTATATCCTCTCTCTTTAAGAACTGAAAAACTAGCCAGAAAACCAACAGTGGATCAAAGAAAAAACCTTTAAATTCGCCCAAAGCCGTTCTCTTATCCGGCGCGATAATGACAGAAATTACCAAAGCAATGATGAAGAGTCCTATGGGAAGATATATTTTCCAAGGAATCAGCCGCCATTTCCCCCGGGCTTGCCACAAACCCAATATAAAAACTACATAAATCAATACTTCCAAAACCGTCGTCGGAATACCAAACACCGAAAAACGGATAAGGTAAGCAGGAAGGGAAAGGAAAATTAGGGAAATCAAGTAAATCATAGGATTAACTCAAAATTTAAAAGTAAAAAGTCAAAACGTCAACTTAAAACTTATTACTTTTAACTTAAAAACGATATTCTGCACTCCCACCAGCATCCCAACTAACACCCATATATGTATTATATACAAGGTTGACATAAAGTTATATTGGACCAAGACGCCGATTAACGCCGCCAAAAGTCCCACCAAAACCGATTTCAAAAAAATATCAGAAGCATATTTAAAAGCCACAAATGTTCTGAAAATCAAAACGATCAGTAACAGACCAAAAGCCGCCAGTCCGACAATACCGGTCTCCGCCAAAAGCTCAATATATTGGTTATTAACAATATCCCAACCAGTTTTCGGTCGCTCGGGCGGAAAATTTTTTGACCAAGGACCGTAATTGCCAATGCCAATGCCCAAAAGCGGACTTTGCCCGTAAGCGCGCAGGGCATTTTTAAAAGTCACCAGTCGTCCCTGAATTGACTCGCCTTGGGTAATATCTTGAAGCTTAATATGACCCAAAAACTGATTGGTCGCCCGATACTCGCCGGCTGATAAGGCAAAAGCCACCCCATAGATAACGATAGCTCCTGCCACGACACCAATTAAGATATTCTTCCAGGTCAGAACTTTTTTTAAGAAAAAAATGGCTAAGATAAGGAGCGAAACTATCAAACCGGCATACCCGCCCCTGGAAACGGTCAAAATAAAATTAACCAAAAGTAAAGCCAAAAGTCCTATCATCCACCAGCGTTTAATCAAATCCACTTTATTGAGTGCCAAAGCCAAACCAACACAGATCGGAATTAACAAATAATTGGCAAAATACAAGGGTTCCATCGAAAAGGCCTGCACCCGCGGAAAACCAAAAACGCGCGAAGTGTAACCCTCTTTAAGAAGAGTCAGCCCCTGGGGCAAGCCCACCACATCCCCGCCAAACTGGTAAAGTCCGAAAAGACCAACTAAAAAGCTCGAACCGAATAAAACCAAGAGGGTTTTCTTTAAATTTTCTTTAGAATTAACCATATTAACAGCCAGAATAGAAAGGCCAATGGTAAATAAAATAAAAATTAAAACCGACAGGGCGCGAGTAAGATTCTCGGCTTGGGTTAAAGAAAGAAGTAGAGCAATCACTAATAAAGACAAAGGAATAGCCAAGGCATTGGGCTGGACTTTGAATTTTTTAGAGTTGAACATCATTGCCACAACCCACGCAAAAAGAGTTAAAAATCCCAAAAGAGTATTGATTTTAAGATTGATGCCCGCTAATTCATAAGACGGCACCCGCTCAAAAGGGAGGAAAAAGACAATCAAAAACCAGCCCAGTTCAGGGTTTCTGATAATAAAAAATGATAAAACCACCGCTAATATCAGCAAAGGAAGAATAACTAAAGATATTGCCCCGGTTTTGGCAATAATAAAACCTGAAGCGGCTGCCAAAAAGATGCTGATTAAGACAACAAAAAAATCTTTTGAAAGTTTATCATTCATTTGGTTTGAGTATAACAGAAAACCTCTTCAAGAAAAACCCTCTCCCCTTGAGTTTCTTGACCAAATCTGATATAATAGTTTTCTATACCATAGAAAGGGGGCGACGGCAATGACCTGCCCAACAACAAACGAGCTGATTTTCTTTGTCTTCTTCCCCGAGAATTTAGATGAAGCGGCGAAGAAAACAATAGAAACACACTGTCAAAACTGCCTCCGCTGCGAGGCGGTCATTGCCAGATATCGGCAACAGCTCCTTAACCACGGCCCTTGATCAAGAAGATCTTGGGCCCTCTTTTTTATTTTTCCCCCTTGCCAACCCAATGTCCGCCTAAGATGGGGTAAGACGTAAACCATAAACCAGATCTTTTTCTTCCAGCTCCAGCTCGGGTCTTTCCGCCTTGAGTGCTTGACGTCTTTCTTCTAAGGCCTCCTTAAATGGCTCTGACTCTTCAAACGCCGATAAAAACTCTGGGATAGAGTCATAAACATGCTCTTCTTTCCCCTCAACGGCTCCTTCTTGCTCGGTTAGATCTAATGTCTCACCCATATTTACCTCCCTTTTAATTATAATGTTTTAGTAGCACCAATAATACCTTTTCCACTTTTCCCACGGTTTTTTTAGCATCAAAGTTTTCCAAGATATACTTCCGGCCGGCGTGGCCTAATTTTTTCCTTAATTTCTCATCTTTAAGCAGTTTCCTCATTGCTTCGGCCAAAGCATTACTATCCCTCTCCGGCACCAATATCCCCACCTTACTATTAATATACTCTGGGATAGCTCCGGACTCGGTCGTTACCACGGGTGTACCGCAGGCAAGCGACTGCAGATTAACCATCCCCACCTGCTCTTCCCAGCGCTTGAGGGTTACCGATGGATATAAAGTAAATAAGGCGTTGGCATAATACGGCGGCAAATCTTGAGTTTTCATCTGCCCCTTATATTTCATCCTTATTCCTTCCTTATTCTTTACCCTATTTCCCCATTTCCCATTACCAATAAAAACCAATTCTACTTTTGGAAACTCTCCTTGGATTCTTTCCCATGCCTCCAAAAGATAAGAAATACCTTTGGCCTCATCCAATCTTCCGACAAATAAAATATAGGGTATAGCGTTTAGGGTTAAGGGTGTAGGTAGATTTGGACGAAAAAGATAGGTGTCAACACCCCAGATGCCATACAAAAACCGCTTCATCTTTTTCGGACCAACCCCCGCTTCTAATAAATTTTTCCGAGCACCACTATTGAGATAAAATATCAAGCTGGCCTTTTGGGCATATTTTTTCAAAACCAATCTCATCAGCGGCCCAATTAATGGACCAAACCGCATATTATTCGGTCGGTTTTCCAGCATCGGAAAAATCAGCGGAATTTTTAATTTTCTTGATATTTTCTGCGCCAAGTAGCAAAGTTTCAGCTGGATTTTTGAACCATAGGGTTCAGCTCCCTGGATGATATCGGGTCTAAGTTTTAATAATTTCTCTTCCAAATCCTTTAAATCCTCATATTTTATCGCCTTTTTTAAATCCTTCTTTTTTAAATCTCCATAAGGCGCTTGACGATAAAAATGGACCGGTCTGATTCGACTAAAATAGCCCAAAGGATGGTGATTATCGTACCTTATGGCGTCAGTGATAATCGCTAAGACCGGTTTAGCCATTTTTAACCCCCTCTAATAATTGAATAACCTGTTGAGCAGTTTTTCCCCAGTTGAACCTGTTGGCCTGCTCTCTGCGCTTTTTTGCTTCTTGAGCGTTGTTTTTGCCCTCTAAAACACTCTGTAGGGCCCTGGCAAGGGCTTTTTTATCAAGCGGGGTGATTTGCACACCGGCAGATCCGGCTGCTTCTGGGAGCGAGGAGCGGTTTGCTGTCACTACTGGTGTGCCAAACTGCATCGCTTCAATCACTGGAAAACCAAAACCCTCATATAAGGAGGGGTAGGCCAAAACAGCCGCCTCCCGATAAAGCTTAGCTAAGATATGATCCGAAACATATCCCAACCAATTTACTCCTTGGGTATTACCAACTATCTTTAATTCCTCATCGTTATTCCAACCCTTAGCCCCAACGATAATCAAGGGATATTTTCCCCTCATCGCCACCGGCAGTAGACGGTAAGCAAAAAGCAATGTTTTTAAATTTTTTCTCGGTTCAATCGTGCCCACAAAAAGAATATAGCGTTTAGGGTGGAGGGCAAAGCGTTTAGGTAAAACAGGGATGATTTTTGAAAATTTATTTAAACCCGGGTAAATCACGGCGATTTTCTCTTGTGGAATCTTTAAAAGTTTAATCAGGTCTTTTTTGGTTGACTCCGATATAGCAATGATTTTTTGGCTCTTTCGGCAAGCCAACTTGGTTCGTTTATTTAACCTTTCTGACACCTTCTGTCCCCTCTGGTCAGGAAAAAGAAAAGTGGTCAGATCGTAAATAATCACCACTTGCGGAATTTTCAAGCCCTTTTTAAATTCAAAAAAACTTGGCGCCAGCAAAATATCGGCATCCTTGTAAAGATGATTAAAAAGGGGTAAATTTTTCCCCCAAATCATTTCTTTTAAATTACCCGGGATTTTGGCAGTTCTGATTTCCACATTGGGCGTCTTAAAGGAATTGATTTGTTTGATTTTGTCGGGATGAGACCGAAAATAAGTAAATATCAAAATATACTGGTTGTTTTTGTCTTTAATGATATTCTTTACTAATTCACGGGTCATCCGGCCGATGCCGGCTTTCTCATTTATCGCTCTTGAAACATCAATGGCAATACGCATAAATCAACTCCGTGATTAAGTGATTAATGGTGATTTACCCCGACGCAACGTCGGGGCGTGATTAAATCATTTCTGAATCACGTGGCGTCAGCCACTAATCACTCCTGAATCACTATTAATCACTTCTTTATACACTTCTATCGTTTTCTTGGCTGTTTCTTCCCAAGTAAATTTTTTTGCCTGCCTTGGCCCCCAGGCCCTTAAAGTTCGTTCCAGACCTTTGTCTTGAGTGATTTTTAAGATATTTTTGACCCACAATCGCTCGTCCCGCGGCGGCAGCAATATCCCGGCTTTGCCCACTACTTCGGGCAAAGAAGAAGTGCTGGAGGAAATCACTGGTGTGCCGCAGGCCATCGCCTCCAACGGCGGTAAGCCAAATCCTTCATATAAGCTCGGAAATAAAAGAGCCGTTGCTCCCGAGTACAATGTCGGCAAGTCATTTTCTGCCACATAGCCGGAAAAAATAACCTTATCCTCAAGATTGAGTTCCTTAACCAGCCGGAACAAACCCTCATAGTACCAGCCCTTTTTGCCAGTAATGACTAAATTTTCTTTGATGCCTTCACGCACGGCCAAGGCATAAACCCTGACCAAAAATTCTAAATTTTTGCGCGGTTCAATGGTACCGACATGAAGAAAATATCTTGAAGTGGTGCCATATTTTTTTTGGACTTGCGAAATTTTTTTTCTTGATTTAATCGGGCGGAAAAGAGGAGAAACAGCTAAATGAATGACCCGAATTTTTGATTCGGAAATCTTAAGTAAAGCTATAATATCTTTTTTGGTATGCTCGGAATCAGCGATCAAGAGGGCGGCTCGGCGGTAGGAAAAGGGCATCCAACGGGAGTAAAAAAGACGGGAAACCAAAGGCAGATTTTCCGGAAAAAAGACCGAGATTAGATCGTGACAAGTCACAATAACTTTACCGGGGTAAAGCAAAGGCGCCGAAAAACACGGCTGATGGACTAAATCCACCCTGGCTTTTTTTGCCCAATAGGGGAAAACCACCTGGTCCCACCAAAATCTCCTCATCGTCCGAAAATCCTTTTCGGTCTGGGGCGCCGCCCGGAGGCTCTGCCCGGAGGGCCTGACTAAAATATATTCATTTTTAGGATCAACTTTAGCCAAAGCATCAACCAGATTCTTAACGTAGAACCCGAATCCGGTTTTTTGCCCCATAGTTGTTTGAGCATCAATAGCAATTTTCATATTCGTGTTGATTCGTGATAAAAGATTTGTCGGATCATCTCCTTCGATATCCCTCCTGTCAACCACAAACTCGCAAAATATGCCACTGCCCCCAGGGGCACCAGAAGCCACAAACTCCAGCTTGCCAATAGCCAAAGGGCTAGACCCAAAATTATACCAGAAATGAGCACTTTCCACAAGCAGTCAAAATGAATTTTCAAATCGACATAGCGACGCATCACTTTCCAGTAGAAAAAAACAACCAGCGTCTCGGTTAATACTGTTACCAGCGCCGCGCCAATATAGGATATTTTGGGAATCAAAATTAGATTTAAGATAATATTAAATATAACCAAAAAAGCATTCGGCCAAATCAACTTGGTTTGCTTACCCAGGGCAATGACGGTATAGCCAAAAAGGTGAGAAAGGAAGGAAATCCCCACCGCCACAATTAAAATCTGTAAAACAAAAGCCGAAGTCGCTGGAATCCCCCAAACCGGCCCGATCGTATGAGCACTGACAAAATCTGGGCCAGCAACAATTTGAATAATACGGGGAGCCAAAAAAATAATCCCGACCACGACCGGCACGGCCGAAATTAGTAGAAAATCAAAGGATTTCTGAAAGGCAGAAGACAAACGCTCATCTTGACCGTAAATATAGCGGGTGATGATGGGAAAAACATTACCCATAAAAATCATCGGATACAAAAGCAATATCTCTAAAATTTTATAAGGCGGGCCGTAAATGCCGACATCGGTGGAGGATTTTAAAAGTGAAAGCATGACCGTGTCAATTTTAAAATAAATCATTCCTAAGATGGTAACGACCGAAATGGGCAAACACTGCCAAAAAATCTCCTTCCAGAGGGCAAAATCAAAAGCTGGGCGAAACCGGACATAAACGCGACCCAAAAAGAAACTCGCGAGAAAATTGACTAAATTACCCAAAAAGTAGACCCAAAGAAGATGGTCTAAGCTGGCGCCACCTCGCACCAAATAAAAAACTCCGCCGAGGATGACAATCCTGCCTAAAACATCTGTTAAAGCGGCTTTGTCCATTCGCAGTTCATTTTGAAAAATTCCCACATAAGTGCCATTTAAAGTCATCCAAAAGCTGGCTAAAGCAATAATGCCAATGCCAAAACGAATCTCGTGATACTGGGGGATTAAAAGACCAACTAGAAATGATAAGGCAAAAATAAGGAGAGCAATCAGGGAACGGAAAGTTAAAACATTATTGATAATTTTCGTGCGATCTTGGGTGGGCTCACCTCGATTCGGCGAAGCGGGC
>Ga0180007_10002778_pt1 | contig 20342 bp, 18 predicted proteins | sample MM_PC_MetaG_FD_121122 | JGI IMG/M metagenome (GOLD analysis project Ga0180007, IMG submission 121122) | Groundwater microbial communities from the Aspo Hard Rock Laboratory (HRL) deep subsurface site, Sweden - MM_PC_MetaG | ecosystem: Environmental > Aquatic > Deep subsurface > Groundwater... | reverse complement strand
CGCTCCGGCCTTTTTGACCGTATTACGGCAAGCCTCAAAAGAAACGGCATCAGCTATGCGGAGTTCGGCGGGGTGGTGTCCAATCCGCTTATCTCCCATACCAGGCAGGGAGTAGAGCTGGCAAAGCGGGAAGGGGTGGATGCCATTCTGGCCGTTGGCGGCGGGTCGGTGCTGGATGAAGGCAAGGCCATTGCAGTGGGCGCCCTGGCAGATGACGATGTCTGGAACTATTTTACCGGCAAGGAAGTCACCAGGGCCCTGCCCGTCTTTACCGTGATTACCCTGGCCGCCACCGGCAGCGAAATGAATGGTAATGCGGTGGTTACCAACGAAGAGACAAAGCAGAAATATAATATCGGTTCTCCCCATGTCTACCCCAGGGTATCCATTCTCAACCCTGAGTTGACCTGTACCGTGCCGCTCAGCTATTCGGCCTATGGTGCGGTGGATGCCATTGCCCATGTGATTGAAGGTTATTTTACCAGGCAGGCAGGTTCCCATCTGCAGGACCGTCTGGTTGAAGGCATCATCAAGACCGTGATTGAGACCAACAATGTGATCATAAAAGAACCGGACAACTATGATGCCAGGGCGGAATTCATGTGGGCGGCGACCCTGGCGCTGAACGGTTTGACCACTGCCGGGCTCAAGGAGTATAGTTTCCCCAACCATATGATAGAGCATTCCCTCAGTGCCATTTACAATATTGCCCATGGGGCCGGTCTGGCCATCGTCATGCCCGCCTGGATGAAATGGTACTCGGTAAAAGCGCCGGAACGCTTTGCGCGCTTTGCCCGGGAGGTCTTCGGAATTGAGGGAGCAGCAGCGGGGATAAGCGCCCTGGAAGTGTGGTTTGCCGCCATTGGCGCCCCGATCCGTTTACAGGACGCCGATATTCCGGCGGGGGATATCGGCATGATCGCTGAAAATGCCGCGGCACTGGCCACCCTGTGGGGCATCGGGGATCTATACAGCAAGGATGTGATTGCTGAAATTCTGCAGCTGGCGGTTTGATTGGCGGCGGCGCAGCTACAGCATGCGGAGAGATCCGGCAGTTTAAGGTTCCTTGAAGTAAAACCGGGAGGCTGGTAACCTTTTGGAGAATTTTCTAGCTGATCACGGCCTGCCGGCGTTATTCCTGCTCAGCTTTCTGGCTTCCACCGTCATTCCGCTGGGTTCGGAATGGCTGGTGGTGACCCTCATCCTGAAGAGTTATCAGCCCGAATATGTTGTGGCAGTGGCCACGGCAGGAAATTATCTTGGCGCCTGCACGACCTATTTTGTCGGTCTGTGGGGTGCTGGGTTTTTGATAAAAAAGGTCATGAGAATTGACGAGGCCAGCCTGGCCAGAGCGCAGCTGTTTTACCGCCGCTACGGTTCATGGTCCCTGCTTTTTTCGTGGCTTCCTGTAATCGGCGATCCGCTCTGCCTGGCGGGTGGAGCATTGCGCATTAATTTCATCCTGTTTTCCCTGCTGGTTTTTGCTGGCAAGCTGGCTCGTTATGCAGTAATAGCTGCGGTAACAGCATCAGCCATGCGCTGAGTTTTCCGGATGATGCAGTTGTCTGTGGTGGGCGATCTGCATCAATGCCAAAAAATGACTGTCTACCCGTGGACAGGAAGTCGCTAGGGGAGATTTTTTTGATGGAAGGCAAGCCAACTTATGAACAGTTAGAAAAAAGAGTTCGGCAGCTGGAGCAGCAGAACAGGGCGCGTCAGGAAACGATCCTTGCCCTGGAGGAATCCATGGAGCGCTACAGTGATCTGGTGGATAATGCCAGCGATCTCATTCACAGTGTCACCCCGGATGGCAGCTTCTTATACGTCAATCAGGCCTGGCGAGAGGCACTGGGCTTTCGCGAGGAGGATATCGCCGGATTGAGGCTGATGGACATTGTTGATGAATCATGCAAGGTTAAGTGCGGCAATATCTTTAAATGCCTGCTTGACGGCCAGCCGCTTGATCGAAATGAAACGATTTTTGTGGGCAAGGACGGCAGAAAAATAGTGGTGGAGGGCCGTTGCCGGACACGGTTCGTGGACGGCAGACCCGTGGCCATGACCGGCATCTTCAGGGATATCAGCGACAGGAATCGCAACGAAGCGGCCCTGCGCGAGAGTGAACGGAGATACCGGGACCTTTTTGAAAATGCCCACGATCTGATCCAGATCGTCCGGCCTGATGGTCGGCTGCAATACGTGAACAAGGCGTGGAGACAGACCTTCGGCTACAGTGCGGAGGAAATCGACGGGCTCTCCATCTTTGATCTCATCTCTCCTGATTGTCATGACCATTGCCGGAAGACCTTCCAGAGTGTCATCTCTGAAGAGGATGTGCACTATATCGACACCGTTTTTGTCTCCAAGCAGGGCAAAAAGATCATTATCGAGGGCAATGCCTGCTGTAAATTCCAGGATGGCAATCCGCTTTCCACCCAGTGCATCTTCCGGGATGTCACGGAAAAGAAGAAGATGGAAGAGGAGCTGCTCAAGGGACAGAAACTTGAGTCGGTGGGGGTCTTTGCCGGCGGCATTGCCCATGATTTCAACAACCTGCTCACCGCTATCCTGGGCAATATCTCGCTGGCCAAAATGTATCTCAACCGCCAGGACGAGGTCTACAAACGCCTGGAAATGACGGAAAAGGCCTGCCTGCAGGCCAGAACCCTTACCCAGCAGTTGCTCACCTTCTCCAAGGGGGGAGCGCCCATCAAGAAAACCACCACCATCTCCGAACTGATCAAGGACTCCACCAGCTTTATCCTGCGCGGTTCGCCGGTGAAGTGTGTCTATGACCTGGCAGATAATCTGTGGCCCATAGAGGTGGATGAAGGGCAGCTCAGCCAGGTAACCCAGAATCTGGTTATCAATGCCACCCAGGCCATGGCTTCCGGCGGCATTCTGACCATCCTGGCCAAAAATGTTGATATTGCCCCCCATAATCTGCTTACCCTGTCCCCAGGCAGATATATAGAGCTCTCCTTCAGGGATGAAGGGGCCGGCATACCACAGGAGCATCTCGCTAAGATCTTTGACCCCTATTTTTCCAGCAAGCGGACAGGCAGCGGGCTCGGTCTGACCATCGCCTACTCCATCATCAAGAAGCATGACGGAATTATCAGCGTGGATTCGGAACTTGGCAAAGGGACAACCTTCAACATCTATCTGCCGGCCACCGACAAGACGGCCCTTGTCCGGAAGTCGGACGTGGAGGCAAGCATTACCACCCACGGCCGGGTGCTGATCATGGATGATGAGGAAATCGTCCGGGAAATAGCCATTGAGATGCTGGGTTACATCGGCTGTGAAACCGCGGCGGCCAAGGACGGCAACGAGGCGATCGAGCTTTATGTCAAAGCCAGGGAGGAGGGCAAGCCCTTTGATGCCGTGCTGATGGATCTCACCATTGCAGGGGGCATGGGCGGCAAGGAGGCGATCATGAAGCTTCTGGCCATTGATCCTGCCGTCAAGGCCGTGGTGTCGAGCGGCTACGCCAATGATCCCATCATGGCCAATTACAAGGAATACGGATTTTGCGGCGTGGTGCCCAAACCATACAAGATCCATGAGCTGAGCGCGACATTCGGCAGGATTCTCAATGAGGAAAAGGGCAGGACTGCCTGCTGAAAGGACTGAGTAATGTGTGAATTTTGCACCAAGCACGGGGATGGCAAGGTCTGGTTCAAGAACGCCGCCAATTATGCCAATGATCTGATGGCTGACCTGCGCCGGCGAGAGTACATCAAGGATTTTTTCCAGTCCACCATTGAAGAGGGCATTGTGACCCTGGGCCGGCTGGAGGTGCTGTATCAGAAGAAAAAGGCCCTGCCCCAGCGGCTGGTCAAACAGATGGTGGCCAAGGCCAGGGAAGAGCATTTCGGTCAGGTGGTGACCATTGAGGACATCCGTGAGATAGTCGGCAAGGCCGCCACCGTGGTCCGCATGCCCTGCGCCTGCCGCTGGGCGGCCATGAAAAAGGAAAACCGCTGCTGCTACAGCGTCAGCTATACCCCGGACAATTGGTACGGTGAACTTGACATGGGCTATTTCGGCCTGGCCCAGGATGAAGGGCTGGAATCCCTGACCCCGGAGCAGGCCATTGCCCAGATGGAGGAGCTGGATACCTCAGGGGCGGTGCATACCATCTGGACCATGGTGACCCCCTTTATCGGCGCCATCTGCAACTGTCAGCCCGGCGATTGCCTCGGCCTGCGCACCCTGTCCCTTGACGTTGAAACCATGTTCAGGGGGGAGAGTGTGGCCGCGGTGGACGAGGAGCTGTGCAACGGCTGCGGGACATGCGCCGATGCCTGCCGGTTTTCAGCCATCTCCAGCCGCCAGGTAGCCGGCGGGTTTCAGGCCGTTATCAACCGTGAGCAATGTTTCGGCTGCGGCCTTTGCCGCAACAGTTGCCCGGAGCAGGCCCTGACCATGGTCAGCCGCTGAGCGCATACCCGGGGAAAATGGGCCGTCCGTTGCCTATTGAATTAACTCTGAAATGCGATGTGGCTTTGCTGGGTCGCGGGCATGGGCCGCTCCTACCGTAGAGCGGGCCATGCCCGCGATGAAAGATTTTCATCTATTCCCGTACGATGAACTCGGTCAGAAAGATAGATTGCCGGTCAATACTTGTCATCCGCATTGAAAGAGTCGAAAATAATCCGGCCCGCCTCTTCCGCCGTGTCAACAAATTGGAAGATATCCAGGTCTTCCGGCGCGATGACCCCTTCCTCCACCAGAAAATCAAAATTGATCAGTTTTTCCCAGAATTGCCGACCGAAGAGGAGCACGGGCAGCGGTTTGATTTTCTTGGTCTGGATCAGGGTAAGGGTCTCGAAGAGTTCATCAAGGGTACCGAAACCTCCCGGAAAGGCCACCAGGGCCTGAGCTCGCATGAGAAAATGCATTTTGCGGATGGAAAAGTAATGAAACTGGAAGCTCAGCTCCGGGGTGATATAGGGGTTGGGGGCCTGCTCATGGGGCAGGACGATATTGAGCCCGATGGTCTTGGCGTCTGCATCAGAGGCGCCGCGGTTGGCCGCCTCCATGATGCCCGGTCCGCCGCCGGTGATGACCACCAGTTTGCAGCCTGTTCTGGCGTGGCAGGTTTCCGAGATAATTTTGCCGAGCTTTCTGGCCTCTTCGTAATAGTGCGACTTGGCCAGAACCCGCCTGGCTGACGCCACTCTCTTTCTGAAAATCTCGTTTGCCGGATCGTTTTCGGCCATCTTTTCCGCCTCTTTCAGCCTTTGCTGGGCGGTTTCCTCCTGGGGCACCCTGCTGCCGCCAAACACCACAACCGTGGCCTTGATGCCGTGTTCCTGCTGGAGAAGCTCCGGCTTCATCAGTTCAAGCTGCAGCCGCACCGGCCGCAGTTCGTCACGCATGATAAAGTCCGAATCCGTATAGGACAGCCTGTAGCTTGGCGAGTCCGTCTGGGGGCATGGGGGCGTGTATATGCTTGAGGCGTGGGCGTCTTCCTGGGCGCTGGGAAACCGTTTAAAGGGTTGTTTGCTTTGGGGCATGGGGGCGTTCCTTTGCTCTCTGTAATTTTTCACATCATTTTTTATTGAAATGACAAGCATGGTTTCCCGCCTTTGCCGCCGATTCTGCCGGCGGCCGGGCAGGAGATGGTTGGTGTCTGCCCGGGCATTACTGGATCAGTCGCTTGCGCAAAAAGATAACGGACAGCCAGCAGGTAAAAAGGGTCAGGAGAAGCGATCCCGCGATTTTGAGCAACCACGGCTCATGGAACTGACCGTAACAGAACATGCGGGAGAGGGTGACGATGGGGGTGAGCGGCAGCAGTTCAAAAAAGATTCTGGACAACGGGGCAATGGTCTTCAGCGGGAAGAAGATGCCGGAAAAGAGAAAAAGCGGGGTCAGGATAAGCGATATAAAATAATTGAAGAATTCATAGCTGCCGGCCAGCGCGGTCATGATCAGCCCGAAGGCGGCAAAAAAGACCCCGGACATGAACAGAACGGGCAGCAGGGCCAGGGTCCAGACCGAAGGCCAGACCCCGAACAGGGGCAGCATTGCCAGCATGATGATGGCTGACAGCAAGCCTTTGCTGGCCCCCCAGAAGATCTCCCCCAGGGCGATATCCGTAATGCCCAGGGGGGTCATGAGAATGGCCTCGTAGGTCTTCTGCATGGAAAGCCGGGTATAGGAGCCGTAAGTGGTTTCAAAGGCCGCACTGTACATGACCGAGGAGGTGACCAGGCCGGGCGCCAGAAACTGCAGGTAGGTGAGGCCGTCGATGGTCTGCATCTCGCGGCCCAGGCCGTAGCCCATGGCCAGCAGAAAGAGCAGGGGCTGGCCCAGATTGCCGATCAGGGTGGCCATGATATGCTTACGCCATACCCGGCTGTTGCGTAGCCATAGAGTCCGGAAACGCAGGTATTTCATGATTCCCTTAATGATCTGCCGGTGAGTTGAATGAAGAGGTCTTCCAGGTTTGCCGGTCGCCGCAGCCAGCTGCGGGAATTTTTCAGCAGGGATTCCAGCCGGCTGCAATCCTCCTGGGTGTAGACGTACAGCTTGTCGTTCACCCGCTCCGTGGTTGCCTGGCACTGTTTGAAGGATTTTTCCAGGGCGTCGAGTTCCGCAGTCGTGCCCTCAATGACAAAGACATCGATGCCCACCAGTTGGGTGATCAGCTGCTGGGGAACGCCCTGGGCCACGATTTTGCCGTGGTCGAGAATGAGCACCCGGTTACTCAGGTGTTCCACCTCGTCCAGATAATGGCTGGTGAGCAGCATGGTGGTGCCCTGCTCCTGCAGTATTTCCAGACGTTCCCAGATGAGATGACGGGCCTGGGGATCAAGACCCACGGTGGGCTCATCCAGGATGAGCAGTTTCGGTTCGTTGATCAGGGCTCTGGCCAGCAGCAGACGGCGGCGCTGGCCTCCGGAGAGGTGTTCGATGATCTCTTTTCGACGGTTGGCCAGGGCGAAAAATTGCAGGAGATCGGCGGACCTGGCCCGGGCCTTCCTGCCGGTGATATTGAAATAGCTGGCATAGGTCAGCAGGTTCTCTTCCACGGTCAGATCCGGGTCCAGGCTGTCTGTCTGGGGCACGACCCCGATGAGCCGTTTGGCCTCCTGCTGCTGTCCGGGGATGTCAAAGTGCATGATGCTCATGGTTCCGCCGCTCTTTTCAACCAGGCCCAGCAGCATGTTGATGGTGGTGGTCTTGCCGGCCCCGTTCGGGCCCAGAAAACCGACGCATTCCCCCTGGCGGATGGCAAAGCTGATATTGTCCACCGCGCAGCGGCTGCCGAAGAATTTGCTGAGGCCGTTGACCTGGACAATGATATCATCATTGCTTGCCGGAGCAACGGCAACAGTGGGTTGTGGTGGGGTTTGCGTGGAAGTCATGATCTGCCACTATACTACAATTTGCCCGGAATTTACCACAGCTCCGGCGCTGTTTTGTTTGTTTTGTCAGTGGCCGAATCGTAAGATGCAACATTAACCAATTGAATTAAAAAGTAAAAATTGCTGAGAAAGTAATTTCCTGTCATGAAGAATTATGCTAACCTGTTTATGCACAATCCCGGTTGCACCTAAAGAGTGACCTGTTAACAAGAGGTTGAGCATGCCCGGAAAATTCTCTTGCAGCAGCTTTCCGTCCCCCATCCTGCTCGGCAGATTGCTTGTCAGGCTGTCGCTTTTTTCCGTCCTCTGGTGTGTGCTGGCCGGTCTTGACGGGCGCAGCTGGATTATCGGCCTGCCTGCCGTCTCTGCCGCCACCTTCTGCAGTCTGCTTTTTGCTCCCCAACAACCCTGCCCGGTCAGTTTTCTCGGTGTTCTGCGTTTTATTCCTTTTTTTGTCAATCTGTCCTTCTGGGGTGGCTGCGATGTCATGCGCCGCGCCCTGTCGCCTGCCATGCCCATAAATCCCGGGCTGGTGCGTTATCAGGTCAGTCTGCCCGAGGTTCCCCAGCAGGTTCTGCTGGTCAACTGCATCAGCCTGCTGCCGGGCACGATCAGTGCGGATTTCACCGATCAGTGCATCACCATCCATACCATTGATCGGGATATGCCGGTCTGGTCCACGGTGCATCTCCTGGAAAGAAGGGTTGCCGCCCTCTTCGGCATCCGGGTGGCAGGGGGCAGACCTTGAGCGGGCTTTATTCCCTGGCGGCCCTTTGTCTGCTGTTGGCCGTCCTGGCGGGCCTGGTGCGCATTCTCCGCGGGCCCACCGAGGCCGACAGCATGCTTGCCGCCCAGCTCTTCGGCACCTGCGGCGTGGCAATACTGCTGCTGTTGTCCAAGGGGCTGGACTGGGTGGTTCTGCAGGACATCGCCCTGGTCTTTGCCCTGCTGGCGGCCCTTGCCGCCGTGGCCTTCGCCCTGCGTACCTGGGGCGGGACAGAGAGGTAAATATTCGAATAAGGAGAGCCTCTTGCAAAATGAACGTCGTAGCGAGATCGAGAGAAAAACATTCTGTGCAAGAATGAGTTGTGAAATCGCCCGGAAGCTTAGCCGTGCTAAGTTGAGGACAATTTCACAAGGAAGACGCCGCACAGGATATTTTTAGCCGATCGGAGTAGATGTTCATTTTGCAAGAGGCTCAGGAGGGAGGGATGGCGTTTTTGCATGGTCTGGGCATGGTCTGCATTCTGCTCGGGATTCCGTTTTTTGTCTCCGGCACCATCGGCCTGTTGCGCTTTCCCGATATCTATACCCGGCTGCATGCCCTGACCAAGGCGGACAACGTGGGTCTGGGATTTGTGGTGCTGGGTCTCGCCCTGCAGGCGGAGGAGTGGAATACGGTGGCCAGGCTGCTGCTCATCTGGTTGCTGGTGCTGATCGCCAGTTCCGCTTCCTGCCATCTGGTTGCCCGGGCTGCCCTGCGAAGGAAAATACAACCCTGGACCCGACCATGATGGACGTGATGGGATTTTTTGATATTGTGCTGGCCCTTGCCTTGCCATGGCTTGGCTGGCGTCTCCTGGCCAGTTCGGACCTTTTCCGGGCAGTGGTGCTGTTCATTTCGCTGGGGCTCCTGATGTCGCTGACCTGGGTAAGGCTGCAAGCTCCGGATGTGGCCCTGGCCGAAGCGGCCATCGGTGCGGGGCTCACCGGCGCACTCTTTCTGTCTGCCCTGCGCCGACTGGAACGATTGAGTGAATCCGAAAGGCGGCTTGAACATGCCGGCAAGAGAGAGGAGGATGAGACAATCCCTCCGGAAAAGAGAAGACGGGCAAAACCCGTGGCCTATGTTCTGTCACTTTTTCTGCTGGTCGTTTTTGTCCTTCTGCTGGGCTGGTCGCTGGGGCAGACACCGGGAGCAAAGGGCGGGCTCGGGCCGGCAGTGGCGGGGCAGATGGGGCAAAGCGGGGTGCAGAGTCAGGTTACCGCCGTGCTGCTCAATTTCCGTGGTTACGATACGTTGCTTGAGATGATGGTCCTCTTTCTTGCCGCCCTGGGTGTCTGGTCGCTGACTCGGGTCAGGCAGACGCAGCAGGGGGAAGTCCCCGGCCCGGTGCTGGCCACCCTGGTGCGGCTGCTGGTGCCGCTGATGATCATCGTTGCCGGCTATCTGGTCTGGATCGGCAGCAGCAGGGCAGGGGGCGCTTTCCAGGGCGGGGCTGTGCTGGCCGCAGCCGGGGTGTTGTTGCTGTTGGCCAATGTGACGGTGGTCAGGCAGGTACCCGCCGGCCTTTTGCGCTGGGCCCTGGTGCTCGGTCCTCTCCTTTTTCTTCTGACGGCCGTGGCCTGTATGGGGGGGGGCGGTAATCTGCTGGAGTATCCGGGGCAGAGTGCCGGGGTCTGGATTCTGTTCATAGAATCAGCAACAGCGGTTTCGATCGGCGTGACCCTGGCGGCCCTGTATGCCGGGGGCCGGCCCCCGGCGCCCTCAGCCCCGGAGAAGGACAATGAAGAAGGCCCGGGCAGCGGCGTTGATAAAGGAGGGAAAGCATGAACACCCTCTTTCTCTATACTATGTCCGGCCTGGCGCTTTTTGCCATAGGCCTGCACGGCCTGATCCGCTCTTCCCATCTGCTGCGCAAAATTCTCGCGGCAAATCTCATGTCCAGCGGGGTTTTTCTGATCATGATCGTCGGCGCCTGCGGCACGGACCAGGTTATGATCGATCCGGTGCCCCACGCCATGGTGCTCACCGGTATCGTGGTCTCGGTCAGTACTACGGCCGTGGCCCTGGTACTGGTTTGTCTGGTGCAGGAAACAACCAACCGGGCCCTGCTGTGGCAGAAAAGGAAAAGAGGGCAGGGGGGGCGGACGGATGCCTGATACCGCATTCTGGGCAGTATGCCTCGTGGTTGTGCCGCTTTTTTTTGCCCTCATCTGCTTTGTCAGAAGTGATCAGGCTGCAGTACTCGGCCTCCTGGCCGCCGGGCTCAATGCCCTGGCTGCACTGGCGATGACCGTTTTCTTTGTCCGTTCCGGGCCCCTGCGTTATGCCATCGGCGGCTGGCAGGCCCCCTTGGGCATCAATTTCAGCATCGACGGCCTGAGCGTGCTGCTGGTTGCCATGACCGCCGTGACCGGGCTTAGCGTCAGCATGTATGCCAGGGGGTATTTTTCCCTGCGCATCGGTTCGGCCGGGGAGATTAACCGCCATGGGCACCAACGGGCCTTTTTCTGGCCGGTATGGCTGTTGCTGTGGGGGGCCTTGAACGGCCTGTTCCTCTCCGCTGATCTGTTCAATGTTTACGTTACCCTGGAGATAATCGGCCTGTCCGCAGTGGTTCTCACCGCCCTCTCGGGAAAACCTGCAGCACGGCTTGCGGCCATGCGATATCTCTTGGTCAGTCTGCTGGGTTCCTGCAGTTACCTCTTTGGCGTGGCCCTGCTCTATCGCAGCTACGGCATTCTGGATATGGCGGCCCTCGCCAGGCTAATCAGCCCCGCGCCTCTCATGTGGGCAAGTCTGGCCCTGCTGACCACGGGCCTGCTGCTGAAAACAGCGTTGTTTCCCCTGCATTTCTGGCTGCCGCCGGCCCACGCCAATGCCCTGGCCCCGGTGAGCGCCATTCTTTCCGGGCTGGTGGTGAAGGCGTCGTTCTATCTCATGCTGCGGCTGTGGGGTGATATCTTTGCCCAGGTCCTGCCGTTTGCAGCCTACGTCCTGCTTGGAGTGCTGGGCTGCGGGGCCGTGCTGTGGGGAGCTGTCCAGGCCCTGCTGCAAAAGAGGCTGAAAATGCTGATCGCCTATTCCACCGTGGCGCAGCTTGGCTATCTGTTCATCGCCCTGCCCCTTATCCGGCTTGATCCCGGTTCATCGGCATGGGAGGCGGTGATTTTGCTCATCATGTCCCATGCCTGCGCCAAATCAGCCATGTTCATGGCGGCCGGCTCCATCTTCCTCAAGGCCGGCCATGACCGGATCGATGATCTCGCCGGCATCAAGGAGGTGCTGCCGATCTCGTCTTTTGCCTTTGTGCTGGCCGGGGTCAGCCTGATGGGTTTTCCGCCCAGCGGCGGATTTGTCGGCAAATGGTTGCTGCTCGGCGTATCCCTGGCCGGCGGTGAGTGGTGGTGGGGCGTGATGCTGGTCATCGGCAGCCTGCTGGCCGCAGGCTATGTCTACCGGGTCGCCTCACGGCTGCTGGTCTTCAAGGTGACTTTTTTCTCCAGGCGACAATCCATACCGCCGGTGATGGAGTGGTCCGCCGTACTGCTGGCGTTGCTGGCCCTGCTCCTTGGCCTGCTGGCCGGCTACCCCCTGGGACTGCTGGAAGCCGGCAGTCCGTTTCCCCTCCATGCCTGCCGGGAGGTGATGCCATGAACTGGGGTGGGCTGCTGCTGGTCATGATTCTGCTCAGTTCCCTGGTGCCGGGGCTGATCATCTTTGCCCTGCCGGAGAAAAGCAACCGGCCGCGGACCTTCCTCAATCTGGGCGGCGCCTTTCTCAAACTGCTGCTCATCCTGGTGATGATTATCGGCATCTACAAGGGTCGCCATTTTGCCGTGCGCTGGCAGCTTCTGCCCGGCATCGAGCTGGCACTGAACTCCGATCCCCTGGCAGCCCTGTTTTCCACTTTGTCCACCGTGCTGTGGCTGCTGACCACCCTTTATGCCGTGGGCTATCTGGAGCAGTCGCCAAATAGGCGGCAGTTCTTCGGTTACTTCAGCATTTGCGTCACCGTTACCGTGGGCATTGCCCTGGCAGGTAATCTCATCACCTTTCTGCTTTTTTATGAGCTGCTGACCCTGACCACCTATCCGCTCGTCACCCATCGCGGCACCAGGGAAGCCCTGGCCGCCGGCCGTGTCTACCTTGCCTACACTTTGTCCGGGGGTGCTGTGCTGCTGGTTGCCGTGGCCTGGCCGCAGGTGCTGGCCGGACCGGTTGATTTCGGCGGCCAGCCTGTTCTGGCCTCAGTCGCCGCAACCCATGAGTTACAGCTCATCGTCATTTTTTTCATGTTCATAGCAGGCCTGGGGGTGAAGGCGGCGCTGGTGCCGCTGCATGGCTGGCTGCCCCGGGCCATGGTGGCCCCGGCCCCGGTCAGCGCCCTGCTCCATGCCGTTGCCGTGGTCAAGGCCGGCGTCTTCGGCATCGTCCGCATTGTGCATGATGTGTACGGCATAGGGTTTGCCGCAGGACTTAATCTGTTGCTGCCGCTCTCCATCCTGGCCTCTGTGTCGATTATTTATGGATCGCTGTGCGCCCTGCGTGAGGATGATCTCAAAAAACGGCTGGCCTATTCCACGATCAGCCAGCTCTCCTATATCGTCCTCGGGGTCAGTGTGGCCGGTCCGCTGGCTGCCATAGGGGGGCTGGTCCACCTTGTCCATCAGGGGCTGATGAAGATCACTCTGTTTTTCTGTGCCGGTAATCTGGCGGAAACACTGGGGGTTCATCGCATCAGCGAAATGAACGGTATTGCCCGGCGCATGCCGCTGACCATGGCGGCCTTCAGCGTCGGGGCACTGGGCATGATCGGTTTCCCCCCCATGGCCGGTTTTGTCAGCAAGTGGTACCTGGGTATGGGGGCGCTGGCAACGGGCAAGATGTGGGTGGTGGCAATACTTGCGGTGAGCACCGTGCTCAATGCCGCATATTTTCTGCCCATCCTCATTGGCGCATGGTTTAAGCCCCAGGAATGCACCTGGTCCGAACAGGTGGTGGCGGTCCGTCTGGAAACCCGCTGGATGCTGCTGGTGCCGCCCCTGGTCACCGCATTTCTGGTGGTTACCGTGGGGCTCTTGGCCAATGCCCAGATAAGCCCCCTGGCCTGGGTAAAACTGATCGTGGGCAGGGAGTTCGGACCATGACAGGAAATCATGTGCTTCCCGAACTGCAGATTCTACTGCTCTCCCTGGGGCCGGGGTTTCCCCTGGTCATTGCCCTGGGACTGATGGTCCCGTCCTGCAGGAGGCTGGCCTTCCTCATGGCTTCCTGGGCCCCGCTGCCGGCCCTGCTGGCCTCGCTTTACGGACCGTCGGCCATCGCAGTGGAGGTGCCCTGGTTTTTTATGGGCAGCCTGATCGGGCTTGACCGCACCGGCCAGATCTTTCTGTTTTTTACCTCCTTGCTCTGGCTGGTGGCCGGCATCTTCGGCCGTGATTATCTGGCCGCGGATGAGAAAAAATACCGATTTTTCGGCTATTTTCTCTTTACCATGAGCGGCAACTTCGGGCTTATCCTGTCCCAGGGCGTGCTGGGGTTTTATCTTTTTTTCTCCCTCATGAGTTTTGCCGCCTATGGTCTGATTATTCTTCACGGCACCAGAGAGGCCATGCGGGCCGGTCGGATTTATCTGGTGCTGACGGTGATCGGCGAAGTGCTGCTCTTTATTGCCATGCTCATTGTCACCAGGGATTCAGGCGGGGAAATGGCCTTTAGCGCCATAAAAACCAGCCGTGCCGATACCCTGCTGATGCTTCTTCTTTTTCTCGGCTTCGGCATCAAGGCTGGAGCTTTGCCGCTGCATGGCTGGCTGCCCCTGGCCCATCCTGTGGCCCCGGTGCCGGCCAGCGCCGTGCTGAGTGGGGCCATGATCAAGGCCGGACTGCTGGGCTGGCTGCGCTTCATGCCCCCTGATCAGGCCGCAACGCCTTTCTGGGGCGTTTTTTTTCTTGTTGCAGGCTTTGCCGCCGCTTTCTATGGGGTGGTGATCGGCCTGACCCAGGTCGATGCCAAGACCGTGCTCGCCTATTCCAGCATCAGCCAGATGGGATTGATGACGGTCATTGTCGGCAGCGGTCTGCTGGTGCCGGAGCAATGGCCCCAGGCGACCACTGCAGTCTCGCTCTACGCCATGCATCACGGCTTGGCCAAGGGGAGCCTCTTTCTCGGGGTCGGAGTGGCAAAGAAAAAATGGACCGGCGCTAAAAAACCGTGGTGGCTGTGGGTGGGATTGTGGCTGCCGGCCCTGGCCCTGGCAGGTCTGCCGCTGACCAGCGGGGCAATCGCCAAGTACGGCATGAAAGAGATCATCGCGCAGGTTCCGGAGCCGTGGCATGGCCTGACAAGCTTGCTGCTGCCGCTGTGTGCCCTGGCCACCATGCTGCTGCTCTGTCACGGCATCAGCCTGATCCGTCCGGCAACGGGCCGAACGACAATAGAACAGGGGCAGGGAATGCTTGTCTCCTGGGCCGTAAATCTCGCTGCCGTGGCTGCTGTACTCTGGCTCTGGTCCGGCAGTTCAATGCCGGCTGGCCAAACTTTTGCCCCTGCCTCACTGTGGAACGGGTTATGGCCTGCAGGGCTCGGCGCGCTTGTTGCCATAGCGCTTGGGCGCTTGGGCGGACGAGGGGTTTATCAGCAGAAGGCACTCATTCCGGCCGGCGACGTTATGGTGGTGGCCCAATGGCTGGGGGAATTGATGAAGCCGTGGGCCTGCTTTCAGTTCTTTGGAAAAAGCGGGAAGGGTTTCAGTCTGGCGGCAGGCACGGACGAATGGTTGCGCCGCAGGGAGGCCCAGTTGAAAAAAGGGGAGAAGATACTGCAGCGCTGGGCCGTGGTGGGCACCATCTTTCTGGCAATGATCATCTCCTTGGTCTATCTCTTTACTGCGGGTAATTTTCCGTGGTAAAGCCTGGTGGCGGCAGCTCCGCCGGGGACGATATCTGGCAGCATCCCCCTTGCCTTGCCCGCAAAAAGCAACGCGATTCAGTCACTTATTCGAACATGAACACGCTATCTTGGTTGCAGACTGGAATCAGTTGCCGCCCTCTACCGGTTCCGCCGGCTGCTCCTCATTGATCTGCACAGGCTGAGCGTCATCTTCCTGCTCCGGGATGTATTCCTCTTCAGGCCCCTGGGGCAGATTTTCTTCATAACCCGGTTCTTCAGGTGCGTACTCTTTATACGGCTCCTGGGGCTGGTTTTCGTCATAGCCGGGTTCAGGCGCATACTCTTCGTAGGGCTCCTGGGGCTGGTTCTCGTCATAACCCGGATCAGGGACATACTCTTCGGATGGATTCTGGGGTTGACTTTCGTCATAACCCGGATCAGGTTCGTATTGTTCGTCCGGACCCTGGGGCTGGGTTTCATCATAGCCCGTGTCAGGGATGTATTGCTCTTCCTGACCCTGGGGAGCTTCGGCTTCCTCTCTCAGTTGTTCTTCCTGAACGGACGACAGCACATCAGGTTCCTGTTCCGCCTCTGCAAGCTGAGCATAGGCAAAAGCGGGGGAGAATTGTTTGACAGGATAAAAGAAAATTGTTGCGAAAAATATGATAAAGGCTGCTCGGCGTATGATTTTTTTTCCCATGGTCATCCTCGATTCAGAAAATTAAGATAACAGCGAAGCCATTTATTTCGGAGGATTATAATCCTTATTTTATGCTTGCACTATGCTATTTTTTATAATCACCCCGGCAGCAGGCAAACATTGCCTGAGAAAAGGGTGGGCAGGAAAAAGAATGTCAATCCTGTGGCAAGTTAGGATTTTTTTCTTGCATTTGTCTCAATTTTATCATAGCAATTAAGAGGCGTATCGTAAATCCATGGAATGGAAAGGATAATGGTGATATCTTGATGTTAGGTGGCAGAATTATATTTTTCTTTGTCGGTCTGTTCGTTTTTTCCAGCGCAAACGCTGGTGCGGATGAGGAGTGCGCCAAATTGATCACAACACGCTGTGAAGTGTGTCATTACAAGACAAGGATCTGTGAGAGTCTTGGTAAAAAGAGTAAGAGTGTCTGGAAAAGAACAGTGGGCAATATGGTCTCATATGGGGCACAGCTGAATAAGGACGAACAGCAGCAACTTGTCGACTGTCTGAGCGGTCCGTCTACTGATATTACGGATTTGTGCGGTAAATAGTCAGCAGAGGATTTGCTATGGAGCAGATATTCAAGCAGTGCCCGGCCTGCCGGACAACATGGTTTGATTACACGGATTTCCTGGCAGACCCGTGCCTGCAGCTTATCGGCTATCAGGCGCTGTTCGAAAATCTGACCAAGGGCCTGTTTCTTTTCAACCATTCCTGCGGCACCACCATGTCCATCACCGTGGAGGCCCTGCAGCATCTCTATTCCGGCCCAGTCTACACGGAAAGGGTCATCGGCAGTAAAAAATGCCCCGGGCTCTGTCTCGTCAAAAAAGAAACCGGACCGTGTCCGGCCGAATGCGACTGCGCTTATGTGCGGTCAATCATGCAGATAGTCAAGCAATGGCAGAAGGGGGAAATCTGTGTAAGGGAGGATGCCGGGCGGAATCTGCCGCTGCAGAGATGAAAGAGTAAAAGGCCCGTTATTCAAAGTCCTTTTTCAGTTGATCAAAATGAAATTGAAAGTGCAGGTAGTCTTCCTCGCTTTCAAAATAGATCTTATAGGGCAGGGTCTTTAAGATATTGAGCATGGCATCGTTTATTTTGAGCACCTCGCCGTTAAAGCCTGCCACACCTTTTTCCCGCGCCACATCAATCAGCTTGTGCAGCATGAAACGGGTAAGTCCCTGATTGCGATATTCCTTGGTCACGGTGAAGGCGATCTCCGCCTGATTGTGGGGTCGGTCAAGATAATAGGAGCCGATTGACACGATCTTCTGCTGGTCCGCCTCGCCCCCCAGGCCGACCAGCACGAAAACCGATTCATAGTCCACGTTGACGGCGGACTGGGTCTCCTCGTGGGAAAAGGTACTCTTCGGCGAGAAGAAGCGCAGCTTGCGGTCATCCTGGTCAAGCTCATAATAGAGATCCTGCAGCATCCGCTCATCCGTGGGTTTGACCGGTCGGAAAAACACGGTAACCTGGTCGCGGGTGGTAAACTTCCATTCGAATTTTTCCGGATAGACCACCACCACCCCGTCCTTGGTCTGGGGCAGCATCTGGTCCTCATAGGCAAAATGCAGTTTTTTCGCCTCCTCCAGCAGATCCTTGCGGAATTTCGGATGGGCAATGCCGATCATCAGCATGACCCTTTCCCTGATGCTCTTGCCATGGAGATAGGCCACCCCCCATTCGGTCACCACATAATGCACGTCGCTGCGCGGCACCACCACCCCTGATCCCGGTTCCAGCGTGGCGACGATGCGTGATTTTTTCCCGTCATGGGTGAGGCTGGGCAGGCAGATGATGGGTTTGCCCCCTTCGGACAGGGCGGCGCCCTTGGTGAAATCAAGTTGTCCCCCGACCCCGCTGTAGAAATGGGTACCGATACTGTCCGAGTTAACCTGCCCGGTCAGCGAAACGGACAGGGCGGCATTCATGGAAACCATCTTGCTGTTGGCGGCGATATTGGCAAGATTATTGATGACTGATGTGGGGTGGAACTCGATAAAGGGGTTGTCGTTCACGTAGTCATACAGCCTTTTGCTGCCGATGACAAAGGAGATCATCACATGGGGGTGGATGTTCTTCCTGCAGTTGACATTGCCTGCCTCGATGAGATCAATAACCGAATCGGACAGGACCTCACTGAAAATCGCCAGATCGCTTTTATCCCCCAGATGGCGGAGAACGGCATTGGGAATGGCGCCGATGCCCAGTTGCAGCGTGGAGCCGTTTTCGATGAGCCGGGCGCAGTATCTGCCGATTTTCTCCGTTGCCTCATCCGGTTCCGGGTAGGTAAATTCAAGCAACGGCGCCTCGTGTTCCACATAGTAGTCAATGTCGGCAAAGCGGACAAAAGAGTCCCCGCTGGTCCGCGGCATCAGGGGATTGATCTGGGCAATAACGATCTTGGCGCATTCAAAAACGGTGCGGTTGATATCCACATTGATGCCGAGTGAGCAGAAACCGAATTTGGCCGGCGGGCTCACCTGCAGCAGGGCGACGTCGATTCGCAGTCGGCCTGATTTGACCAGTCTGGGGATATCGGAAAGGGAGATGGGGATATAATCGGCCTTGCCCTCATTGACCGCCTGGCGGATTGATTTGCCGACAAACAGGGCCTGATGCCTGAACGGGGAGGGCTGCTGACTGTCAAAGTAGTTGTTTTCGGACAGGGTAAGAAAATGCAGGATCTCGCAATCGGTGAAGTAATGTTTGTGGGAAACCAGCTGCTGGGTCAGAATGGTCGGCTCACTGCAGCCGGTGCCGATGAAGATGCGGGAGCCGGGCTGAATGATTTTCGTGATGTCTTCCGGGGAAATTTTCTTGCTCATAGGAACCGGCACCAGGAAATATTTTTAATTTCAGAATGTTATCTCTGTTGCCCGCAGTTGTGTAGGCAACCAACTCTACAGAAGAAAAAATGGTGAATGACTTTAATCAGGGGTTAAAATTTTAAGGATTTCTAATTGATCTTCATAGATGGCAACGAAATCGTTTTTTTGGTCAAGAGATTTAGCCTCATTTAAATAATTATCATGCAATTTAAAATGCTCCGGTTTTTTTTCTTTTTTATATAACGATAGATAATCGAGAGCTAGTTGGTAATTTATCCAAACTCGTTTATCAGATGAGGTTTCCAACGATCTATAACCATCACGTGTCAATAACTGAACGCCGAAAGAGCTTGCATTTTGAGGCAATTGATTATTTACAGGATCGTCCAATATTTGTAAGCCCCATTTATGAAATTCGATTGAAAGTTCAGGATTTGTCGCGCGCGCAATTTCTCCAAAGTCCATAACAAGGTTAAGTTGATTTATTATTAATCTGCTGGCAGTATAACTTTGCTCAAAAGCTTTGGCTATCAGTTCATCGCGATGTTTAAGATCTTTTTCTTTTATTGCTTGCATATACAAAGCATATCCTAAGCCATGAAAACCACGACAATCATAAATGTCAGCTTTTGCCATTTTGTCAAATAATTGTTCCATTTTTTTCAAGTCAGGAATACCTTCATAGTTGAACCAGCCATATGAAAATAACGCGTCGATATAATTCTGTTTTAAAGATAATGATTTTTCATAATGAAGCTTCGTATCGTTATAATTACCAATGCGATAATTAAGATCTCCCAAGTATTTTTCTACAATATGCGAAAGCTTTTTATCCTCTGTAGTTTGTAATTCTTTCACAAAACTCTGGATGGTAAGACCGATTGAAGGATTCCAGTCGGGAGATTCCATCGCCAGAAATAGTTCTGATAAATAGCGGCCGTTTAAGGAATCATAATCAATAGATATTAAGTCAATGGCTCTTTCGAATTCTGTCTTTGCTGACTTATAGTGTCCTTTTTCCAAAAGGCTGTAGCCAATAAGATTGTGGAACTCCACTTGCTCACGTCTGTGCTTAATTTCATAATATTTATCAAAAGGAGTTACTTGAAAGACTAACATATAGAAGATTGAACCCATGGTAGATATGACAATCGTTACAAGAAACCAATATTCCTTGATGTGATTCAAAAGTGCCGGAATAGAAAAACGTTTTATCAGATTTGACATGATTATGTTTGGATCTCAATTGTTAGAGATTCTTTGGTGAATTATAGACGTCCCCTTTTCCCTCCCGTGTTAGCCATTTGCTGAAAATCCCTGGTGAAACACCACCGTGCCCCGCTGTATTTTTTCAGCAAAGGGCAGGGCAAGAAAAACTTCCTGTGGAATACCTTCATGAATTAACTCAGGAATATTTTTAAAGCCGAACCGGTGATAATATTCTGGAGGACCGACAAGAACGCATCCGTTGCTGCCCAAGGCCTTCAGTCGGGATAACCCTTCCTGCATAAGAGCCTTGCCAATGCCCTGCCGTTGATATTCCGGCAGCACGCTGATGGGGCCGAGTCCATGCCAATTCTGGCTGCCGTCGGAAATTGTCACCGGCGAGAAGGCGATATGGCCCACAACCTGCCCGTCAAGCTCCGCCACCAGGGAAAGGGTCAGGGCATGAGCAGCACGCAACGCCGTTATGATGAATTGTTCCGTTTGGTGACTGATTGGGTGATTTTCGAAGGCGGCTATGGTGACAGTGGATATTGCTTCGATATCGGCTGGTGTTTCAGGTCTGATGATCATTTTGG
>Ga0180007_10002777_pt1 | contig 20344 bp, 17 predicted proteins | sample MM_PC_MetaG_FD_121122 | JGI IMG/M metagenome (GOLD analysis project Ga0180007, IMG submission 121122) | Groundwater microbial communities from the Aspo Hard Rock Laboratory (HRL) deep subsurface site, Sweden - MM_PC_MetaG | ecosystem: Environmental > Aquatic > Deep subsurface > Groundwater... | reverse complement strand
CGCGGGTGGAAACAAAATTGGAAGATCTTGAGCAAGAGATTAGAAGTGAGACTAATAATCTGCGAGCAATCATGGACAACACTAACCATAAACAAATTGACAACGGAGAAGCAAGGGAAAAAATAAGCAAATTTAAACGGCAGTTAGAATTAATTGGCGGTATTGATCCGGAAATTCAAGCAGAATACGAAGAAACCAAAGAGCGTTATGAATTTTTAAGCAAGCAATCTACAGATTTGCGGTCAGCCATAAATTCTCTAGAAAAAGTTATTGTTTCTTTAGAAAAAACAATTACAGAAAGATTTGATAAATCTTTTGAACAAATTTCCAAACAGTTTGAAAAATATTTCAAAGTTTTATTTGACGGCGGTAATGTAAAGCTAGAAAAAGTATATGAGGAAGCGAGTCGAAGTAAGAATTTATTAGAAGTAAGAAGTGAGAATGACGATGAGAGTGAGGGCGCTGAAGAAGTCCAAGGTCTAAAGTCTAAAGTCAAAAGTGAAAAGAAAATTGTTCTGCGAGAAACTAAAAAAGTTTTAGTGGGAATTGATGTATCTGCTACGCCACCAAACAAAAAAATAAAAAGTATTTCCATGCTTTCTGGGGGTGAGCGGGCGCTAACTTCCATTGCTTTAATTTCGGCGATCATCTCGGTTAATCCTTCCCCGTTTGTAATTTTAGACGAAGTGGACGCGGCTTTAGATGAGGCCAACTCAATTCGTCTCGGAAGAATTTTGGCAGACCTATCTAAGAAAACGCAATTCATTTCTATCACTCATAACCGCACGATTATGTATAAAGCCGATATTATTTACGGCGTCACTATGGGTAATGATGGAGTGTCAAAGTTGCTAAGTGTAAAGGTGGATGATCTTAAGGGAGCGAGACGGTAAGGTGCTAATAATAATAAATAAACTCAAAACTCTAAGCACAAAACTCAAAATAAATTCAAATATTAAAATTTAAATCCACCAGACCGCTACACAGTAGGCGGGCGTGGCAACCAAACTAAATGAATATTTTGAAAATTTATTAATTTGAATTTTGGTATTGTTTTGAGTTTTGGATTTAGAGATTAGAGTTTTAATCTTATGCCTTGGACTAAGAAAAATTATCCCGATTCAATGAAAAATTTGCCAGCGCGCGTTAGGCATAAAGCGATTTCCATCGCCAATTCTTTGCTTAAAGAAAAATACGCTGAAGGACGGGCGATAGCGATTGCTATTGCGCAAGCGAAGAAGTGGAGGGAGAAATAATAAGTTGACGTTTTTAAGATTTTTGTTATACTGATTTAAGTTTTGGTCCCATCGTCTAATGGTTAGCCCGTCTCGCCTACGGCGTAGCCGAGGCGGAGACATCAAGTTTTTTCATGATTTATTGTGATGTCTATGAAATATATTATATATTGGTTAATTAGTTATGACTGTAAAAAAACATACGTAGGCTTTTCAGGTGATATAAATAATCGGATAAAAAAACATAAGAATAAACAAATAAAAAGTACGTTAAACTTTGGTAAATTTAAATGTTTTAAACTCGAAGAAGTTAATGGTCTTATAGAGGCAAGAGCAAAAGAAAAATATTGGAAATCACATGCGGGCAGAAAAAAATTAAAACAATATTTCGATAAAATTAAAATGGTCCCATCGTCTAATGGTTAGGACATCAGGTTTTCATCCTGAAAATAGGGGTTCAATTCCCCTTGGGACTACAAAGAAAGGCAGGATTTACAAATCCTGTTTTTTGTTATAATTTAAATCTATAAATATGAAGGAGGAAAAATTTAAAAACAAATATCGCATTAAATCCACCCGTCATCCAGAATGGGATTATAATGACGATGGAATGTATTATGTAATAATTTGCACAGATAACAAAATTTGTTATTTCGGGAATATTATTAACGAAGAGATGAAGTTAAATAATATTGGGGAAATTGTTAATAAATTTTGGTTAGAAATCCCCGAACATTTTAAAAACGTTGAATTAGATGAATATATAATAATGCCAAATCATATTCATGGTATTATATTTATTTGTAATGATGATATTGATGAGGCAGTGCGCGACGGTCGCGGTAGAGACGTTGCACCGCAACGTCTCTACGGAGGTAAATACAAATTTATGAATAAAAAATTATTTAAAAATAAGCTACGACAGACAAAGCCTGAAATAATGTCGCCGATTCGTGATTGGGCGAGTTTGGAGGCATGCAAAAATTATGCTGATGCGGTTTATTTTGGTTTGTCTGAACTTACCATGCGCGCTAACGCGGATGTTTTTACTTTGCGTAATTTAAATTCATTTGTCAGAAAATGTCATGGTTATGGAATTAAGGCGTATCTGACAGTGAATTCTGTTTTATATAATGATGATATTAAGGTGGCGGAAAAAATAATCAAGAAAGCTAAAGAGGTTGGAGTGGACGCGGTGATTGTTTGGGATCCGGCAGCGATTGAAATTGCGCGCAAATTTAAAATGAAATTTTTTATTTCTACCCAGGCAAATATATCCAATTGGCAGACAGCTTTATTTTATAAAAAATTAGGGGCATCCCGAGTAGTCTTGGCGCGAGAGATGACCTTGAAGCAAATTAGCGAATTATCCGACCGAGTCGGATCCGCCTTGGGCGGAAAAAAGAAAGTGGGCGATCTAGAAATAGAAACTTTTGTTCATGGCGCTATGTGCTGGTCAATTTCTGGACGTTGTTTATTATCGGCCGCGATTTACGGCAAGTCAGCTAATTGCGGAACCTGCGGACAACCTTGTAGAAAAGAGTGGATACTGGAAGATGATGAAGGAAATAAAATTTCCACCGAAGGAAAATATTTTATGAGCGCTAAGGATTTATGTATGATTGAACATGTGCCAGAATTAATTAAAGCTGGAATTGATTCTTTCAAGCTGGAAGGCCGAAGACGCGACCCTCGTTATATTGAAACAGTTTCTCGTTGTTACCGCAAGGCAGTGGATGCTTATTTTGATGGCAGTTATACCAAAGAAAAAGTTAAGCAATGGAAGCAAGAATTAGCTGGCGTTTATAACCGCGAGATGTCCACTGGATTTTTTTTCGGTCAGCCGGGTCCAGAGGGAATTAGTTATGACAAGGCCGATAATGTAGCGACTGTTAAAAAAACAAGAGCAGGAATTGTTACAAAATATTACCCTAAAATTAAAGTGGCTTTAGTTAAATTGACCGATCGAGGAGTAAAACAAGGAGAAGAAATTGTTATTGAAGGAGCTAAAACATACTTAAGGCAGAAAATTAAATCCATAGGGCTTGACAAGCAAAAAGTGGGGTCAGTTTCGAAGGGGCAAGAGGTTGGAATAGCTGTGGAAAAACGCGTTAAAATCGGTGATAATATTTTTATAATAAACTAATTTTAGCTTTAAATTTTACTTTTCAACAGCCCTTGATTGAGAGCGCTTATTTTTTATGGTATGATACATATTGTATTAGAATATACTATTACACCACTACATATAGTAATTATTAATTAATGCGAAAATTATGACTCCCATGCATATCATCAAACGTAACGGCATTGCCCAAGCTTTTAACTCGGAAAGGATTTTTCAGGCTGTTAAAAAAGCGGCTGAAGCAACTCAAGAATTTGATAAAGCGGTTGTCCAGCAAATGACCGATCGAGTGGTGGAATCTTTAGAGCGGGAAAATCAAGAAAGAAAAATAGTTTCAGTTGAATTTATTCAGGATGAAGTTGAAAGAGAGATGATGAAAGAAGGATATTACAAAACAGCTAAGGCCTATATTGTTTATCGTGAACAACGTATGCGCATTAGAGAGGCCGGTAGTGTGGCGGTTGAAGTTCATAAAACTATTGATGAATATTTACAGCAGTCAGATTGGCGTGTTAACGCTAACGCCAATCAAGGATACTCTTTGGGTGGGCTTATTTTAAACGCCTCTGGTAAATTAATTGCCAACTATTGGTTGCACCATGTTTATAGTGAAAAAATTAGACAAGCGCACATTGAGGGAGATTTTCATATTCATGACTTAGATATGTTTTCCGGATATTGCGCTGGCTGGAGCATGCGGGCATTATTAGAAGAAGGCTTTAATGGCGTGCCAGGGAAAGTTGAATCCCTACCGCCAAAACATTTAGAAACAGCTGTGGCGCAAATGGTTAATTTTTTAGGCACTTTGCAAAATGAATGGGCCGGCGCGCAAGCTTTTTCTTCTTTTGATACTTATCTAGCGCCTTTTATTAAAAAAGATAATTTAAAACACAAAGAAGTAAAACAGGCAATTCAACAATTTGTTTTTAATTTAAATGTACCATCCCGCTGGGGCACCCAAACTCCGTTTACCAACATTACGCTTGATTGGGTTTGTCCAGAAGATTTACGAGAAAAGAAACCGATCATTGGTGGCGTTGAACAAGATTTTGCTTACGGCGATTGTCAGGAAGAAATGGACTTAATTAATAAAATTTTTATTGAAGTAATGACCGAGGGAGATGCTAATGGTCGTATTTTTACCTTCCCTATCCCAACTTACAACATTACTAAGGATTTTGATTGGGAAAACGAAAACGCGCAGGCCTTGTTTGAGATGACCGCTAAATATGGTACACCTTATTTTCAGAATTTTTTAAATTCAAAATTAAATCCAAGCGATGTACGTAGTATGTGTTGTCGGTTGCAACTTGATTTGCGCGAATTGCGAGCGCGTGGCGGTGGTTTATTTGGTTCAGCAGAAATGACTGGCAGTATCGGAGTAATAACCCTTAATATGGCGCGCGTTGGCTATTTAGCAAAAACTAAAGAAGATTTTTTTACTCGCATAGAAAGATTAATGGAGCTTGCCAAAGAATCTTTAGAGGTGAAAAGAAAAGTGGTCGCTAAAAATATTGAAGACGGTTTATTGCCTTTTACCAAGCGATATTTACCTGACTTGCATAATCATTTTTCTACGATCGGCCTTAATGGCACCAATGAAGCTTGTGAGAACTTTTTAGGAAAAGGCAAGGATATTTCTACGGCAGAAGGCAAAGAATTCGCTTTAGAAGTATTGGATTTCATGCGTAAAAAATTAGCAGACTATCAAGAAGAAACAGGTAATTTTTACAATCTGGAGGCAACTCCGGCTGAAGGAGCAATGTATCGCTTTGCCAAAGAAGACAAAAAGCGTTTCCCTGATATTATTCAGGCTGGGACCACAGAAGTTCCTTTTTATACCAACTCCACTCATTTAGCAGTTGGTTATACTGATAATGCGTTAGAAGCACTTGAACATCAAGACGAATTGCAGACAAAATATACAGGAGGTACAGTATTACACCTCTTTTTAGGAGAAAGAGTTGATGACTGGAAAACCACTCGTAATTTTATAAAGAAAGTGGCGCAAAATTTTCATTTACCTTATTTTACATTAACACCAACTTTCAGTATTTGTCCGTCTCATGGATATTTAAAAGGAGAAGTAGAAACCTGCCCGACCTGCCAAACTAAGTGTGAGGTTTGGTCGCGCGTAATGGGATATTTTAGACCAGTTGATCAATGGAATAAAGGTAAGCGAAGGGAATATGCCGACAGAAAAGAATATGTTGTAGGTTATAAAGAAGGATTACTTATACAGCCTACTCAAAATCAACCAGCAAAGCAATCCGATTCAATGCCAGTTATTTACGAAATAGCTTAACCCCTACGAATTACGAGTCACATACGTACTATTAGTGGACTAGCACCACAAACCCCTTAACAAGCAAATTAAACTTCACAGTAAAATGATTATTGGCGGTTTTCAAAAATTAAGTTTAGTGGATTATCCAAACAAAGTGGCAGTCGTTGTCTTTATGCAGGGCTGCTCTTTTCGTTGCCCGTATTGCCACAATCCAGAACTTATTCCAATCAAAAAAAGAAATAAACCCCGCCTCTCGCGAGAAGCGGGGGAAATATTTAAATATTTAGAAAAGAAAAAATATTTTTTAGATGGCGTCTGCATAACCGGCGGAGAGCCAACCTTGCATGATAGTTTACCTGATTTTATCAAACAGACAAAAGAGCTAGGTCTGCTAGTAAAATTAGATACCAACGGTTCAAACCCGACTATGATCAAAAAATTAATTAAAAATAAATTAGTTGATTATCTAGCCATGGATTTGAAAAGCAGTTGGGAAAATTATGACAAAGTAATAAATATTAACGATAAAAAAATAGTTAATGACTGTAAAAAAACTTTTAAAATTATACAAGCTTCAAATATTGATCATGAGTTTCGCACCACTGTTTTTCCGGCAATACAGACTAAAAAAGATTTTATTAAAATAGCAAGTTATCTAGGACCAGGTGAAAAATATTATTTACAGAATATAAAATACAAAAAAAATCTTGATAAAAAAATAGACAAAAAAATTACGTTAAATGTCAGTGAAATAGCAAGTAGCTTGCAAAAAGCTTTCCCGCAGGTTATTATTAAGGAACGTTAGCGTCACTAATTTTTGAGTAAATTATTTTTTTGCTTAATCTTCTATTTATTATTTCTGGATTCCCCCCGCTGAGCGGGACGGGAATGACAGGAAAGTGTAGAAATTTATTCCTTTTGTCATTCCGGAAAAATTTATCCGGAATCCAGAAAAGTTTAAGAATTTTTATGAAAAGAATCAAAATACTATTTAGTATTATTTTTTTATTTTTATTAACTGTAATAGTTAATCCTCTTCAGGCTGCTGAAAATAAAATTTTAGTAGAATTTTATAGCCGTGATGATTGCCAGCACTGTCAGGAAGAAATTATTTTTTTAGAAAAATTACAAAGAGAGCGAGAAGATTTTGAAATAAAAATTCATGATATTGGCGAAGCAGAACATTACGAGCATTGGACACAGCTTTCACGGGAAAATAACTTAGCTAAAGTAACTCCGCTTACTTCTATTGGTGGAGTAGTTATCTCTGGTTTTGATTCAGCAGAAACAACCGGAGCAAGTATTATTTCTTTAATTGAGCAGGTTAAAAAAACAGGATCAGCTAATACTGAAGACGGCAAAGCTTTGGTTTATAGCGGTGTTTGTGATGATGAATTAGGAGTTTGCGAATATTCAGTGCCCCAACCATATCTAATAAATTTGCCTTTAATAGGGGTGGTTGATATTAAACAATTTTCTCTGCCAACTCTATCTATAGTTTTAGGTTTTATAGACGGTTTTAATCCCTGCGCTATGTGGGTATTAGTAACATTTATTTTAATTTTAATGCGCATTGGCTCAAGAAAAAAAATGTGGCGCATTGTTGGATTATTTGTAGTCGCTGAAGCGGTTGTTTATTATTTAATTTTAAACATTTGGTTTACTGCCTGGGATTTTGTCGGACTTGATCGGATTGTTACGCCCATCATCGGTTTATTAGCCATTGGCGCCGGTATTTATTTTTTGTATGAATGGTATAGCTCTGATGGAACCTGTAAAGTAACTGATGCTGAACAAAAACAAAAAATCAGCCAGAAAATAAAAAGATTAGCGTCTGCCCCTTTTACAATTGCCACTGCATTGGGAATTTTAGGGTTAGCTCTTTCAGTTAGTATTATAGAGTTTGCCTGCTCCATCGGCGTGCCCCAAGCTTTTACTAAAATTATTGAAATGAATAACTTGAGCTGGCTAACCACCCAGTTCTACATGCTTTTATACATTTTGTTTTACATGATTGATGATTTTGTTGTTTTCGGCATTGCCTTGTATAGTATTGAAAAAATTGGCCTAACCACTAAGTATGCAAAATGGTCTAATTTAATCGGTGGAATTTTAATGATTATTTTAGGTCTAATCTTGCTATTTAAACGGGGATGGTTGATGTTTTAACCCTGTTAAATAATCCCGAGTGAATCGGGATTGCCCCGTTGGGTATTTAATAGGGTGAATTTGCCTTTTTTAAAAATTTAGTATAATATTCAATGAAGCCTAAAATAGATTACACTAGGCTTTTTTTGTTCTATAAAACTCAAAAGGAGAAGATGATTATGAATACAGAGTTGAAGCCAGCAGAAAGACTGATCGTCGCGGCTGATTATTCACCGCAAGACCACGGTGGTATTGAAGGCGTCAAAGAAAAAGTTTTTGCCTTAGCGAGAGAGTTGCATGGGATGGGAGTTTACATCAAGGTGAATTCAATCCTACGAGCAGTCGGCTATGATTTAATTGTTTGGCTGCACGATCTCGGATTGAAAGTGTTTGCCGATTTGAAGCTCATTGATATTCCCAACACCATGAAAATTGACGGTGAAATGCTCGCTGAAGTGAAACCGGATTTGTTGACAGTAATGTGCTGTGCTGGTATTGACGGCATGCACGTTGTCCAAAAAGTTATCGGTGGCTCTACAGAAGTGTTGGGCGTGACAGTCTTAACGAGTCTTGACGAAGAAGAGTGCCAAGCTATTTTTACGTGCTCCACAAAAGCTGGCGTTGTAAGACTTGCTCGTATGGCGCAATTGGCTGGACTTGGCGGTCTTATTTTATCTCCGCAGGAAGTTGAAATCCTCAAGAAAAGATTTGAAATAACACTCGGTCTTAATACACCAGGCATTCGACCCGAATGGTCGTTAGTTGAGGGCGATGATCAGAGTAGGGTGTTGACGCCGCAAAAAGCGATTACCAACGGAGCACAGCGAATCGTCATGGGACGGCCAATTGTGAAAGCCACGCCTAATGACAATGGATTACCTCAAAATCCAAGAGAGGCAGTAGAGCGTACTTTAATGGAAATTGAAGCCACCCTATAATTCGAAATGAAAATCCCGAAATAGGAGGAGGTGAGCGACATGAATAAAGAAGAAGAAAGGTTACAACAAAGAGTATTAAGTATTAAATCTCCCGAGATAATGGTTAATTTAAACCCTAATTTTTTTTGGCATGACCCTCTTGGTGATCAACGTCGTATAACCGTAGAAGAGTTTATACATATTTTTAAGTTATTTAATGCTTTTTGGCAATACAAGGGTGAGCCAAACAGTGAGCGTCCGCATGTTAAGCTTACTTCTGGGAAGTGTAGCAATGGATTTATAAATTGCGGTAAAGTTTTAATCTATCCGCATTTACGAAGTATTTTTTCACAGCAATTAGTATGGTTGTTAAGAGAACAATGCGATGAAGTAATTGACTGGGTTATTTCTTCTGACCACGCAGGAGCGTCATTAGTATTTGGTGTTTCGGACGCATTACAAGTGCCGGGAGAATTTTGTGAAAAAGGCGAGGGAGGTAAAACACAAATCTGGAAACGGCACCAACTTCCAGCTGGTACGAAAATTTTTCAAGTGGAAGAATTAACAACAACTGTCGGCACGATGGAAAAAGTTCGCGCTGGTATTCGCGCAGGAAACAATGAGGAGGTAGAATTTGTTCCTTCTGGTGTTTTGGTAAACCGAACAAGTCCGAATATTTCGGAATTTGATGGTCAGCCAATTATTTCTCTAATTACATTGGACATTAGTAATTATGAACCCGATGAATGTTCATACTGCCAAGCAGGTTCAGAAGCGGTTCGTCCAAAAGGTGATGCCTGGCAAGAGCTCATGGCAACTGGTCGATGATTTTGTTGATAATTTTACAACAACCCGGATACTTTTTAGTGTCCGGTTTTTTTATTTGTGTTTGACAAGATTTTTAAACTATAATAAGATTACTAATAGTTATTCCCTCACCCCCCAACTCCCTCTCCCTGAGGGCGAGGGGGCTATAAAGTATGTTTAATATCTCAACAAAATCTGACTACGGGTTGATAGTAATGGTAGAGTTAGCTAAAAAGTACAAAAAAGATTATTTATCGCTAGCTGATATTGCTAAAGCCAAAAAACTTTCATCCGCTTATTTAGTCCAAATTATTCAACCATTAATAAAAGCAAAATTAATAGAGAGTAAAGAAGGAAAAGGAGGTGGATACAAATTGTTAAAAGCGCCGAATAAAATTTCAGTTTTAGAAATTATAGAAGCTCTAGAAGGACCGGCTAATTTAGTAAAATGTTTGCGGGATAGTAAGATGAAATGTTCTTGTTTTGATAATTGTGACATGAAAAGCGTTTGGCCTACGATTATTGAAGATGTAAAGAATGTTTTAAATAGACGAAAACTTAGTGATTTATAATAAATATGAAAAAAGATCAAAAAATTTATCTAGATTATGCGGCAACTACGCCGGTAGATCCACGAGTAGTTAAAACAATGGAGCCGTATTTAAATAAAAAATTTGGCAATACAGCATCATTGCATTCTTTTGGCATGGAAGCAAAAGAAGCGCTGGAAAAGAGCCGTAAAATAATTGCCGACACATTAAAAGCAAAAGCGCAGGAAATTATTTTTACTTCTTCAGCGACTGAAAGTAATAATTTGGCTCTCAAAGGTCCGTTCTTCGCTGAAGCTTCGAAGGATAAACCCCGTGGGCACGCCATTGTTTCGGGCGTAGAACACGATTGTGTTTTAGAAAGCGCTCACTGGTTAAAAAAACAGGGATTTAAGATTACAATTTTACCGGTTGATCAATATGGCATGGTTAAGCCAAAAGACGTTGAACAAGCTATTAAAAAAGATACGATTTTAGTTTCGGTAATGCATGGTAATAATGAAATCGGGACAATTAATCCGATTACTGAAATTGGTAAAATTTGTAAAAAGCATAATGTATTATTTCATACTGACGCGGCGCAGACTTTTGGTAAATTGCCGATTGATGTAAATCGAATGAATATTGATTTACTGACAGCTAGCTCGCATAAAATGTACGGACCCAAAGGAGTAGCTATACTATATGTGCGAACAGGAACAAAAATAGAACCAATAATCCACGGAGGTGGACATGAAAATGGATTGCGTTCATCAACTGTTAATCTGCCAGCGATTGTTGGTTTTGCTAAGGCAGTGGAAATTTATAACTCGTCGGTAGAAACGAGGCAACGTCGTAATTCACGGGTAGAGACGTTGCAGTGCAACGTCTCTACGGTGATGAAATCAGAGAATTTAAAATTACAAAAACTGCGGGATAAATTAATCAAAGGAATTTTGAAAAATATCAAGGATGTGAAATTAAACGGCCACCCAAAATTGCGTTTAGCAAATAATGTTAATTTTAGATTTAAATATATTGAAGGCGAAGCAATTGTGATGATGTTGGACGCGCTGGGTATTGCCACTTCTACCGGTTCTGCTTGCTCTTCTCCTAAATTACAAGCATCGCATGTGTTGCTTGCTTGTGGTATTAAACAGGAAGAAGCTCATGGATCTTTGCGGATTAGTTTAGGCAGATGGACAACGTAGCAGGATGTTGATTATATTTTAGATCAATTACCTAAGGTAATAAGTAAACTTAGAGAGCTTTCGCCATTCAAGTAGAATTTTATAATTTTTAATTTCGTAATTTTTAAATAATATTTAATTTTTAATATCTAAATTTTTTGTGCTAGAGGCACAAGTAGTTTAAAAATTTTGATTTAAGATTTATTTATAAAATTAAAAATTTAAGAATTGAAAATTGAATGAAAATTGATCATTGTAAATTGTAAATTTTAAAACTATGTATTCTAAAAAAACATTAGCCAATTTTACTAATCCGAAAAACTACGGCAAATTAAAAAATCCCGACGGCGTGGGCAAGGTCGGGAATATTGTTTGTGGTGATGTGATGTATTTATATATAAAATTAGATAAAGATAAAAAGAAAATTAAAGATATTGGCTTTGAAACTTTTGGTTGTGTAGCTGCCATTGCTACTAGTAGCCAGATTACTGAATTAGCAAAAGGTAAAACTTTAAAGTACGCAATGGATATAAAAAAAGATGACATCGTAAAGTCATTGGGCGGGTTGCCACCAATAAAAATTCATTGTTCAATTTTAGCCGTGGACGCCCTAGTTGAAGCAATCTATAATTACTTGCAGAAAAATAATCAGTCTATCCCTGAAAATTTAGCCAAGCGACACGAAATAATTAAAAAGCATAAAGAAGCAACTGAAGAGAGATACAAAGATTGGACGGACACGGAGGAGAAAATGAGAAGTAAGAAATAAGAATTTAGAATTAAAAAAGCCTACGAAGTTCGTAAGCTTTTTGTTTTTTTGTGCGATTGCGATTATGACCAGCGGAAGTCTATGTTTTTAAGTTTACCGAAACCGATTTTAAGCATGGAGATAAAGCAAACAATACAAAAAATAATCATGCGGAGCATTTCAAATTTTGTGCCGTTAATAAAAAAGAGTAAGGAAGTAGCGCTAATGCAGAAAATAATTCCCCACATAGATCCTGTGGGCAAAAAATTTTCCGCCCATTCAAAATGTCTGCCCAATCGTATAATAATCCCGACGATCATATTGATTCCCAAAATAACTAAAACACAAAATAAAGAAATAAATTCCTTAGGAATGGTAGAGACAATAATACCAAAGATAATGCCACTAAGAAAACCTATCGTGCAACCGCCGCCAATAATATTAGCTACACGCACTTCAACTTTCTGATTATTTTCATTCATGATTAATCTCCCTCTGATTATTTTAAAGAACCTTGATAATTTATATTATGATAAATTTTTGGGATTGTCAAGTATTTTTATTTTATCTCAAAAGTTCTTATTCCGTCTTTCTTCAACTTAATTTTTATAATCATTGCGTTTTTTGGCAAAAGTTTTTTTACTTTATCCGCCCATTCAATAATCGCGATAGCTTGCGGATCATCAAAATATTCTTGCACGCCGAGAGCTTCTAATTCCTCGGCCGAGTTAAGGCGGTAAGCGTCGATGTGAATGAGTTGTTTTATATTTTTTTTCTTGTTACTCACGGGATTGCCACGTCGTTCTCCACTACCGTTCTGGACTCCTCGCAATGACAGTGTTGGATAGATTTTAATAATATTAAAAGTAGGGCTGTTGACTGTGTTTTTTATTCCTAGAGCTTTAGCAAAGTATTGAGTGAAGGTGGTTTTACCAGCGCCTAAATCGCCGATTAGGCCGATAACCTGCCCGCTTTTAAACTGACCAGCTAATTTTTTTGCTAGTTTGGCCGTGTCTTTTTCAGTTTTTATAATATGTTTTTTCATAGGAATAATTACGGTATTATATCAAAAACCCACAAACTTGCAAGTCAACAACAAATACTAATTTGTAGTTAATTTGCAGATTTGTGGGGCTATCTAAACTGCTCTGGTACTGGATGCTGATGACCAGCTTCTTTTCTTTTCTTTAAATAAGCAAGATGTTCTCGACGCTCTTTGTTAAAAGCGGCGCGGCGAAAACCATGTTTTTTAATCATCTCGGCCGCATAATTACCGCCTAAAAAGTGAGGCAGAATTACATAGGAGGCGCCGTGCTCATAAAGTTTTTCAGCGTCTTGAATGCTGTGTGAAATTAAGATAATAATGGCTTGCTTGTTATTCTTTCTTATCTTGCGAACCAGCAGTGAACTGGTTTTAAATTCAGGAATAGTACTGATAACCATTTTTACTTTATCTAAATTTAGCTCATTTAGCAACTCCATATCATCAGCATCGCCATAACTACAGTCAATGTGGCGATCAGTAAGGTAGTCAATGACCCTTGGATCATAATCAACAACTAAGAATTTCTTTTTTAATTTACTAAAGGATTTAATAAAATCATAGCCAATGCGATTGTGGCCAAAAAGAATAATGCTGTATTTTTTTTGTTTAGCATTTTCATTTTTAGCATCTTTGCGTTCAAATATTGAAAGAGGTTTTTGTAAAAGGTTATACAATTTTTCAGCATAAAGTATCATATAGGTTGAACCGGCAATAGTAATTAACCCTACCATAGTCACTAAAGCTAGAATTGGTTCAGTAGAACTGATGGTACCTAATTTTATTCCTAATAAAATTATTATTAGAGAAAATTCACTAATTTGAGCAACAGTTAAGCCAGCAAAAAACCCAACTTTTTTACTATATCCTAATATACCCATTAAGATCATAACAATCAGTGGATTGCCAATTAAAACAAAGGAGGAAAAAATAATGACTGGTAACATTAATCCACTTAGAGAAGTTATGGCCATTTTTGATCCTAAAAAAATAAAAAAGAGCAGTATAAAAAAGTCGCGTAATGGTTTCATTTTAGAGCTGATTTCAATATGATAAGGAGACATAGACAGGCTGATGCCAGCCGCTAAAGCGCCAATTTCAATAGAAAAGCCAAAGTAATGGAATAATGTTGCTAACCCCAATCCCCATGAAATAGAGAATAAAAATAAAAATTCTTGGGAGCGGGCAAAAAATGAGCTTAAATATGGAAGGACATAATTACTTATTAAGAGAGCTAATGTTATAAGCAAGGCGCCTTTAACAGCGATGGTTAATGCTACATCACCAAGTCCGTTGCCATTGGCAAGAGCTGACATACCAATTAAAATAAAGGCCGCAATAATATCTTGGACCAATAAAAACCCTAAGGATATTTTTCCATAAAGTTTTTGTAGATCATTTTTGTCAGACAAAAGCTTAACAATAATGATTGTGCTACTAAAAGTTAGGGCAATGGCAATATAAATAGCAATCTGTACTGTAAATCCTAAAGAAATAGCAATAATAAATCCCACTAGAGAAGTAAAAATTACTTGGCCAGTGCCAGTTATTAGCGAAACCAACCCCACTTCTTTAATAAGTTTCGGATTTAATCCAAGACCAACAATAAACAAAAGCAGGGCTATGCCCAATTCAGAAAAGACATCAAAAAATTCAGTAGAGCACAAAATATTTAGTAGGGATGGACCAACAATAAGACCAGTAATAATGTGGCCGATAATAAGCGGTTGGCGCAATAAATGCATAACGCCAGCAATGGCGGTGGCCACTACGATAATAATGCTTATTTCTGTGAATACGTCCATAGAGTTCAAGATTAGTTATGCGGATTTATTAGTATAGTGAACAATTAATCCAAATGATTTGTATCTATTTAAAATTTCCTGCAATTATCCGAATACCCCAAATTATTTTAATAAAGTTTTTAGAATAATTTGGGGTATTCGGATTTATTTGAGTTAGTTTAAGTCCGTACAGCGAATTTGGGTTAATGGATCGTAAGTGATTTAAGTCCGCAATAAATAATTTCTACTTTATTATAACATATTTGACATCATATTAGTATTGTGATAGTATTAACAGTTGTTATTTAAAAATAAAAATCTGATAATTTTCACAGAAAGAAGGGGTGGAAAAATGTCTGAAACTAATCCAGCTTTAGATACTAATTTAGAATTATTACATCAACAGGTTCTTAAGTTAATCAAATTACAACTTGAAGAAGATAAGGTTCCTAATCCGCCTGATTTTGCCGAAACAACTAATGATTGGCTTTTAACAAGTATACACAAAGATATTAAAAATAATCATGGCGATGAAGATGAAATGGATTTAATAACATCATGTAAGCAGTTTTACAGGTTAATCCAACTACAATCAGAAGAAAACAAAATTCTTAATTCGTTTAATTTTATTAAAACAACAGAGGATAATAAAAATAGACAACTGTTTGATCCTGAAGAAATATTATTGAATGAATTGAAGCAGTATATTCAACAAGCATTCAAAATTATTAACCCTCCAAAGCCCACTCGGGAAGTTAATCTTTATCCCTTTAAAACAATTAAGGGTAAAGGAATTGAACAATCGGCCAGAAGAATTGAAACCTGTTGCTTTGATGCTATAATAAGTGTATCAAGTAACGCAGAAAGATTTGTAGTGAGACGTGAGATAGAAAGGTGTTTAAGGGAAATTGAAAGGTATTTTCCTGATAGCATCGACGAGCCTAACAAGAAAGATACCATGGCTTATCAGTATTATTTTATTGATTATATTTACTCGTATATAAATCTTTTAAAAGAAGTAATTAAATTACCAGTAGATGTTAATTTTATGTCAGGATTATGGACAATGTTTGTTTTGTTAGTAAAGTTTAAAATTAAGCGTTTGCGCAAAGCCATTCGTTCGTTATTTGGTAAATAAATTTTAAGATTATCATTAAGCCTCGTTGTTAATAGGGGCTTTTTTATACAATTATTATATGATTTGACATATACTGTTTGACATTTTAAAGTAGATATGATAGCATATAAACAATTGATAGTTGATGATAAAGCTGGTTGTTATATACAACGAGCTTTTTTAAATTCAAGGGCGTTATTATGGGTTTAAACATGCATCAAACCATTAATCCGAATAATTTGTGCGGATTTACACTTTCCTGCAACTATCCAAATGCCCCAAATATTTTTTATATATAAAAATTAATTTATAATATAATCAATAGTTATAAGTTAAGGCAAAGCTGCTTTAAGCTTTCTAACTTTTAACTTTTGACTCTAATAATATGGCTCAAAATGAAATTGCGGCAGCAGCCAGAGCGCTTTGCGAGGAAAAAGGTATTTCCTTGGAGGATGTTATTGAAACAATTGAATCCGCTTTAGCAGCAGCTTACCGTAAAGATTACGGTGAAAAAAATCAAAACATAAAAGCAAAGTTTGACATAGATACAGGTCAAGCCAGTTTTTATGATGAAAAAATAGTAGTAGAAGATATGCCTAAAGAAGAGGAAGAGGAAGAAGTTGAAAGTCAAAAGGAAGCAAACGAGGAAAAAAAGGACGAAAAAGCCTCGGCAGATGATGCTGAGAAAACTGAAGCCCCAGAAGATGAGGAAGAAAAAAGACGTTTTAATCCACGCACTGAAATACAAATTTCAGAGGCAAAGGAACTTAAAAAATCTTATAAGCTAGATGATGTTATTAAAACAGATCTTGAAGTTCATAAAGATTATGGACGCATGGCGGCACAGACCGCTAAACAAGTTATTATTCAGCGGGTTAGAGAGATTGAACGGAGCAATATGTTTGAGGAATTTAAAGGTAAGGAAAACGAAGTAATTACTGGTGTGATTCAAAGAAGAGAGGGGCGGATTGTTTTAGTTGATTTAGGGCACACCACTGGCGTGTTGCCACCAGACGGACAAGTGTCAGGCGAAAATTATAATAAACCAGGCGCTCGTATTAAAGTTTATGTGCAGTCTGTTAATTTAGGCGCTAAAGGACCGGAAATAGTTCTTTCTCGAACTAGCGAAGAAATTGTCCGCAAAGTTTTTTATGTAGAAATTCCGGAAGTTTCTAACGGCTTAATTGAAATTAAAGCGGTGTCGCGCGAAGCTGGCTCTCGTTCTAAAGTCGCCGTGCTAGCTAAAGAAGATAATGTTGACCCGATTGGTTCTTGCGTGGGTCAGCGAGGTGCTCGTATTCAGACTATTATCGAAGAATTAGGTGGAGAAAAAATTGATATTATTGAATATTCAGAAGACGCAAAAATATTTGTCGCCAACGCTTTAGCTCCAGCAAAAGCTTCAGAGGTAAATATTGACGAAGAAAACAAAACAGCTACTGCTATGGTTCCGGCCGATCAGTTATCTTTAGCAATCGGCAAGGGTGGACAAAATGTGCGTTTAGCGGCTAAACTAACTGGTTGGAGAATTGATGTGAAAGAAGCGAAGGGCGAGGGTAAGAAGGAAGAAGTAGGAAGTGAGAAGAGTGAAGATAAAGATGTTAAAGAGGAGGTTGGAGAAGAAAGCAAAAAAGCAAAAAAACAAGAAAGCAAATCTGAAGATGAGAAAGATAGTAAAGAGGACAAAGATAAAGATGAAGACAAAAAAAAGAAAGCCAAGAAATCAGAAGTAAAGCCCGCCGACGATAAAAGCTCTGGTGAGGTAAAAAAAGAAAAGACCCTCCCTAGCCTACGGCAGGGCGGGCAAGAAGATGAAAAGAAAGACAAAGTGAAGAAAGAGAAAAAATCAGAAGTGAAGCCAAAAAAAGAAAAATAAATTGTTAAATTGTTTCATTATTACGTAACAATTTAACAATGAAACAATTTTAACTATTTAACTATCTAACTAATTAACTAAACTCTATGCCTCAATTTGAACTTTGGGCAGGACTAATCGCTTTAATAGGATTGGTTTTCGCCGGTTGGTTAGCTTACCAACTTAAAAAACAAGCTGTCGTTGATAAGAAAGCAGATGAAATTGCTAAATATATTCATGAAGGAGCAATGGCTTTTTTAAACAAGGAGTATAAAATTTTAGGAATTTTTGTAGCGATTGTAGCTGCTTTAATTTGGTTTACACCAGCCTTAAGTTGGCAGACAGCTGTTTGTTTTGTAGCTGGCGCTATTTTTTCAATCGTTGCCGGCAATATTGGTATGCGCATTGCTACTTTAGCAAACGTCCGAACAGCCGAAGCAGCTAAAGAAAGTTTACACAAAGGATTGAGTGTGGCTTTTTCTTCTGGAAGTGTAATGGGATTGTCAGTGGTTGGTTTAGGTTTATTGGGAGTTAGCGTGGCTTATTATATTTTTAAAGATCCAACTATTATTTATGGTTTTGGTTTTGGCGCGTCTTCAGTGGCTTTATTTGCCCGTGTTGGCGGAGGAATTTACACCAAAGCGGCTGATGTTGGAGCGGATTTAGTAGGTAAAGTTGAAGCTGGCATTCCAGAGGATGATCCTCGTAATCCAGCAACCATTGCTGATAATGTTGGTGATAATGTTGGTGATGTGGCTGGTATGGGCGCTGACTTGTTTGAGAGTTATGTTGATTCTATAATCGCTGCCATGGCTTTGGGGGTGTTGGGTGTAGCTACTTTTGGCGAGCAAGCCGTGGTATTACCATTGTTATTAGCAGCAGTGGGAATCGTCGCTTCTGTTTTAGGAAATTTTGTTATCAAATTTTATAAAAAAGGAGATCCACATAAAGTATTAAATTTAGGTATTTGGTCGGCCGCTGTTTTAATGGCCGCCGGAGCCTATCCAGTTATTTTATATACGGTTGGACAAGCAGGTGTTTACTGGGCATTACTAACCGGGTTGATTTCCGGCATTGTTATTGGTTTAGCAACGGAATATTATACTTCAGATAAAAATAGTCCAACTCAAAATGTAGCCAAAGCGTCAGAGAGCGGTCCGGCTACTAATATCATCTCTGGTTTAGCTTTAGGATTTATCAGTACTATTGTTCCAGTGATTGTAGTTTCTTTAGCTATCTTTTTATCATTTAAATTTGCTGGCATATTTGGTATTGCCATGGCTGCTGTCGGCATGCTTTCTACTTTAGGAATTACTTTAGCTACTGACAGTTACGGACCAGTAGCAGATAATGCGGCTGGTATTGCGGAAATGGCTGGCATGGGACAAGAAACTAGAAAACGCGCAGAAGAGTTAGACGCGGTTGGAAATACTACGGCCGCAATCGGTAAGGGTTTTGCTATTGGTTCAGCCGCTTTAACCGCTTTAGTGCTGTTGGTTAGTTTTGGCCAAGCAGTCAATCTGACGGTGGTTAATTTATTAACTCCTAATGTTTTAATCGGTTTATTTTTAGGCGGTTTATTGCCATGCATCTTTTCTGCCTTATCAATGAAAGCAGTTGGCGAAGCAGCCTTTGAAATGGTGCAAGAAGTTCGTCGTCAGTTTAAAGAAATTCCCGGCATTATGGAAGGCACTGGCAAACCAGATTATAAACGATGTGTTGATATTTCTACTGAAGCAGCTTTAAAGAAAATGATCGCTCCAGGATTATTAGCAGTGATTGCTCCAGTAGCGATTGGCTTAATTTTAGGTCCGGAAGCTTTAGTTGGATTATTATCAGGCGCGTTAGTTACTGGATTTCTATTAGCAGTAATCATGGCTAATGCCGGTGGCGCTTGGGATAATGCTAAGAAATATATTGAATCAGGTAATCTAGGCGGTAAAGGTTCTGACACTCACAAAGCGGCTGTTGTCGGCGACACCGTTGGTGATCCATTTAAAGATACATCAGGTCCAAGCTTGAATATTCTAGTTAAGTTGATGGCGATTGTTTCGTTGGTCATCGCTCCGCTTTTGATGTAATACCCTCACCCCCAACCCCCTCTCCCATGGGGCGAGGGGGTGTAATGTGGATTTATGAATATACCAAATAAAAATTTAGATAGTTTATGGAACGAATTTAGACAGGCAAATGTAAATGTTAAAAATACAATTTTTTATATATATGAAAAAATAGCCTTTTATTCTGCTGGTATTATATCTTTAAGTATTACTTTTTTAGGATATTTTTTATTTAATGATAGTTAAAATAAAATATTATTAAATTCAGTATTTTTGAAGTTCCCTTTGTATTTATATATTTTTTCATCATGGGCATGTTTATTTATTTGTTTAGTTTTATCTATTTTTATTAGAAAGTTTTTAGCAAATTATCAATACTAGTTTCAATCTAGAATCTAACGCAACATATTTGGCGCGGAGCGCCAATAATGTTAAGTTAGATTTCTATGATAAATTATAAAAGATTAAATGATTTAGAGCGAGAGGAAATAAGTCGGATGCT
>Ga0180007_10002776_pt1 | contig 20345 bp, 26 predicted proteins | sample MM_PC_MetaG_FD_121122 | JGI IMG/M metagenome (GOLD analysis project Ga0180007, IMG submission 121122) | Groundwater microbial communities from the Aspo Hard Rock Laboratory (HRL) deep subsurface site, Sweden - MM_PC_MetaG | ecosystem: Environmental > Aquatic > Deep subsurface > Groundwater... | reverse complement strand
TGTGGGCTTATTCTGAAAATCCTGGAGATATGATGTTAAGTTGGAGAGGAATTAATTCACTATATAAAGATTATTCTAATTGGGAAATGGTTAGAGGTTGGAATTTTATGCATGTTGTTCCAAATATGGTTAGCAAACAATTATCTGAAATAAAAGGTAGTTGTGATATAGAGAAAATAGCTGTTTGGCAACATCAAGATTGGACTGTTGTGAGTCCTTCTACTTTAGGAGATCATCAAGATACTGCTGGATTAAGCTGGGATGAACTTGTGATTGCTGATACAAATTTAGATGTTGGGTTGGGAATGATAATTAAAGTTTCTTCTGATTGTAGGTTGGGAAGTTCTGGTGATGGTGGAAGTAATCCTCCTAGTTTACCTTAGTTATATTTATTCTCCGGTGGTTTTATAAATTAAATCTTGTTTAGTTAGATATGAAATTATTAGAATTTCAAAACATAAAAAAGAGGTTTAAGAGGTTCCAAGTTTTGAATAATGTTAGCTTTAATATTCAGAGCGGGGAAATTTTTGGATTAGTTGGAAGAAGTGGGAGTGGGAAAACTACTTTATTAAAAATTTTAATGGGGATGTCTAGGCCTGATTATGGTTCTATTACTTTTGAAGATAAGAATGTTTTGAGAAGACCTAATTATTTAAGAGAGAGAACTGGATATGCAACTCAGGAAAATATGTTGTTTGGAGAGTTGTCAATAAAAGAAAATAGTTTTTATTTTGGTGATTTGTATGGTGTTAAAAAATCAAATGTAAAAATTACTTTTGATAAATTAATTAATTTATTAGGATTAACAGGATTTGAAGATACATATGTAGATAATTTATCTGGAGGAATGAAAAAGAGAGCGAATATTCTTGTTTCATTGATTCATAGTCCTAAGTTGTTAATGTTAGATGAACCAACTGTTGGATTAGATTCTTTACTTAGAAAAACTATTTGGGATTATATTCATCAGATTAATAAATCAGGAACAACTATTTTTGTAACTTCTCATTTACTTGAAGAGATAGAAGAGAATTGTGATAGAATTGCTATTTTGAAAAGAGGGAAAATTGTTGCTATTGCTACACCAAAGGAATATAGAAAAGCATATGGAAATAGAAAACCATTTAAAGAGATTTTCGAGGAGATGATAAAAGATGAAAGTATTTAGTATTTTTAAAAAAGATATGAAAACTGTTTCAAGAAGTCCTAGCTATTTTGTGTTGTTATTTATTGTTCCTGTTTTGTTAATTGTAGCAGGTGGAGCTATGCTGAATTCTGTTGATTTTTCAAATGTAAAATTAGGGATTGTTGATAATGATCCAAATTATGATTTTAATCTTCGAGGAGTTCATAATCATCAATATTTTGATTCTTTGAGTGATTGTATTTTTGATTTAACAAGTTATAAAGTTAGTGCGTGTTTAGTTGTAAGTCCTATAGATAATAGTCATCAGATTGATATTTATTTAGATAATAGTAAGAGAGTTATTGAATATTTTGCAAAGCAGTTGATTTTAGAGAAAGTTATGAGTGAACAAAGTTTTGTTTTGCAGCAGACTTCTGATGAAATAGATTCTAGAATTTCTTTGTATTCTACTTCTATTTCAAATGCTAGAGTTGAGCTAATTAATGTTAGAAATGATTTAGAGCAACAAGAGCAAGATTTGTTAGATTATAAGACTGAGCTTGGTCAGACAAGAAGTGATTTTGATGAAGTGTATTATCCTTTGAAAAATTCTGAGCCAGAGCTTATTGAGTTGAGAGATAGGATGAAAGAGAATAATGATAATTTAGAAAATAATATTACTCTTTTTAGACAAAGAAAGCAGGAGATAGATGCTAGTATTGCTGTACTTAGAGTTTTTCTTTCAACTAGATTGAATGCAGGAGATTATAATTATGTTAATGGACAGTTCACTATTATTGAGAATAATTTGAATGATATTGATAATGTTTTGACTTCTGTTGAGCAGATGCAGAGTGATTATGAGCAAGTTATTGAGTTGTTAGATAATATGGAGTTAATGATTCAGAGATTAGATCAGATTAAAGATACATTAGATAGATTGGATAGTGATTTAGATAATTCTATTCAGAGAACAAGACAAAGTCAAGTGAGGGTTGATGGTTTTATTGTTGAGTTAGATAGAGCTACAGGTGAGCTTTCTAGTTTTTCTCAAGATGTTGGAGGTGATGCTTCTGTGTTGAATTTTAATAATGCTTATGATTTATCTGATGATCCTGTTTTTATGGTTTTTCCTTTTTTGATTTCTATAATTATAACTTTTACAACAATGGTTTTGTCTAATATGTTTATTTTGAAGTTGGTTAATAAAAATAGTTATTTGAGAGATATTATTAGTCCTGCAAGAGATGCTAATTTTATAATTGCTCATTATTTAGTTAATTTGTTTTTTATTAGTATTCAGGCTTTTGTTTTGTTTTTGATTGGAATATTTTATTTTAATATGCCTAGTTCTTTAGTTGGAAGTTATAGTCTTATTATTTTTCTTGCAGCTTCAATTTATATTTTTATTGGAATGAGTTTGGGTTATTTAGTTAGGTCACAAAGTTTGTCTATGTTGTTAACATTATTTTTTGTTATGTTAATGTTTATATTTTCAGATGTTCTTTTACCTACTAGTTTGGCTGGACCTATTGTAAGGTTTTTTGCTGAGTTAAATCCTTTTGTTTTGTTGAATAATTTATTGAGAGATGTTTTACTATTAGAACGATCATTTGGTTTTTTTGATCCTAGATTGATTAGGCTTTGGGTTGTTATGTTTGTTACTTTGATTATTTGTTATATTTCTAAGAAGGTTAGTAAGGAAGATGTGATGAGCTAAATTTTGTGAGCGTGTCTAAAAATAAATTAAATTTAACATATTTCTCTTACGCAGTTTCATATCTCCCCTCCATCCCCCTCCCTCCCTCCCGAATGAAGATAAAATTAATGAAACTGCGTTGATAAACTAAAAAATTATTTTGAATTATTAGACACTCACTCGTATCGTCAAGTTTAAATATGTTTTCTTCTTTGTTATCATATGAAAAAAGGGTTGATGATATTGTTAATAATTGTTATTGTTGTAATTATGTTTATTTTATTTGCTTTGTTTGGTGGGTTTGGAGAGGGGGTTGCAGATAAAGTTAGTGAGTTTTTTTCTGGGAATTCTTATCCTAATCCTCCTGGTTTTCCTGAATAGTTAGGTTTATATTGTAATTTTTCTGAATTAGTTTAGATAAATTTGAAATTTTTGTTTTAATTTTATCCTATATATTAATACCCTCCCAACTCGCGCCCGCAGTTTGTCAAGCATATTGTTTAGATACATAAAACTGCAAACGCTCGCCCACCCTATTAATAGGATAAAATTAATATGTTAATGATTGTAAAAGAAAGTTAATTATGGTACAAAAATTTAATTATTATGTTAAGTGAAAAACAAACTAAGGAAATAAGAAATCATCTAGAGAAAGCTCAGAATCCTTTATTCTTTTTTGATAATGATAATGATGGTTTATGTGGGTTTTTGTTGTTGAGAAGGGCTTATGATAGAGGAAAAGGGGTTGCTGTAAAGAGTTTCCCTGATTTGAATGAATCGTATTTGAGGAAAATTGATGAGTTAAATCCTGATTATGTTTTTATTTTAGATAAACCAATTGTTGCTCCTGAATTTATTTTAGGATTGAAAGAAAGAAATATTCCTGTTGTTTGGATTGATCATCATGATGTTGAAGTTGAGAGGGAGAGTTTGGATTATGTTTATTATTATAATGATACAGACACCCCTGTAACTTATATTTGTTGGAAGGTTGTTGAGAATAAGGAAGATATGTGGATTGCAATGGTAGGTTGTATTTCTGATAATTATTTGCCTGATTTTGCAGAGGAGTTTGCTAAAGAAAATCCTGATTTGTTTAAGAAAGTTGATAAGGCTTTTGATGCGTTGTATAATACTGATATTGGGAAGATAGGGAGAGTATTTAATTTTGGATTAAAAGATTCTATTACTAAAGTTGTTATGATGATTAAGTTTTTGTTTAAGGTTAAATCTCCTTATGATGTTTTGAAAGAAAGTAGAGAGAATAATTTTTTATGGAAGAGGTTTGAATTTTTAGATGGTAAGTATCAGAAGATATTAGAGAAGGCTAAGAATAGTGTTAAGGATAATTTAGTTTTTTTTGAGTATTCTGGAGATTTTAGTATGAGTGCTGATTTGTCTAATGAGTTGAGTTATTTATATCCTGGGAAAATTGTAGTTGTTGCTTATATTATGGGAGAGAAAGTTAATGTTTCTTTTAGGGGAAAGAATGTTTTGAAAATAACAGAGAAAGTTATTAATGGTTTGGTTGGGGCGCGGGGGGGTGGGCATAGGGATGCTACTGGAGCTTCACTTTCTAAAGGAGATTTGGAGGAGTTTAAATCTAGGGTAGAAAGAGAAGTTTTATAAACTATTCAAAAGTTTTATGATTATGGTAGAAACTAGATTATTGTTAGAATCGAAAGAGATTCCTAATTATTAATCTTATTTTAATTCTGTGGATTGTTCCCTCCCACCCCCCTAAACACCTTCGGTGTTTGTTATATTATTAATCCACAGAATTTGGAGACAAAACTATGAAAGAAATAAAACATATTAAAGTTGAAAAAGAAATGAAGGTTGTTGATTTAGTTGAACAGATGGGAGAAATTGGTTTTACTGCTAATAAAATAAACAAAGCTTCGCGAGTTTTGAAAAAAATGATTGATGATAAAGAATGCACTGTTTTTTTTGGATTGGCAGGAGCAATGGTTCCTGGGGGAATGAAACAAATTATTTTAGATATTCTTGATAGAGTTGATGTTTTTGTTACAACTGGTGCTAATATGACTCATGATTTAATTGAGGCATTAGGGCATCATCATTATCATCATTGTGGAGAGCATTTTGATGATGAAGAATTAAATGAGAAAGGGCTAGATAGGATTTATAATGTTTTGATGAAGAATGAAGTTTATGTAGATATGGAGAAGTTTTTTGAAGGTAATTGGGAAGAGATTAATAAGACAAAGACTATAAAGGAATTTTTATGGAAGCTTGGGGAGTTGTTGGATAAGGATGATTGTATTTTAACTAAATGTTGGAAGAAGAAGATTCCTATTTTTTGCCCGGCCATAGCTGATTCTGGAATTGGGTTGATGATTTTGGGGAAAAAGTCTAAGAGTTCTGAAGAAAAATTTGACCTTCCTACATTTGAAGATATGAAAGAGATTATTGATATTGCTTGGACAGCTAAGAAGTCTGGAGTTTTATATGTTAATGGGGGATTTTCTAAGAATTTTATTCAGCAAAGTTTGCAGTTTTCAAAAGGAGCAGAATATGGTGTGCAGATTTCAACTGCAACTCCTTATGATGGGGGAAGTTCAGGAGCTCCTTTGGCTGAGGGGATTTCTTGGGGAAAGATGAATAAGGAATCTGATTTTGTTGATGTTATTTGTGATGCAACTGTTGTTTTGCCTTTGATTATTGGAAGTGTTTTGTGAGATAGGCGTTGATCAAACCCTTCTAAAATTAGGTTTTTCTAAATAGATTCCCTTCCCATCACCCACCCTTAGCACCTTCGGTGCTAAATTAATTAGTATTTAGAAAAATCTCAAAAACAGAGGGTTTGACTATCACTGTGAGATAGAAAGGTTTATAAATATTAATTATATAGTAATAACATTATAAAATTAAAATGGCAAAGAGTTATATTTATAGAATCGAAATTATTCCTGATGAGAGAGATACTGGTATTCGAAGAGTAGTAGGGATTTTGGGTTCAGGAAATTATTCTGCAGCTCTTGATTCCGCAGATGATTTTGATTGGTTAAATCAACAAAAAAGACCACTAGATGAAAAAACATTAGAGTTATTAAGACAGATACCTGGGGTAAGTGTTGAAGCAAGATAATATTGGATTATTCTTTTAAATATTAGATAAATTTAAATCTTCATTTATCTATATTAAATTATGAGTGTGATGTTTAGAAAGCATAGGGGGGTTTTTGGATTTACTGGAATTGCTAAGCTGGCTGTTGTGGGATTTTTAGTTGCAATTGCAGCGTCGTTTGTTAGTACTATCTGGGCGGTTTATCTTGAAGATATATTAGGAAGTCCTTACTTGGTTGGATATTTTTCAGCTAGCATGACTATTATTTCTTTTATTGCTTTTTTTGTTATTATTCCTTTTATTGAAAAGTCAAATAAAGCAAGAATGTATTATTATTCTCTTTTTGGGATTGCAATTGTTTATTTTGGTTTTGCGTTTTTAACTAAAATTTATTTTTTTGTTTTTCTGGCTTTGGCTATTGTTATCTTGACTGCAATAAGGATTAGTGTTTGGGGGATTATGATTAAGGATAAGTCACAGAAAAAAGATGTTTCTCGAAATGAGGGTTTGATGTATACTTTTTTTAATATTGCTTTTTTAGTTGGACCTTTGGCTGCAGGTTTGTTTGCACAAAGATATGGTAATCATTTTGTTTTTCTTGTTGCAGGGGTTTTTGTTTTTATTGCTTTTTTGGTTTTTGGTTTTTTTAAAGTAAGAGATGCAAATATCCAGAAAAAAGTAGATGGTAGTTTGGTTAAAAATTTTAAAAACTTTTTTAAGGATAAAGATAGGGCTGTTGCATATTTTTTAGGAGGTGGTGTTAATTTGTGGTGGGTCTTTGTTTATCTTTTTATTCCTCTTTATATTGTACTTAATGGTTATGATGTTCTGTGGATTGGGTATTTTTTTGCTGCTGTTGTTATTCCTTTGATTTTATTTGAATATTATTTTTCAAAACTAGCAGGAAGAGTTGGATTTAAGAAAATTTTTGTTTTAGGGTTTTTAATTGTTGCTCTTGTTTCTTTGGTTTGTTTTTTTATTAGTTCAAATATTATTTTGACTTTGGGAATTTTAGTTTTAGGAAGTTTTGGAATGGCAATGGTAGAACCGACGACAGAAGCTTATTTTTTAGATATTTTGAAAAAGAAAGATGAATGTAGATTTTATGCTCCATATAATACATCAATAGATGTAACTCAGTTTCTTGGAGAGGTTTCAGCTGCGACTGTTTTAGTGTTTTTGCCTTTTAAGTTTGTTTTTTTATTATTTGCTGTGTTTATGTTTGGATTGTTTTTATTGTCTTTTAAAACTAAGAAGGTTATTGAGAATAGAATATATGGGAAAGTTTAAAAACAAATTTTCACAATTTAATTAATGATTCCAAAAAAATTATTTTTAACTAAGGGTGTTGGGGTTCATAAAGATAAATTAGCATCTTTTGAATTGGCCTTGAGGGCTGCTGGTATTGAAAAATCTAATTTGGTTTATGTTTCTTCTATATTGCCTCCTCATTGTAAAATTGTTTCTAAAGATGAAGGGGTAAAATTACTAAAACCTGGGCAGATAACATTTTGTGTTATGGCAAGGAATGAGACAAATGAGCCGAATAGATTAGTTTCAAGTTCAATTGGAATTGCTGTTCCTAAAGATAATAGTAATTATGGTTATTTATCTGAGCATCATTCGTTTGGTGATACTGCTAAGAAAGCAGGGGATTATGCTGAAGATTTAGCTGCTACAATGTTAGCTACAACTTTAGGTATTGAGTTTGATGTTGATAAAGCTTGGGAAGAAAGAGAGCAACAGTATAAATCTTCTGGACATATAATTAAGACACATAATATTTGTCAGACTGCTGAAGGGAATAAGAAGGGGATGTGGACTACTGTTATTTCTGCTGCTGTTTTTTGTGAGTTTTAGTAAGACTTAGCAATATAAACAACTTCTTTAGCTTTCTTTTTGCAGAAGATGCAGTTTCCAGTTGGTTTTTCTTTTTTTAGTTGAGTTCCTCTGACTTCTGCGCCAATGTCTTTTTCAACTACTTCTGCACATTTTGCTCCGTCCATTTTGCATGAACAAAAGTTTATTCTTGCGATTTTTCCGTCATTTATTAGTTTTTGAATTTCTTCTTTAGATTTAGCATTTTGGATTCTTCCTTTGAAAACTTCATCTGCTTTTTTTATTAAATTAGTATCAATTGCTTTGGATGTTTTTTCTATATATTTTATTAAATCTTTTTCTGAGATTGTTTCTTTTTTATCTGTGTCTCTTCGGTATAGAGTTAATTTTTTTTCTTTGATTTCTTTTGGGCCTAATTCAATTCTTAGAGGGACTCCTTTCATTTCCCAATAAAAGAATTTTTCTCCTGGCCTTTTAGTTAAATCAGCGTCTATGTCTACAGTAATGTTGTTTTCTTGTAACTGAGCTTTTAATTTTTTTGCTGTTAGGATGACATTTTTGTCTTTGTCTGCTGCTATAGGGACTATAATTACTTGTAATGGTGCTATTTTCCAAGGGAATTTTAATCCTTTATCATCTCCGTGAGTTATTACTACTGATGCGAATATTCTTGAGATTGCAGGGCCGTAGCATGTTAACCTTGCTAATTGTTCTTTTTCGTTTTTATCTGTGTAATTTACTTTAAATCCTTTTGAAAAGTTTTCATTGATTATGTGTGTTGAAGGTTGTTGTATTACTCTTCCGTCAGGGTTTAGGGCGTCTGCTGCAAATGTTCGTTGTGCTCCTGGAAATTTATCCCAGTCTGGACGTTCAAAGAAAATAAATGGAATTCCAAAAATATCATGTAAAACTTCTTGAGTTGTTTCCATGTCTTCGTGGACTTGTGCCAAAGCTGCGGATTCATCTTTATGTGCGCAGTGAGTTTCTATCCAGTGGAATTCTCGTGATCTTAGGAAAGGACGAGTTGCTTTTGTCTCGTATCTAAATACATTTGCTCTTTGATATGTTTTGAAAGGTAATTGATTGTATGACTCTATCCATTTTGAAAACATTTTATAAAAAACTGTTTCTGATGTAGGACGAAGAGCATATCTTTCTTCTAGTTTGTTTTTTCCTGCGTGAGTTACCCAGAAAACTTGAGGAGTGAATCCTTTTACATGATTTGCTTCTATATGAAAATTTTTCTCAGGAATTAAAGTTGGATAGAAATAAGGTTTGTGGGCTTTTCTTTGAAGAACAGATTCCATATGTTGGAACATTTTTTCCATTGATAAAACAGACCATGGTTGGAAAACTAAAAATCCTTTTACTCCTGATTCAATATCTGCTAGTTCTGCTCTTTTTACTATTTCAGTATACCAGTTAGAGAAATCTTTTTCTTTAGATATGTTGAATGTTTCTTTTTTCTCTTCTTTTGTCATATTTATAGTTAGTTTTTGTGTTATTTAAATTTTGTTTAATTAACAATGAGCAACCCTATATAAAACCCAAAGCCCACCCACCCTTTTGTAGGGTTGCTTCTTATTGTGGGTTGAATTAATCTTCTTTTTTGTAGAAAGGTAGGATGTAAGGTTCTATTCTATTGAATATATATGATGTTGTTAGTTCTTGAGGATTTAATCTTAACCTGTTTAGTTCTTTGTGGTCTTGATTTGAGAGAGTTCCATCTTTATCTTCAATAAAATCATCAAGAACATAAGAGACTTTGCTAAGAAAAAGTGTGCTTCCCTTGATTAGGGAGGTGATCAGACTCGTTAGAGTCAGCAACTCTGCTCTCCATGGTGATTTTAGTTAGGATTATGGGTTTTTATATTTTGCTAAGATTTATAAAATCAAGATAATTAGTTTATTTACGTATGGATAGAAAAAGTATTGATGATGAGGTTGAATGTGACAAAGCACTTGCTCGATGGGCTAAATCAACTTTGGATTATATAGATAGATTATTTTTTACTAAAGGTTATTCTTTTTATGGAACTTCTCAGTATTCTCTTGAGCATTTACAGGCTTTGAGAAATTGATTATTTTATGATACTTCCAAAATCTCATCGTAGAATTCTCTTTGCCAAGCATAAAATTCTTCTAGTCTTGTTTGGGTTTTTGAGGGTTTTGTAAAAGCTAATACATTTTTTCTTGTTGTTGGATTTGGAAAATATGCATATTTCTCAATAGCTTCTTTTCTTGGTAAAACTATAATGTCTGGCAATCCAAATTGTCCTGCAGTTATATCTACATATAAATTTCTTTCACGGTCCCAGTTCCATGTATGATCTTGCCATCTTAGTTTTCCAGCATCAATATCTAATCCTATTTTTTTATAAGCTTTTAATGCTGATTCTGTACAGCAATTAGCAGGAAAATTTGGATTAGCTCTAGCTATTTCTTCTTGTATTTGTCTTAGTTTTTCAAGGTAAGGGGCAATACTTATGTTTGTCATATATATTTAATAAAAATATAGTTTATAAATTTTTATTTTTATTTCATTTTATAGTGGTGAACATGAAAAGGTTTATAAATTATTTTTATTTAAAATTAATATGAGTACGACTAAAGATGAAGTTGTTAGAGGGAAAATATTTTCAGATAGTTATACTTCTTCTGGAGAAGGTTTTCTTCGTAGTTATGTATTGGGTTTTATTAGGAATTCTGATGAAGGATCTGAGTTTGATGTTAGAACAAGAGGAATTCGACATCTTTCAGATGATCAACTTTTAGATGTAATGACTTCTAAGGGTTATGATATGATTCTTGGAATTAATGGTGAAGGAATATTAGGACATTTAGCTTATCAGACAGGGGAGTTGAGAGGATTACCTTGTTGGAATGTTTTTTCAGTTGCAAAGAATCCTAATTATCCTGGAGATGTTAATGGAGCTATGTTGGGGGTGAGATTAGGTAAAGATTTAATTCAAATTGCTAGAAAAAAAGGTGTTCCATTCTTAAGAGTTGGAAAAGGAAATCATAGACAAACAGTTATGATGCTCAAGAGGCTTTTTAGAGAACGAGAAACTCAGAGAGTTAGTGTTGATTTAGCTAATAATTCTGTTGAAATTTTTGATTAATTTTAAAACCGAATTCTTAATAAAGTGAGTTATGTTATATTTTTATATAATTAGGGGCCTATAGCTTAACCTGGATCGAGCAATGGCCTTCGGTCAATGGAAGAAAGCCGGAGATGGGGGTTCAAATCCCTCTAGGCCCTTTGGGATTTGAAATTATTAAAAAAAAAGAAAAAAAGAAAAAGAAAAATTATCCAATAAGGACGCTTCTTTCTCCGTCTCTTTTTCTAGAAAGGTTTCTTGAGACATTCATTAGTTCTCCATATAGAGCTTCTGCTCTTGTTTCACTAAACCCTAGATCTTTCATAACTCCCATATAATCATCTGAAGTTAATCTACAATCTGGATTTGTTCCAAAGTATATTCTTGTTTCTTTTTTAGCTCTTTCAGCTTCTATATAGCCTCTTAGAACTTGTCCGTGTCTTGGAAACTCTCCTTCAAATATTTCTATTCCTTCTTTCATTCCACGAGCTGTCATTTTCTCATCTGATTCAACTCTTGCATTAACTCTATCTCCTTGGAAATCTCCATCATATTGAGATAAATCTATTCCTTTAGCAAGTTTTGGTTTTGCTCTTTTCAATTTTCCAGACATACTTGAGATCGGAACATCTATTCTATCTGTTGCTATTAATTGAATTATTTGTCTTTCGATTTGTTCTGTCATTTTTCATTTAATCCTCCTTACATTTCTATTATTAGAAGAGAGAAGAATTACAAATAAAGTTATGAGGTGATAATCTTCACCACTAAATTTATATATTATTGTTTGTTGATTTTTGTATGATAGAATTAAAAGAAGCAGGGTTGACAGAGAATGAGAGTAAGGTTTATCTGGCTTTGTTGGATTTAGGGCCTTCGTTAGCTGGGCAGATATCTAGGAAAACTGGTTTGCATAGAAGAACTGTTTATGATGTTAATGAGATGTTGATTAAGAAGGGATTGATAGGATATATTAAGCAAAATAATCGAAGGTTGTTTAACGCTGTTAATCCTAATAGGATTTTGGATATTATTAAGGAGAAAGAGAATGTTGTGAAGGATGTTGTTCCTGATTTGATGGAGAGGTATAGTTTGACTAAGGAGAAGGAAGAGACGAATTTTTATAAGGGTAAGGAGGGATTGAAGTCTGTTTTTGAGGATCAGCTTAATTATAAAGAGATATTGATTTTAGGAGCTTCTGTTTTGGCTTATGATGTTTTGAAATTTTATTTTAAGTGGTATGATAAGACAAGGAAGTCTAGAAAGATTAAGACTAGAATTATTGCTTCTGATAAGAAGATTAAGAGAATTGCTTTGGCTGAGATTAGATATTTGCCTGAGAAATATGCTTCACCTGTTTCTGTTAATATTTATGGAGATAAGGTTACGATAATATTGTGGAATGATAAGGAGCCTATTGCTATTGTTATTAAGAATAAGGAGATTTCTGAAGGGTATAGAAATTATTTTGAGTTGATGTGGAAAATTGGGAAAAGTTAATAATTCTGTAGTAGTGACATATCGAAAAGTTTAAATATTAAGATATTTATTAAAAAAGTTCTTTCAACTGAATCTATTGTTTATACTAATGTTCTTCATTGGTAATTAATATCCTAATTCGTCTTTAATTTTTTTAAGATACTTCTCTAAATCTTTGTAGTCTTTTTTTCTGTCTAGAAGACATGTTAAAATTATGTTTGGATTGATTACAACATAGATTAATCTTGTTTCTTTTTGTTTTAAATTAAATCTTATTCTGAAAACTCTAGAATATTTTTTAGAATGAATTTTCTTATATCTAAATGGATTTTGTTTTATTAATTTAATTTTTTCATGAATTATTTTTTTTGATTCTTTATCTAGTTCTTTAATTTGTTTTTCAAAGAATTTTAATGCTTTGATTATATAGTTCATTCTAGAAGAATTTTATTTAGTTGTTCTTCGTCAATTAGATCTTTGTTTTTTACAGAGAGAGTTATTAAATCATCAATTAGATTAATTTCTTGTTCAGAGAAGTTTTCATCAAATTCATTTTTTTCAAATATTTTTTCTCTCATACTTTCAGCTATTAATTCTTGAATATTTCTAAATCCGTAATTTTGTGCATATCTATTTGCTGCTTCAACTAAGTTTTCTGGAAGCTTGACATTGATTTGTTTTACCATGGTATTTATAGGTATCTATAGATATTTAAACTTTTTGGTATTAAGAAGTATTTATTGTTATTATTAAGTAGTTACAAATAGAAAGTTTTTTATAGTTGTTTCTTCTTTGGATTATATGGGAAATTTATTAAGAAAATTAGCATTAGGAGCATCTTTGTTAGTAGGAGCTGTAGGATGTGGTAGAAATGAAGCTCCTAAAAAATCTGGAAATTTAGAAGCAAAAGTTGTGGCAACTCAGAAAGCTCCTGAAGTTACAGAATCAAATAGATTTTTAAGAGAATTTCCTGAGAAAATTCCTGGTGCAAGGAGCGTGAAGAAATATGAAGTCCCTGGAGCTAAAGATTGTTTAGTTCATATTGGACAGAAGCATTATGTTAGTTTAGGGGGGTGGGAGGTAGAGAAAGATCCGGATGTTAAGAAAGTGTATCAAGAATTTATAGCTGGAGTTAATAGAAATCAGGAAAATGTTGCAAAAATAATCTATCACCTTCATGATAGGGATAAAGATCTTGAGATTTTAAACGAAGGGTATTTTAAACCTTTATCAAGAAAAAAGATTAACAGAGATTACTCTTTAGGAATTGTTCATGCCTCAAGGAAATTAGACGAAGATAAAAATGTTGTGTTAAAGAAGTATCCTTATCTTCCTGGAGCAGAATTATTTGCTTCTCTTGCTGGAATTGCTAAATTATCTCCTGCAGAGGATGAGGTAATCTATGAAAGAGCAAAGAAAGGAGATAAAGAAGCCATGTATGATGGAAGAGAAGATTATGTTCTGAAGAAAGCATGGGAAGATAGGAAACCTTATTCATATGTAGTTTTTGGAAGCAAGCATGATTTTAAAGATAATATTGATAGATGGAACTCTAAGAAGCCTGATAAGAAGATGTCTTTGATTAGGGTTGATCCGGAGGAAGAAAATGGAAGATAAACTTTTAGTTGAAAAAGCAATGATTGATTGGGCAAGGAATAGATGTTATCCTGTTAAAGATAGAGAGTGGCATAATGATTTGGCGTTTATGGTTGTATCTGAGCAGGATTTTAGTGGAAAGCCTGTTGCAAGAAGTGAATTTGAAAAAGAATTAATTGCTGGAGATAGAGCTTTGGAATTTGCTGCACTTCCTACATTTCAGAGAGTTGTTTATACTCCTACAGGGAAGGTTGAATATTTGATGAATTTTGATGTTGAAAAGTCCCAGGATGAAGAAACAGTAAGGAGACTTGTAGGAGAGGGGCATGATTTTGATGAGACATTAAGTTTTCAGCATGGGTCATGGATTAAATATTGGAATTCTGATAAAGTTACAACAGGAGAAAGAACTGATAATGCAGATGTAAATTTATATTTTTTTATAACACATCCTGAAGAAGTAATCTCAGAAGCAACTATGAGTCCTGTTTATCAAGATAGTGTTCATGATCCAAATATGGATGGTGGGAATACAATTGTAAGACAGGGAGAAGGGGGATTTAATAGATTTGGATATGCTTTACAAATATATAATTTTGGTGGAATTGAAATTAAAGGTTTAAAAGGAAAGAAAATTGACGAGCCAAGTCAGTTTCCAAAAGCTAAAGACAAATTAGGAGAAATTTTTGCAAAATTTGATAGGTTGATTAAATTTGAGGATGTTTTGTAAGATGACAAGAAAAGAAATTGTAACACCAGAAAGATTGAAAAGAGAATTAACTAGTCAGAGATTTCTTTCTGGGCTTGCTAAGGCAGTTGATGTTACTTTGAAAAATGGTTGTGAAACTTCTTTTGATGTTCAAAAGAAGGCATTTGGAAGAAAAATAGTTTATCCAATGAGTATAGATGTTGGAGATACAGGAACAGCAGGGATGATTCCTGGTTTAGATTATGCTGAGAAAGTTTATAGAGAAGAGACTGGAAAAGAACCTATGGATTCAGATGGACATCATAGTGCGGATTTTAATTATTTTACTTTAGAAAGAGATCTTACTTCTGTTGAATATCCAGATGTAGAAGATAAATTTAATTGGAGAAATTTATTAAAAGACTCTGTAGGAAGTTATTATGATTTAATTCATTTACATACACATCCTAGTGGACATGTAGTTCCTTCTAGAGCAGATGTTGAAAATAATAATTATTCTAGAAGGCGAAACCAAGTAAATTTTGGAGCTCCATTTAAGAAAACCTCTGTTATTGTTGGGGTTCGTCCAGAATGGACAGAGAGAGTTCCTATTTTATTATTGCATGAAAAACCTCAAGAACCAGTTGCTCTTGAAGATATTGATGAGGCCTTACAGAGTGTTTATGATAGGACAATTAGGAGTAGAATGTTACTTAGTTCTATTTTTTTAAGAAAACATCCTTACCATAGTGTTGGGAAAGGTTATTTTGATAGGCAGACTGGGGAAATTGATTTTCTTAAAACTGATTTTAGGGATTTTGGGTTTAGGTATGAAGTTTAATTAAATTTTTATAGTGAGTTTTCTAATTAATATTATAAAAAGAGGAAGATGAAAATGAAAATAAGGCAAGGTAGAGCTAAAGGATTATTTGGGAATAAAGGAGCAGAAGGAAGACTTGGAAATGTTCCAAAATATATAAAACAAATTTTAAAAAAGAAGAAAAAAGTTAAGGTTCTTGAAGTTGGTACAGGATATGGGAGGGCTTTACTGGAATTAAAAAATTTATTTGGAGATAGAGTTGAAACTTATGGGATTAATGCAGAGCCAGAGTGGAATCAGAAACTTGTAAAAAAATATGCATTGCATGAAAAATTGTTTGATAAACAAAATATTAATAAGAATCTACCAAAAATTTTTATTTTAGATGCTGGAAAAAAGCTTCCCTTTAAAAATAATTTTATTGATTTAATTATTAATCCTGCAACAATGCAATATATTCCTGATAAAATTCATTTTATTGAGGAATCAAATAGAATATTAACAAAAGAAGGAATTGCAGCATTAGAACTTGAAGAAGTAAGGAATGAACATCCCCTAGAATATAAAAATTTGTTTGAGATATGGGATAATGGTGTTAAAGTAGATTTTTTAAAATATCTTAAAAAATTTAAAAACATTAAAATTAAGAAATCAAAAAATAGACCTTGGCATTATATATTAATCACAAAAGTAAAAAAATTAGATTTTAAATTGAAATACATAACTTCTATTAATCTAGAAGAGCAATTTTCTTCTAATTGGGAAATTAGGTGGTGGGGAAAGAAAAGTATCTATGTTGTAAAATGATAGCACATAAAATAAACCCTAGATTAATAGCAGCTGTTTCTATTTTAGTTGGAACAGTTATAGGTGCTGGGATATTGGGGATTCCTTATGTTGTTTCTCAGTCTGGGTTTTTAATTGGTGGAATATGGATATTGGTTTTGGGAGGTGTTATGCTTTTGATGAATTTGTATTTGGGAGAGATTGGGTTGAGGACAAAGAAAAATCATCAGTTAACTGGTTATGCTGAGAAGTATTTGGGAAAGACAGGCAAGAGAATTATGTTTGCTGCGGCTATATTTGGATTTTATGCTGCGTTATTGGCGTATCTTATTGGAGAGGGTGAGAGTTTTAGTTCTTTGTTTTTTGGACATGTTAATTATGCTTTGTATTTTGGAATAGGTTTTTGGTTGGTTTTAACTTGGTTTATTTATCAAGGTTATGATGCTTTGAAAAAAGGAGAAAGTATAGGAGTTATTGTGATGTTGTTGTTGATTGTTGGGATTGCTATTGGTTTTGCTCCTGATGTTAGTATGGAAAATTTAAGTTATATTAATTATGGGAATTTATTTGTTCCTTTTGGGGTTATTTTATTTGCTTTGTTAGGATTTTCTGCTTTGCCTGAATTAGAAAAGATTTTAGGAAAGGAAAAGAAGTTGATGAAGAAAGCTATTATATGGGGGACTTTGATTCCTGTTGTTATGTATTTTGTTTTTGCTTTGGTTGTTGTTGGATTTTTAGGAATTGGAATTAATGAGATTGCTACTTTGTCTTTAGGTAAGTTTTTTGTTGTATTGGGAATTTTTACAATGTTTACTTCTTTTTTAGCTTTATCTTTTGCATTAAGAGATATGTTAATGTGGGATTATAAGATTCCTAAATTTAAGGCTTGGATTGTTACTGCTATTGTTCCTTTGATTTTATATTTGTTAATTATGTTTTTTAAGTTTGCTAGTTTTTCAATGATTTTGTCAATTGGGGGAACTGTTTCTGGGGGGTTGATGGGTATTTTGATTTTGTTAATGATTAAGAATGCTAAGAAAAATGGTGATGAAAAACCTGCTTATGAGATTCCTTATATGTTAGGTTTAATTGTTTTGTTTATATTGTTGTTTGTAGCTGGGATTGTTTTTGATTTGTGGCATTTTTTTGTTTAGATAGAAAGATTTATAAATATAGCGACTTATATAGTTACTATGGCAACTACAATTCAAATTAGTGAGAATCTATTGGAAAAGCTAAAAAATAAGAAATTGTTTGAAAAGGAAAGTTATGAAGAAGTAATTTGGGATTTGATGGAAGATAGTATGGAATTAAGTGAGGATACTAAAAAAAATATTGCTCAGTCTGAAAAAGATATTAAAGAGGGTAGAGTTGTTTCTCTTGAAGATATAAAAAAGAGGAAAAAGAATGTACCATGTTGAATTATCTAAAAATGCAGAGAGACAGTTTAGTAAATTGAATGATGATTTACAAGATAGAATTATTTGTGCATTAGATAGAATAAAAGTTAGGCCTTATTCTTTTGTTAAAAGATTAATTGCAAGTCCTTATTATCGATTGAGAGTTGGAGATTATCGCTTGATTCTTGATATTAATGATGGTAAGTTAGTTATATTTGTTATTGAAGTAGGGCATCGAAAGAATATTTATAAATAGGTAATTTAATCTCTAATAGAATTATCTCGGAAATATTCAAGTTGGTCTATTGATTGATTTCTGTATTTTCTGTTTTTTGCAAATGCTAAAATTGCTATTCCTATTCCAGATATTAAGAAAAATATTCCTGAGATGTTTCCTAATTGAGGATTATCAGGATCAAAAATTGTCATACCTGTTGTTTGGGGGAAGAGGTTGGTCATGAAAACCATTCCAACTAAAATTGCTAATATGCTGAAGATTGCTAGGAATGTTATTTCAGTTTTGTGCCTCATTTTAGTAGTCTCCATATAAGTTCAAACTGGTTTTTATAAGTTTTGTATAATAGGAGATCTTTGATTACAATTACATAGATGTTTTCCTGTAGAGATTGAATTGCTATTTTATTATTATATATCACTGTTGTAATTTCTGCTTTGTATTCTTTTGGGAGATATTTTGTTTTCATATGAGTTTTAGGATGAGTTTTACTTAGAATATTTTTTGCTTCTAGGTTTACTATACCTCTTTCTTTTAAATTTGCTTTTACCCATTTTTTTATAAAGTGGGGGTATTCAAATTCAAGAACCTCAAGAGCTTTTCCAGTTCCTCCGTAAACTAAAACTTCTCCTTTAGCATTATTGAGTATATCTTGATAGAATGTTTTAATCCCTTCTTTTCCTTCGTAAACCTCTATATTAAATGGCTCTTTAGTTTCATGAAGATTATTTAGTTGGGGTAGAATAGATTTTACTTTTTCTTTTTTTGAATCTAATATTTCAATTAATTTAGTTGGGGATGAAGGTTGATAGTATCTTTTTGATTCTTTTATTACATAATTAACTAATCCTAATTTCATTAGATTCTCAAGCTCTAGATAAGCAGTTGTTCTATTTAGATTTGTTAACTTTGCTATTTTTGAAGCAGTACATGATTTTTGTTTTAATAATTCTAGATAAATCTTGGATTCTTTTTCATTTAATCCTAATTCTTGTAGTATCTCTTTCATGTTGTTATTTGATGACAACATAGGTATAAATATCTTTTTGTAAGGTTAGATTTATGGAAATTGATATTGAAGAATTATTGGAAGGAACTCCTCGACCCCATTATTTGAGAGGCTTAGGTAATTATACTACTGGTGGGAGCAGACATGTTTTAATAGCAAGAGCTTATTTTGATTCGAGTTCTAATCCTTCTGTGGAAGATAGAGTTAATACTTATCCTGGGCCTCATGCAAATGTTGGAGATTTTAACTTTGCTGTTTGGAATGGTTTACATATAATAAGAAAGTTAGCTGGTTTTGATTATGGAACTTTAAGAAATGGTAAACCTTTAGTTTCTATCCCCTTAGGATTAATTCCTCCTGATGAAGAATTGGATTTAAGAGTTGAGGTTGAGGATAAACTGGTTAGAGATAATATCTCTTTTGCTGAATTTCATGCGGTTTTATCTAATAAAGAAAGTTTGGCAGAATTAAAAGGTCATTGTTTTGCTGGGAGATAATCATTTTAATAATTTCTCAAGTATATTTTTAGCAACTTTAAAATCAGCTCTTCTTTCTGATAATCTCATAACTTGACCAATAAGAAAGTTTATGGATTTTTGTTCTCCTGCTTTAAAGTCTTCTACTGCTTTTGGGTTTTCTTTTATAACTTGTTTTGCAAGTGTTTCTATTTGTGATTTGTTGTCAATTGTTTTTACATCTTTTAATGTGTCTTTAATTGAAAAAGATTTAGGAATGAATTGATTTAGAATTTGTTTTGCTTTTAGTTCTGTTAGTTTTTTATCTTTTACTGCTTGGAGAAGTTCTATAAAATGTTTAACATTAATTTCTACTTGGTCTAATTCTTTTTTATTATATTTTAGAACTCTTAATAATTCAATTGTTATCCAGTCTAAAGCAAATGCCGGAGGTATAGATTCTGCTACATGTTCAAAGAATTCTACAATTTCTAAATTTTTGGATAATACATTAGCACTATAGGTGTTTATTTTGTGTTTTTTAATTAGTTTTTTTAGTTTTTGTTGAGGAGATTCAGGAAGTGATGATTTTATTTTTTCTGTTTGTTTTTTATCAAGAGTTATTGTTGGAAGATCTGGGTCAGGAATAAATTCATAGTCTTCTAGGTTTTCTTTTGCTCTCATAACAGTTGTTTGATTTTTTGAGCTGTCATATCTTCTTGTTTCTTTTTGTGTTCCTTGTTTTTCTTGTCTAATTATTTCAAATTCTATTGCTTTTTTTATTTCTTCAATTGAATGAAGATTTTTTACTTCAACTCTGTTTCCTCCGAACTCTTGATTTATAGAAATATTGACATCTACTTTTAGTCCTAGTTTTTTATCTATTGTTTTTATATAACTTAAAGTTAGGATTAGATTTTTTAGCCAGGTTGCAACTTCTTCTGATGTTTTGAATTCTGGATATGTTACAATTTCTATTAAGGGAAGTCCTGAACGATTGTAATCTATGCAACCTGTTTCT
>Ga0180007_10002775_pt1 | contig 20347 bp, 24 predicted proteins | sample MM_PC_MetaG_FD_121122 | JGI IMG/M metagenome (GOLD analysis project Ga0180007, IMG submission 121122) | Groundwater microbial communities from the Aspo Hard Rock Laboratory (HRL) deep subsurface site, Sweden - MM_PC_MetaG | ecosystem: Environmental > Aquatic > Deep subsurface > Groundwater... | reverse complement strand
TTAATCTGCGAAATTAGTAGTTTAAACCATCCTACTTACTAACTTTCTGCTTTGCGGACTCTGCCTGCCCGAAAGACGAAGTCAGGCGGGCGAGAGATAATTCTGGGCGGGCGTGGCGAGGAAGAAAAAATCTTTGTCAAAGGCTCTTTTTTATCTCTTTAGCAATATTGATTAATTCAGGCAGATCTTCCTGAATAACATTCCAGACAAGTTCCAGATCAATTCCAAAGTATTCATGAATTAAAATATTCCGAAAATCTTTAATATCCTGCCACGCTGTTTTCGGGTAGTTGCTCTTAATATCGTCAGAAAGATTATTGACAGCTTCGCCAATTATCTGAAACTCACGGATAGTAGCAGAATATGTTTTTCGGTCTTTAATAAAAGTTAGCAAATCAATGTTTTCAACATATCCTTGAATTGCTTGCGCCGATTCAAGAATATCATCCAGATATAATTGATCTTTCTTAGATATATCAGACATATATTATGGTTGCTTCAATATAATTGCTAACTGTCGGTTTTAGGGAGTGCTTAAAACCCAGGTCAACATTTCTCCCCAGTTGTTGTTCCAGGAATCGTTTTAGAGCCAGGAAATTGTGGAGATTCTTTTTTTCTTTGGTCATTTCTATTGCGATATCGATATCGCTTCCCTCATTTTGTAGGCTGTGTACATAGCTGCCGAAAATACCGATTTGGATTATACCGTACTGATCAGTCATGACCTTTTTATTTTCTTTTAAAATCTGAATTATTTCATCCTTGTTCATGTTGGTTATCCTTGATAATTATTGATTGTGAAAATATAATCGCTTCTGCCAGTGTTAAAGGAACTAGTCCGGCAGATGATGCGGTCTTGCCCTGCCTGTCCCGTAGCGAAGAATGAGCATAATGGGATAGGGGGAGGCGAAGCGCCTGCCCAGTAACGAAGCGTATCGGGGTGATGAGTGCTTTCTTCATATAAATCCTTTTAACTACGAATTACACGGATTTACGCGAATTATCTTTATTATTCTTTTTTTTAGTGAAATTAGCGTAATTAGTAGTTTGATTATTTTTCATTGATAAAGCGTTCATATTTTAAGGATTGTTCTCCAAAGTTAACGAGTAAACCGAGTTTGAATTTTGTGACTTTGAGGTAATTTATGATCTGCGCTCGGTGATTATCGCATAGTTCTTTTACAGCCTTCGTTTCGAGGATTATTTTTCCGTAACATACAAAATCAGCATTATATTTTTTTTCAAGTTCAATACCTTTGAAAGTAATTGTTAATTCTTTTTCTTGTTCGAAGGGAATTCCCTGATGACTGAATTCAATGGCTAATGCCTCCTGGTAAACGGATTCTAAAAAGCCGGGACCGAGCACTTTATGCACTTCCATACAGGCGCCGATTATTTTAAAACTCTCTTCTTTGAATACCAAATTTTCCATTTTTAAACTACGAATTACACGGATTACTTTAATAGTTTTATAACTACGAATTACACGGATTTACGCGAATTGTTTTTATTATACATATTTTTAGTGAAATTAGCGTAATTAGTAGTTCAGAATCCTCTTTTCAACACTTTTTCGTAGTCGCTGCGAGCCATCATGCGGGCTAACTCTTCGAATTTCATAGTCGGCTGCCAGCCCAGTTTTTCTTTGGCTTTGCTATAATCACCAATCAACAGATCCACCTCTGTGGGTCTGAAGTAGCGGGGATTAATTTCGATCAGTGTCTTGCTGGTTTTCGAGTCAATCCCCTTTTCGGCGACACCCTGGCCCTGCCAATGAATGTTCATCCCGAGTTCGGCAAAGGCGTTCAGACAAAATTCCCGGACCGAATGCGTTTCACCGGTGGCAATCACAAAATCTTCCGGCTGATCCTGCTGGAGCATCCGCCACATGGCTCCCACATATTCAGGGGCATAGCCCCAATCCCGTTTGGCATCCAGATTGCCCAGTAACAGTTTATCCTGTAATCCGGCTTTTATGCGAGCGGCTGCGCGGGTTATTTTCCGGGTCACAAATGTCTCACCCCGGCGGGGAGATTCGTGGTTAAATAAAATACCGTTACAGGCAAATAAATTATAGGCTTCCCGATAGTTTTTAACAATCCAATAGGCATAGAGTTTGGCAACCCCGTAGGGCGATCGGGGATAAAAGGGTGTTGTTTCGGTCTGGGGTATTTCCTGAACCTTACCGAACTGTTCACTGGTGGAGGCTTGATAGAATCTGGTCCTGAGTCCGCCTTCTTTAATGGCATCAAGAAAACGTAAAACCCCGACACCGTCAACTTCGGCCGTATATTCAGGGACTTCAAAAGATACCAACACATGGCTCTGGGCGCCGAGGTTATAAATCTCGTCGGGTTCGGTTTTATCCAGCAGACGGTTCAAATTACTGGAATCTGTCAGATCTCCATAATGCAGGAACAGTTTTTTACCGTAAATTTCCGGATTATTGAATAGGTGGTCGATTCGACCGGTATTAAAGGAACTGCTGCGGCGGATAATGCCATGGACTTCATAGTCTTTTTCAAGCAATAACTCGGTAAGGTAGGAGCCGTCCTGACCGGTGATACCGGTAATAAGCGCTTTTTTCACTTCATTTCCCTTTGCTTGTTTTCCTGATTTAATTGCTTATTGAATTTTCGCAATTCACCGGCTTCCTTCAGACGTTTTTGGACCCGGCAGAGGGCCGCCACATGTTCAGCGTGGACTTTTTCCCGGATATTTTCCGGAACGAAATCCCAGAGTCCATAGAGGACCAGAAACTGATCGAGTTTGGCTTGCACCGTCAATTGACTGCGCGAGCGCTCCTCCCATTCATTGAAGCGGGTCATGCGTTTCAAATTTTCCTGATATTCAGGCCTCATTGAGCAAACTCTGCACCCTATTGAAAATGTCCGGGCGCTCCAAAAAATCGCTTAAGTCCCGACAATGTTTCAGCAAATAGTCCCGGTCTAAATTGGCGGACTGGCGCTGGATGATAATCTCAATATCATCCCAATCTTTACGACGTTCAGAAACAGCTTTTTGAATGATCAAATCCTCAGGAGTGCACACTCTGAACGCGATCCCGGCATACTCAAGCGTTAGCGCCCGACGAATCGCATCGGTTTCATAAGATAACTCGGCCAGGACAATATCCACCGGGACGCCCCCCACCCGCACCGGCAAGACATGGGTCTCAGCGAGAAACGCTGCCGGATCGGCCGGCAGAATCTCCGCAATCCTTTGGATCGCTTTAATAAAAGGAGTACTCACTGTTTGCGGTTCTAAAATAATTTTTACATCAATATCAAATGTCTGGCGCGGGTTTCCGTATATACTGTTGGCAATCCCCCCAAAAACCATATAATCAATCTTCTCATTATCCAGCCAGCGGACAATGGTCCGCAACGCCGCGACTAATGGATTTTCAGATCTGTTCATTGAATGTTAGACCAACAACAAGACCGTTTATTAATTCTCATGCTCATTGGCTCACTATAAGCGCCCATCCGCATCTTTGGCAATCCCCTTGACATCATAGAGAACACAGTTGCCGTTGCCAAACTGATGCAGGTCCATGGTCTGGAACTGGTGATGGGCCACGGCCAGGACAACCGCGTCATAATTTGTTTTTTTACTGTTAAATGTTTCATTTCGAATGAGTTCAACCCCGTATTCCGCCTGAACCTCTGCGGGGCCGGCCCAGGGGTCATAGACATCCACATCGCAGCCAAACTCTTCCAGTTCATGGATGACATCAATCACCCGGGAATTCCGGATATCGGGGCAGTTTTCCTTAAAGGTAATACCCAGGACCAGGACTTTGGATTTCGCGATAGTGTGGCCTTTTTTGATCATCAGTTTGACCACTTCCCCGGCCACATAATTCCCCATGGAGTCATTGATCCGGCGGCCCGCCAGGATCACTTCGGGATGGTAGCCGATCTCCTGGGCTTTGTGGGTCAGGTAATAGGGGTCCACACCGATGCAGTGCCCCCCCACCAGCCCCGGACGAAAGGGTAAAAAATTCCACTTACTGCCGGCGGCCTCGAGTACTTCCAGAGTATCGATGCCCATGATATTAAAGATTTTGGCCAGTTCGTTGACAAAGGCGATATTCAGGTCCCGTTGGGAGTTTTCGATCACCTTGGCGGCTTCGGCCACTTTAATGGACGACGCCCGATGGGTGCCGTTCTTGACAACCAAATTGTACAGGTCATCGACCTTTTTAGCCACCTCCGGGGTTGATCCCGAGGTTACTTTTTTGATTGTGAGAAAGGTATGTTCTTTGTCGCCGGGATTAATGCGCTCCGGGGAAAACCCGCAGAAGAAATCCACATTGAATTTCAATCCGCTGGCCTCTTCCAGGATCGGTACGCAGTCCTCTTCCGTCGCCCCGGGATAGACCGTAGATTCATAGATCACGATATCCCCGGGTTTCAGGACTTTGCCCACGGTGCCCGAGGCCTTAATCAGGGGGCTCAGGTCCGGGCGTTTGTACTTATCGATGGGGGTCGGTACCGTAACAATATAATAGTTACAGTCCCGAATTTCATCCAACTGATCTGTCAAATACAGGCCTCTGTCCCGGCTCCAGTTCCCGATTTCCGTCACCAGCACCGACTTCAGGTTGTCATCGGCCACTTCCAGGGTGGCGTCATGGCCTTCGTTCAGGTCATCGATCCGGCCCCGGTTAATATCAAAACCGATCACCGGCAGTTTCTTGGCAAATTCCACCGCCAGGGGCAGACCCACATAACCCAATCCAATAGTACAGATTTTAATATCCTTCATAAATTCCCTTTTGATTTCTCGCAGAGGTCGCCAAGGTTTTTAAGTCCGCAAAGTCATTTAAAATTATCATTTTATTAGCACTCTCTAACTTTTCTGGGTCCTTCTGGAGAAATATCTCTTTCAATTTATTTGTCTTAATCGATACTCTAGTAATTCTTCGTAAACAGATTCAAATAATCCCGGTCCCAAATCGATATAAATTTTCTTCGCGGCAACCAGGATAATCTTTGAAATTTCATTTAATCTGCGTCCTCCGTCACTTCCGCGTCTTTGCGAGAATTTTCTATAACTTCAATGGCAGGGCAATCTTTTTGCCCAGCTGGGCGGATTTGTAAATCGCGATAATCAATTCCAGACTCTTGCGCCCGCTGCGGCCGTCGGTATCGGCATCGGAATCACCCTTCAGCGTGGCGATCACATTTTTATAATAGGGCAGGTGCCCCAGTCCGTAAATATTGGGGGGATTGTAGTTGGATTCCTCGATCAGGCGGTCATCGTCGTCGTAATCCTCGAATTCCCATTTATCGATATGGTTGACCGCAACGCCCCCCACCTTGGCGGTGCCCTTCTCCCCGAGGATCGTAATCGAACCCTCGAAGTTTTTGGGATAGGTCAGCATGGTCACATTGATGGTCCCGATCACCCCATTGCGGAATTTCAGGATCGCCGAGCCGGTGTCTTCGGTCTCAATCTGCCGGGCCATGGTGGCGGTTTCCGCCATGACATACTCCACAGGACCGATCAGCCACTGGATTGCATCCACGTAGTGGCTGGCCTGATTCATAAAAGAACCGCCGTCAAACTCCCAGGTCCCCCGCCATTTGGCCAGATCGTAATAGCTCTGCGGCCGTTGCCAGAAGACGTTGGACTGGGCGATATAGATCTTGCCGAAACGCCCCTTGTCCACGGCCCGCTTCAGCATCTGCAGGGTGGTGTTCAGGCGGTTCTGTTTCACCACGAACAGTTCCACTTTGGCCTTGTCACAGGCCTGGATCAGTTGGTCCGCGGCTTCCAGGGTAATCGCCATGGGCTTTTCCACGATCACATGCAGACCCCGTTTGGCCGCCGCAACCCCGTGCCGGTGATGCACGCCGCTGGGGGTGCAAATGGACAGGATGTCCAGATCCTCCCGTTCCAGCATCTGATCGTAATCGGTGTACCAGTTGACCCCGTATTTCTCACCGGCGGCTTGGGCCCGGTCTGCGAGAATATCACAGACGGCCACCAGTTTCAAATCGTCTTTCAGTTGGGCAATGGATTCCAGGTGTTTCCCGGATATCCGCCCGCAACCGAGTAGGGCAATGGTTTTCATGAATTAATCTCGTCTATAAAGTTGGATGATGCTTGCTTGGTAATTTCTGACTGGATTGGACCCGATTATACGATGTCGCATTGACAGTTACATAATCATATAAATGGTTTCAATTGAGAAAACAGGCTCCGCTCAGTTCCAGCGGTTTTAGCTTTTCTCAATTCTTTCTAGAACATGTTTCATCAGTTCTGAGTAGGAAGCTAAGCGTTTAAACAGAGCCTGCGCAATTTCCGCGTGATACGTATGGGATGTTAAATTGCGGTCATCGATCATTTCTAATGCCCGCTCGGTCTCGGAATCATTTAACAAACCGACTTTTTTGGCGTCCCGTAGAGCAGATTTAGGCGAAGCACAGATTAACCCTTCCGATTCTTTCAGATAGACCTGCAACAGCTTCCAGACCGCTTCCACGGTATATTCAAACCGCCGGATGGCAGCATCCTGAACAAACCGAGAGAAATCCGCATTCAATGCTTCTTCAAGAGTGATCAGCGCATTTTTGGCCTGCTTCAATTTTTCAACAATAATCTGCACGGCTACTTCCTCCACCATTGGGCGTCTCTTAACGCTATTTTCTTGAATTGTTCTGAGACCCGGTCAAAATCAACCAGGTCGACGGAATAAGGAACCGTGAGTTCGGTCAGTTTTTCCCGTAAATCGGCAACTTTGGATTTATTCAATTTCCCTTTGGGAATCAGTGCAATATCAATATCCGATGCAAGCTGCTGAGTGCCCATGGCAAAAGAGCCAAAAAGTGCTATGGCAACATTTTCATCCTGCATTTCTTTCTCGATTATTTTTCGGATTTCGTTGAGATAACGGTTGATCATCTTTTTGTTCGTTTCAAAAAGCACTGTTTTGGCTTCTTCCCGCCGGAGCGAGCTAAAGTCCGCGCTCTTCAGGCTGTAACGGGGCAATGGATTCCAGGTGTTTCCCGGCAATCCACCCGCAGCCGATAAGGGCTATGTTTTTCATAATATCTTTCGCAAAGTACGCAATGTTAACAAAGTTCGCTACGTCAGATTATTGACTATTATTGTAATACCGTTTTTCAGGAAGGCTTCATTAAAATTAATTAATAGGCCCAGCTTCAAGTCCGACAATTTAAGATACGTCAATAACTGCTTTTTAGGCACTGGTAAAATGGATTCTATTGATTTTTTTTCAACAATCACTTTATTATTTACAACTAAATCAATCCGAAACGCATTTTCGACTTAAATTCCACCATATTGAATGGCAAGCACCTTCTTACGTTCAATGATAAGCTGCTTGTTAGCAAGCTCGTTATATAAAATTTCCTCATATCCTGATTCAAATAATCCAAGACCAAGGTCTGTATGGATTTTAAATGCACAATCGAGAATGATTTTAGATATCTCATTTTCATGCATTTTTTACCTCTCAGAGGTCGCTAAGGTTCCAATATCCGCGAAGTTATTTAATAATCTCATCGTGATTTGCGTTTTTTGCCTACTCTGCGCTCTTTGCGATAAGAATTTCTCCCTGTAACTTATACGTTATCCCGCAGCGTGGACAGTTCACGTGCTGGTCAAACTTCGGTAAAATTTCACCGCACTCGCAGGCCCAGCCGACCCGTTTCGCTGGCACTCCCAGCATCAGGGCGTAATCGGGTACATCTTTGGTTACCACCGCCCCGGCGCCGATAAAGGCATGCCGTCCAACGATATTGCCGCAAACGATCGTGGCATTGGCACCGATGGAGGCCCCGGTTTTCACCAGGGTCTTGTGGTAAAATTCCGCCCCCCGCTGGGGATATTTGCAGCGGGGATCGATCACGTTGGTAAATACCATGGAGGGGCCGCAGAAGACATAATCCTCCAGGGTCACCCCTTCGTAGACCGAGACATTGTTCTGAATCTTCACAAAATTACCAATTCTCACATTATTGCCCACATTGACATTCTGGCCAATGGAGACCTTCCGGCCGATTTTCGAACCTGACTGAATGTGGGAAAAGTGCCAGATTTTGGTCCCCGCGCCGATCGTCACATTATCATCCACATAGGCAGATTCGTGAACAAAGAAATCTTTTTTTATACTCATAATAAACCAGATTTTTATTGCTTAAATGCTATTAAATCTAAGTGATGCTTGTCTGTTCGGATTTGGATAATACTGTTTATACTATTCAGGTTTTAAGGAATTTCTCGATAGATATTTGTGCTTGTTTTAAGATAGCCCTAATTGTTCCTTCGGGTATATCGCCAGGGTGATTTGGGATCGTAGTGTATCGATTGCTATTGGGATTAAATCAGATTTCGTGGCTGCCGGCAGCCTGGCGATAGAATTGAAATCCTAATTTCTTTAATTTCTCGACGACTTTCCGGTAAGAGTGATTTGCCAGTCTTCCCATTCAGATGCCCAATACGATTGACATATCGATCGGTTTTTTCAAAATCGTTAATGTTTCCGATAAATCTGATTGAGCTTCCAATAATTTTTTGGCCACATCCCGAGCAATTTCCAGAGTTTCATTAATTGTACGACCCTGTGCCACCAGGCCCTGAATCTCATCAGACGTTGCGAGAAACAGGCCTTCCGGTAATTGCTCAATATGGATTTTGATGATTTTTTCCATGCGCGCCTTCTATTTTATTTTTTTGAGCTAATTTTTTGTTGCCCCAGACATGGCTGATGTTGATGCAAAAATATCAGCCCTCTATTGATAAAATTCTTGAATCTTTTCAATCACATACTGCTGCATCATATCGGTCAGTTCCGGATAGATAGGCAGGGCGATGGTATGCTCAGCGGCGAATTCACTATGGGGGAAATCCCCGGTTTTATAGCCCAGGTACTGAAAACATTCCTGCTGATGAAAGGGCACCGGGTAGTAGACTTCACACCCAATGTCCCGGGCATGCAGGTATTCCACCAGGGCGTCCCGGCGTTCCGGCACTGACAGAATATACTGGTTGTAAATATGGTAGTCCCGCTGATAGGCAACCATCGGTTTTGTCAGTCCCGGGACATTCAGATGCGCATCGTAATAGGCCGCATTGGCCTGCCGCCCGGCATGCCAGGCATCCAGGTGTTTTAATTTTACCGACAGGACCGCCGCCTGAATCGGGTCCAGGCGGAAATTGCCGCCGATTAGAGCGTGGTAATACTTGGGATGGGAACCGTGGTTGCGGAGTTTGACCAGTTTTTCCGCCAGGGCCGCATCGTTGGTGGTCACCATGCCGCCGTCACCGATCCCCCCCAGGTTCTTACTGGGGAAAAAGGAAAAACAGCCCATGCTACCCATGGATCCGGCCCGTTTCAATCCATTCTTAGAAGGATATCCGGCGCCGATGGCCTGGGCCGCGTCTTCAATGACGGGAATATTATATGTTTCGGCCAGTTCCAGAATCGGGTCCATATCGGCGCACTGGCCGTAGAGATGCACGGGAATAATGGCCTTGACCCGCTCAATTTTATCCGGATTGTCGGCAAACCATTGGGCTATCTGCCCGGGATCGATATTATAGGTTCCGGGATCAATATCCACAAAGACGGGAATGGCATTCAGCCGGGAGACGACGCCGGCGGTGGCGAAAAAAGAGTAGGGTGTGGTGAGAACCAGGTCACCGGGTTGCAGATCCAGGGCCATCAGGGCGATCAGCAGCGCATCGGTCCCTGAAGATACGCCGATCCCGTAGCGGGCGCCGCAATAGGCCGCAATCTGTTCTTCCAGCTCCGTAACCTTGGACCCCATGATATAGCGGGTGGACTCCAGAACCTCGTTGACAACTTCTTTCACGTCTTCGCGGATTGTGTCCAGTTGCGCTTTCAGATCCAGCAGGGGTACTTTCATATCTTTCCTATTATTAATTACTTACGCATTTTTCCGGCCGGGGAATTGCATCCGCCGGGGCAGGGCTTCGCCCCCTCAGCTACATGGGCTGAGCGGGCAAATTGTAGAACCTATAATTTCTACTTATTTTTATTTAAATCCAGTGATAAAAATCACCGGATAATACATCTCCGTTAAAGGCGTTATTCAATGCCGCGATTTTACCGAATGTCCAAATCTTTTTCGTCATATCCCAAAGGGAATCTTCAATAATTTATATTAGATCGGAGTAAAAAAAATATCAATAAATGAATCCCGTTTCAAGTCTCTACAATCTGTGCTTATGTTACTAATAATATGCGGTTTTCGCAATAATATTTGCACTATTTACAAAGACTATAGTAGCGGCAATAAATCGCCGGCATTGCTAAGTAAAATAAACAATTCCAATATCTTCTTCATATTAATTAAACAGTCTCCCCGCGCATAGTTAGATTCTTTCCAAATGTTCAGTACCAATATCTGTAATTTCCGTCACATTACGGTGTTTCCAAAATCCCGGCATCAGGTATAATTGTGCCGCCAGACAATAATCCCAAACACCAGCAGAAATTTACAGTAACATTCCCAGCAGCTTGAAAAGGGCAGATAACACATCCAGCGTTTGCGGCGCACTTTGCGAAACTGCTGCGCCCCGCAACGGGGGCATTTACGATGAACCATAATCCCCTCCATACTCCTATTTGCATAGGGGCTATAATCTAAGGTTTCAAGGAACTGCTCAAACTCACTGTTTAAGCACCTCGAAACCTCTTTATAGAACTTGCCCGTTAGTTATTTGATTTAAATTGATTTTTTTAGAAATGCAAAGAAAATTTATTGATGCAGGATAGATTGGGCCAGGTGGGCATCCAGGGCCTTGAAATCCAGGCCGGTCTGCAGTCCATAGGCCGGAATTTCCCGGCTGAAGCGATAGAGAAAATCATTGTTCTGCCGGGTCAGGGACGGCTCCGACGTCAGAAAGGCCACCGACAGGAGCCGCCGGTAGGCATCCATGGGATCCAGGGGACAGATCGTTACGCGGTCAGACTGCCCCACAAAGCAGACCGCCGTAATGGCGTGACGATTAGTCACCTGTCCCGGAAAATGATCGCCCAGATGGATAATTTGCTTGCCGTTATAACGGTCCTGCTCCCCCAGGTAATAACTGAAGCGCCGCCAGGTAGGCCAGCTGACTTTGGCCCGTTCGGGGCCTCCGTGTGCCAGCAGTTCCGGGTTGGACTGCAGGAAGATTTCATCGTCGGAGACCAGCTGCCAGCCCATGGTCAGAAGACCGATGGCCAGGGTGGTTTTACCGACGCCCGAGCGGCCGGCGAACAGAATCCCCTTGCCATCCTTCACCAGGCAGGCCGCATGCATCAGGTAGATGCCGTGCAGTTTCAGCAGTTCACTCAGGGGGATCGTGAGCACCCAGTTGCCCAGCGCCGCCCGGTAAACCAGGGCCCGCTCCATGATTTTGGCCGTGACCCGCTTCTGCCCATAATCCACGGTAACCTGGATGGCCCCGTCGAGATAGCTTAAATACAGCAATTTTTCATTAGCATCGTAACGGTGCTGGAGCGCCGTATTCCATGAGGCATCGCTGTCGGAATCCTCGATTATATCGATGTAAAAATCAAAACTGTCCCGGACATCGGCACCGGCTGACAGACTGCTGTAGAGAAACTGTTCCCCCAGGATATCGATGGGCAGCTGCTGATTGGAATGCCAGCGAATCTGGAAATCTAAAAAGGGTAGTTCTTCAGTAAAGCGATAATCATCTGGCATCTGCATCAGGCTTTTTGGATGAGCTGTTCTGCCAGCAACTGTTCGATAAAATCGTGCATATCGGTTTTAGCCTGGTGTTGGGACACGTCAAATTTTTCCACCACGCGATCGGCAATGCCGCTAATAGTATGCTCCCGGCTGATCAGCGGCCAGATAAAAGTGCCCACCGGGTTCAGGCGAAAATAGTAGCCTGTGGAGAGATTGAGGAGCACACTCTCGTCATCAAATTCTTTCCAATCGATATTGTTGCAATGTACGTACTTCAACTTGAGTACTCCTCTTTGGTTTTATTTAAGCAGAGGTCTGAAATGGCCTTGCAGCGTAATTTAGCATACCTGAAGACACCTTTCCCGGAATTTTTACCCACATAAAAATCCCTGACGGTCTCCATGGGCGGAAAGAGTTGCCGCCACAGAAAACCAAAACGTACGAATGGACCTTTCAGATAATACATGGGCAGCAGCAAGCGGGCCCGGGAAGGCGAATAGGGTAAAAACCCGGACAGAATCGCCTGGCTGTTGATCAGGCTGTGTGCTTCCCGGTCTTCGATTCTATAGTCCCCAATCACAGCCGGCAGGCGCCCGAACAGTTCCAGAGTGATGGATGCGTAATAATTTAGCAACTTTGATAGCTTGTATTTTTTTATCAGGGCCTGAAATTTCCTCCGGTCCAGGTCGGCCCGGTCCAGCAGCAGAAAGGCATCAATAAACCAGATCAATTTGAAAAAATAATGCTTAAAGGCATGGTAAATGGCATACACACCCTGGTGTTCCGGATCAAAAGTCTTCAGTTCGTGTCCATCCAGCTGAAAGGAGATGCTGCTGTCCCAGAAATCATCGGAATCAAACTGAAAGGGGTGCAGGCGGCTACTCATATTCAGGTGCAAATCCACGGCCACATTGTTCGGCTCACTGCGTAGAAAGTGCTGGGCAAAGGAGTATTTTTGAATAATCTCATCGGGAAAAACCCGGTAGAGATCGTCGGCATGCTTGAAACTGTCCTTTTCCAGCAGGGCTTCAACGGTTTTCAGATTCTCCGGCCGGATTAAAATATCCGCGTCCCCGAAGGCCCGCAGGTAATCCTCGGGATAGACGGATTTGGCCGTTACAATCCCCTTGAACAGACGATAATCAACGGAATAGGACTGCATCAGATCATCCAGATGCTTCAAATAATGTTCATAGACCATCACCCGGCTGATGTTCAACAGGGTATAGCTTTTTAAGTTGGCCAGTGTCTCCGGATCAAAGTGGACTCCGGTATCGGCCAGGGGCTTCCGGTAATAATAGGCCAGGGCCGCAACCTGGTGATACTGCAGCAGATCAAGCAGTGGACGATTATCTCCAGATACACTCCCTGAGAGACTGTCTTTAGAAACAGGAATTCCGCTGATAATTCGGCACAGTGTCAATAATTTGACTTTATAATCGGTCATTGAATTAATATAATCAGGAAAATTGAAGAGGAAAAGAAAAGTTTTTAAAAATGTAATTGAGTTAGCTGGTGGGCGATTTCCGGCAGATCCAGTCCAGATGCTCCCGGATCAGGCCCCCAAATAGTACAAATACAGAGGGTTTTTTAACAATTCGGAACAGTTCGGCGGCAGCCCGTGCATCCACTGCTATCAGGCGCCCGATGTAATCCTCCAGGCGAAACAGTCCGGCAATCCGGTTGCGGTCGCCTTTCTCAATCCCATAGCGTCGGCGGCTAATCCCGATGGTCCCGTAAAATCGGTGACAGACCAGCCCCTCGCCTCTCCGAAAAGCAATAATCTCACCGGCTTTGGGATTCTGCTCTCCATAAGTTCCGGGCTCTATAGACAGCGCTGCTCCCGGCTGAATCACCGGGAGCATGCTATTTCCGTGAGATTGTATCTGGATGGTTTCTTTCAAATCAGATTCTGTGCATCCTTTCAGGAAAGATACCCGCCATCAGCGGTTGAATTTGTCTGGATGTCAATCTTCAGTTTCGTTTTTTCCGTAATTCGGGGCGGTATATAGGGCATTTTCAAATGTGTATGCTGGTCACGATTCATAAAATACTGATCCAATCTTTACTTCATTAGTAGCATTTTGCGGGTTGATACCTGGCCATTGGCCTGGAGCCGGTAGATATAGACGCCGGTGCTGACCATTGCGCCGCTCTGATCGTGGCCATCCCAATCCATTCCGTAATAACCGGCCGGCTGTATTCCATTCACCAGAGTATTCACCAAAGTTCCGTTCAGGTTATAGATTGTCAGTTTTACCTGTGCAGCTTCCGGCAATGTGTACAGAAGTCGCGTCGTCGCATTGAACGGATTCGGGTAATTCGCCAGCAGACGGAATTCCGCCGGTTTGGTGATATCACGATCAATTCCAACGGCCTCTTCGGGCAGAGCGGCCACTACGGCAAAATAAAGCGTACCGTAGGGATCCGCCGGCGTGGTCACCGCATATTCCGAAACTGTCAGCATATCAATTCGTTCATCGGTGCTAAAATCAACAAACGTCAGTTCCAGATCCGCCGGGAATTGACTGGCATCCCAGTTGATCGTAAACTTCTGGCTGCCGGCATTAACATAAGACATTTCCATATCCCAGGAGATAACATCGGCTTCCGGACGTACATCATAGGCGGCTTTCATCGGTTTTTGCGGCCAGTAATTCAGCGGATCATTTTCTTTGTGATGGGGGAAGTAGATATCTACCCAGGCATCCAGATTGGGCGTAAAGTTACGGGCATCTAGCAGGTCAAATGTGGCCGAAGCGCCCTCTTTGACGCCAAAGCCGTTGTAACTATCGATCAGTTCACCGCTGCTGCTACTCACGCTTATTGGTACTATCCATTCGGCAACCGATTCGGATTTCAAAGGATGAGGAATTTTTTCTGATGACTTTGCCAGTTTTCCACCGCCCACATTGGTGGGTGGGGTTTTCAATTCAAGTGTTGAAACCTGTACACCGCCCAGTAGTTGCCGGGTCGAAGTAAAGGTTTCGCCGCATTCCGGTGAATCAAGAGTCTGATCATCGCCAAAACGGAACTTGACTGCCTCCAATACCGCAGATCCAGTACTGGCTACATCAATGGTATAGGTGCCTTCGGATTCACTGATCAAAGTGACAGTAAATCCCTGGCCATCGGACACGGCCGTGCCCTCCTGAGTCAGCGCAATCCAGGCTGAGGAATCATCGTTCACGGTAAAGGTTTTAAAAGACAGTTCACCGTCATCATCATTGTAAAGGGAAATAATGAACCGGTCGGTTTCAATCACGCCGCCTTCGCCCAGATCGCTGTCCGAACCATTGACTTCGGCATCATAAAATTTGATAATCGGTTTATTGGTTTCACCGATCGGGCATAAAGCCCCGCCGTTGCGGCTTGCGCCTGCGGTAATGGTAAACGGCCCCCATACCTGACCAATTCCAATGGGTACGGAACAGCTGGTATGGATTTCACAAAAATTTTCGCCGCAGCCGCTGCATTTATCGGCATTACTGATGTAAATCTTAATTTTCGGGCCCATCCGCTCGCCGCCCTGCTTTCCGCTAAACTCAAATTCACCGCCCTTTTGGACAGTACCATAGTACAGTTTATTACTTTTGTTATCATAAACCTTAATCTTGGCATTGTCATAAATACCGTTGTATAGCAGTTTCAGATAGGAAACCTGTCCGTCACATTCGCCGCACTCCCCGCCGCCGCCTTCGCTGCTTTCAATGTCACAGGCCACATCATAGACCACATATTCGGTCGGTTCGGGATTCAGCTGTTCCACCCAGTAACCGTCCCAGATCTTCAGATTTCCTCCATCGGTCATATTAAAAGGAGTGTACTGAGCGCCGTCCCAGGGATAGGCATATTGGGACACCAATCCCATATTGACGGCCTGCTCCAGCGTGACTTCATCGCCACTATTTATCCGGTAATAGGCATTTACCCAGTCAATGGTATACAGAAATGGATTCGACACCATGGTGATTCCGGGATAGGCATGTCCCTGAACTGTTTCCGGCGGATCAACGGGCACATAAACCGGCGCATCTTGATCAGCGGGTATACCGGTAAGCGATAAAGTGTCCACAGTATTGCCCGAACTCTGGGCCAGCCAGTAGCCATAGCCCGGTTCAATGGCATGGGGACTGCCCTGCTCGGTCTTTTCTGTTGCAGGCTTATAATTCTGTGCATCGTGATCCCAGGTAAATTCCATTTCGCCATAGCGGTAATAAGTGTGGTCGCCAATATCCCAGCGGGAAAAGCGCCAGTAGGGATAGATACTACCATCTCTGATTTGCTCGCCAAACTCTGGTTCCAGTACTGCGCCCGGATCACTGTCCGTAAAATTCAGCGGAATTCCGATCAGCATCATCTTGGCTTTCGGAAAATTCTCATAAGTGATGGTCTGCTGGGATAATGCCAGACCGGACAGAAGCATCACGCCGATTGCTGTCATTGTTAAAAATGTTCTCGTTTTCATATTATTCTCACTTTCATAGGTTTCATGATTTGAATATGTCTCATTAATCCCAACTATTCTCACATAGGAGGCGGCGGTTCATCGGGAATATAATTGGTCTGCAATTCAATCACGATTTCTCTCTTCTGAATAATACGCGGCGCATCATACTCAATTTTCACATCGACTTTTTCGTTTTCTAAGATTTTCTCTTTCATAACAAATTCCTTTATGTTATTAGATTTCAATTAATTATTTAAGTAACAACATTTTATTCGAACGGGCCATTGTCGGCGTCAGCAGTTTTGTCAGATAGACCCCGCTGGCCACTGGCCGTCCCTGATTATCGGTCCCATTCCATTGGACCTGATAATCGCCGGTTGATTTATCGCCGGACCAGAGGGTTTTTACCAGTTCACCCTGCAGGTTATAGATCGCCAGTTGTACCCATTCGTTCCGAGTTATCCGATACTGAATGGTCGTGGTCGGGTTAAAGGGGTTGGGATAGTTCTGCAGCAAAGCATAGGTCTCCGCCACCGGTGGTGCTTCAATACTGTTCAGGTTCGGTGTAAATGTCGTCATAATAACAAAATCCTGAACGCTGTAGTTATTATCTGCCGTGGTAAAGGTATATTCGCTGACGGTTTTCATATCCTCAACCAGAACGGTATAATCGGCCGCCTGGAGCTGCAGTTCCCAGTCAGCATTGACTTCGGAAGCATCCCAGCGGATGGTCACCGTTTTATTACGGACTGACAAAGGACTTACAACATCGGTATAGGCCGCAACCCGCATAATCCAGTCTTTGTGGGTCGAATCGGCCCGCATGTCATAACAGACACTGCTGGGTTTTTCATACCAGTAATGCAGCGGTTTGCTGACGTCATCGTGAGGAAAATAGATTTCCAGGAATGTTCCCTGGGGGGTCCACTGGGCAATATCATGAGTATCGTAACCGTCGGAGGCAGCCTGTAGAACACCAATCGCATTAAAGTTGTCCTTCACGGTGCCGTCGCTTGTGGCAATGCTCATCGGAATAACCCAATCCCGGTCGCTGACGGTTTCCACCACATCTCGCGGACTTACTTTAGCGGCCGCTTTGGCCAGGCCCACAGTCGTGGGTGGTACTTTGAGTTGCAGCGTAACATTCGTTGACTGGCCGACCACTGTTTCAGTGGACCGCAGGATCGTAATCTCAGCGGCATTACCATTATCGTTCTTCCCGCGATTGTCATCATTGCCGGGTTCATCATTGCCATGGTTGGGTGTGGCCGGATAAACCACGTTGGAGTTATCCCCAAAGAAGAAGTGGACGTGCATCATGCGTTGTTTAAAATTGGGGTCGTCAACTTCCGCGGTTACGGTAAATTCATAGGTAGTATACTCGGCCCCGACAGTCATGCTGATGAATTCAATGCCAAAGCCCTGATTGTTCAGAAAATAGGTCTGATCCGGCCAATGGAAACTGCCGTCATTGGAAAAACCCTGAGCCTGGGTTGATACTATAATGATCTCATTGGGATCTTCAACCACCATGGTAAAGAGATCAGTTTCACGGATGCCATCCTGACCGAGATAATCTTTCTCACTGACATGACCGGAATGGGCATCATGATACTTGCAGTTGTCATCGCCCTGAGTGTGTTCAACCTTATACTTGATGTAATAATTTACATTTTCATTGAGTTGTTCGACCCAAAATCCCTGCCATTTCGGAACCGCGCCACCATCAGTTGCATTCAGAGGGATATAGGTGTTGATGTCGCCGTTCATCAGACCCGCATTCCAGGGATAGGCATGTTGATCGATCAGGCCCATCTCGTTGGCCGCAATCAAAGAAACCACTGTGTCAATCTCTTCGGACTCGATGACCACTTCGGTATTTTTCCAGTCAATGGGAAAGGTAAACGGGTTGCCCACCATGGTACGGCCGCGATGCCCGTTCTGGGGCGGATCAATGGGAATATAATAAGGACCACTGTCGTCGGCTTCGGTCCCATTGACATTAAACGTCACATCACTGAACTGATTCTGATAGAACCAGTAACCCCAGCCGGGGATGATGGCGGTGGGTTCACCAAAATCGGTCAAAACACCGACTGTGTCACGGTCTAATTCACCCCAGCGGATATAGGTGTCGTACTGGGCCAGCCAACGGGAAAAACGCCAGAGCGTATTATCAGCATCGTTGTCATTGCCCTGGTTGCCGCCGAAAAAAGGCCCCCAGACCGCATCGGGATTCTGCTCCGTGGGTGTGACCGGAAAACCAACCATGACCCAGTTGTGCAGCGGGAAGTTGGGATAGTCGTGCTGTCCGGCCAGGGCCAGCGAACCGAGCAATCCGACACACAAAACGACTAAAATCGACACTTTAAAATTGTTCATAGTACCCCCTTTCAAGGGAATTAAATATATACGTCTGTTTTCTTGGTTCTTCTTGCGATTGATTATAGACCCATTCATACATTGTTAAATATAAACGAAAATCCATCATTCACGGTGATAATTGTCACTGGAAATCCCCAAAAAGTGCACGTTTTTAGGTTTTACCGGCCGGAGACGATGAAAACTGAGTATAATTCAGCAGCTGCGCATGGGTAAAGGCATATGAAAAAACATGCTCGCGATTTAGGAATTCATCCAGGCTTCCGTAGTCTTTCAGGAGTTCCGCCACGCTAATCCGTTTCCGCTGGCCTGTAATACAGCTGTAGAACTTGGGCAATTCCGGAATCCGCCAGCCGCTGAGTTCGTGAATAAAGGCAAATATTTGCCGGATTTGTTCCCCCTGGGTTCCCGGATCCGACCACTGGCACTGCCAGCCGTTCAGGGATTTATGCCGGGATTTGACCTGTCCCGGCCGGGGTGTGATCAGGATCTTGTCCAGAGTCCGGCCAATCTCCCGGACCAACAGTTCCTCATAATCCGCAGAATCCAGCAGGATGAAAATTTCCCAGAAAGGGGGCCAGTCAAAGAACTCGTAGAGCCAATGGGACACATTTTCCCGAAAGCGATGGCTCTGGGCATTGATATAGGCGGAATCCGCCAGCCAGCAGAGCAGCTCGCCCCGGCGATCCAGTTCCATTTCAAAGAGCCAGCGCAGAAAATGGATGGTTCCCAGGGGATACTTGGCCCGGAAATTCCGGCAGTCCACGCCGAAAATGAGATTGGGATTCAGGGTCTGCTCGTGCTGTTCCAGACGGTCTTTTTCAGTGAGTTGCAGAATATGATGACCGATACTGGGGACAGCGTTGCGGTAGATATCCAGGTCCACAGCCAGATAGACGCCGCTTTTCAGTTTTTGAATCACATTGTCAGCAATCCTTTGGTCCACCCAGAGTTTCCGATAGTCGTAAACCGCCACCACATCCCAGCCGTAGCGCTGCTTCAGCAGGGCCGCCGACAGCAGAGCGTCGAGATCATTGCCGATAATCAGCCCTTCAATCACAGCGGGTTTCGTGAAAGGATAAAAGGATTCCAGAATCTGTCGCCGGTCCCGGCACTTGCTACTGTATAGTATTGCCATTGTTAAAACTAAAATGGATTTCCCTGATCGGTCGTTTTAAGACGATACTGGCCGCTGTCCAGGCGGGCTTTAGCAAAATCGTAGTATTCTTTATTAATCTCAAAACCGATATAGCGGCGCTGCATCAGGCGGCTGATAAAGGCCACCTGGCCCGAGCCGAGAAAGGGGTCACAAACCAGATCCCCCGGGATGCTGGAATAGTTCAAAATTTTCTCAATCAGTTCCCGGGGCAGTTTGGTGGGGGTTTTTTGATCACCGGCCCAGTACTCCCGCTTGATCGTCCAGACGTCCTCTTTGTCACGGTAATGCTGACTGCGGCCGGCGCTGTCCCGGTCATCCTTCTGATAGCGGGAAAAGGGGTAAAAGGGGCGCAGTTTATCGTCCTTACAGACGTAAAGACAATGGTAGTGGGAACTGACATATTTTCGCCGGGTCACCACTCCGAACTGATATTTCCAGATAATGTGATTGATGGTGATAAAACCGATCTCATCCAGGGCCACCAGAATATCCTTGAGGTTGTTCCAGCCGGAAAATACGTACATACTGCCCGTAGGTTTCAGAATGCGCCAGGCCTGCTCCAGCCAACTGACCGTAAACCCGGAATAATCCGCTTTTGTGATTTCATTGTATCCCTCCAACACCCGGGAAGCCTTTCGATTATAGTTTCCCCGCACT
>Ga0180007_10002774_pt1 | contig 20347 bp, 34 predicted proteins | sample MM_PC_MetaG_FD_121122 | JGI IMG/M metagenome (GOLD analysis project Ga0180007, IMG submission 121122) | Groundwater microbial communities from the Aspo Hard Rock Laboratory (HRL) deep subsurface site, Sweden - MM_PC_MetaG | ecosystem: Environmental > Aquatic > Deep subsurface > Groundwater... | reverse complement strand
TCTTGATTCGAATATTTACCTGATGTTGCATATGCTCCGAGTCTAATAGCAGCCCAGTATACAAGTTTCCTTGGAAGCCTTCTTGCCAACCAAGACCATAACCTTGAAGAATCCATTTTTAATTCTCCTTTTTATTCCATTCATTTATATTATTTATAAAAAGTTTTTATGTAATCTCGTCTTAAGGATTCATAGACATTATTTCCAATGTCGTCAAATTTCTCCGCTCTCTTTATTCTATTTAAGTTGTAATATGGCATTTTGACGTAAAGAGGAAATGTTCTCTGAAATCCCAATATTTCTTCTTGTGTTAGATAAAGTCTATTTAACTCCTTGCCACCAAGTAACTGCATCGACTTTGCATCTTCCTTTATCAACCCCAATTCCAAATACCGCTTAAATAATTCGGTGCCCCTGTACGGATTTACTATATAGACATTCATGTTTTTAAGATAAGGCAAATTGATTTCTTTATTCAAGTTAATGGTATCAAAAATCAAATCGCGATCCTCATGCGCAAACCCGATGAGATTGTTTACGGTATAGGGAATTTCATATTTGTTTAACAACTGACAGGCATTTATTATCTGCTCGTTAGTATCTTTTCTATTGAGCCATTCTCTTCTAAATGCAGCATTGCCATGTTCTATGCCAAGCTGAAAATCCGCCACTCCCATTGTCTTTAGTATTGCGACTTTTTCTTCTGTTATGGTCTCCGGCCTCGACTGACACCAGAAGGGAATCCCTATATCTCTCGTATATAAAACCATCAGATCAATAAGTTCCTTTTCTGTACGAGCAAGGAGAGTCTCGGAACTAAAGTTAAAATAATCTGGCTCATATTTCTGCTTCAAATAAAGCATCTCTCCTATGATTCTGTCGTTACTTTTCTTTCTATAGTATCTATTGCCCTGTAACCTCCTCAAGGCTGGAGCGCAACAATATGAGCAAGAAAACGGACATCCGCGATCTATCTCTACATGGAGCATCTTGAATTTCTTCCCGTGCATCACTCTATATAACCGCTTCTCCTCAAATATATCAAAATCGGGATATGGAAGGGTATTTATATTCACAGGATTTCTTATAGAATTTATTGCAATTCTTATATCTTCAATATCATCTTCATTATCATAATTGAAAAGAAATTGATATGCAATATTATCAATTGCAGTAGGATCAGTTATATTTTTGAACGCATTACATACTTCGACTAATGCTTTTTCCCCTTCGCCAATACACAAATAATCTATTAAATCGCTATCAAATAATATTTCCTGATTAAAATTCACTCCTACGCCGCCTGCAACAACTGGTATAACTGCCTCTCTAACAGAATCCAATAAACGCAAGCCCAGACCAATAGTATCCTCAACAAGTGATATAGCAATAAGATTAGGCTCATAATCAGCAACACATTTACCAAAGTCCTTAACGCACTCATTCAAATCTCCTTTATACTCGGCGATCTCCTTGAACGGCTTTACCTGAAGCAACTCCTCTTTCTTTTTCTCAAAACTAATCTCTTCAGTCTTGTAAAAAGTGGTGTCGAACAGCTCTACCTCAAATCCCTCTTTCTTCAGTACCGCCGAAAGAGTAGCAATGGAAAGCGGAGTGAGAGTAGCCATCATCGTATTTGGATATACCAAAAGAACCTTAAACATTTTTGTTTATCCTATGTAATATTTTCAATAACTGCTATGGGCGTATTATCGATTTGCATAATTCCTGCTTTACCTGTCTTAGAACATTTTCCCATAATTAATTATTTTCTTTTTTATTTTTTTTAATCACATTATTTATTATCTTGTTTATTAATATAGAAGCCCCATCAGAACGACGATGTTTTATGATTCCTTTCGTTAATTTCTTATCTGGCTCATAATGTTCATACCGATATATGTATTCATCATTTTTGCGATTATATGGAAAAGTTTTTTCCATATTTACCGTATATATATATGTTATTATTATACCGTTTACCCTAATTTCAGCGGTCAACATATTTCTCCTCCAATACTTTTCTGAAATAGTCGTAATTCCCGTCATTCTCGGTTTTTTCGGTGAAATGATATATACGAATTGAATTAGTCGCCGGATTAGTTATTAGGAATTTTTTAAAATACTTCAATCTCGTGGTTGTCTTCCTGTCCAATTTTCTATACTGCTCGTTAAAATATTTCGTGCATTCTTTTCCGGCAACAAAAACAATACAGTCCACATTAAACCAAACTCTAAACAGAACAAATTTTATCCATTCCAGTCCCTGCCAGACTGCGCGGCACTTTTTATTGTTATTTTTATTGCTATAGTCAACCACGACGCACATTCTGCCGAGCGCCAGGTTAAGAAGAAAGTCATAATCAAGATCATTCAATATGAATTCCCAACGCTTCTGCTCGCAGGCAGTCGACTGAATCCTGATGAAGCCAATGTCATGCTCACATAAATCGGCATAATTCAAAAACTCTATTCCATTTGTTAGATTAAGATAGTATTTTATTTTCATTCTTTATTCTTTACTCTTTACTCTTTACTCTTTATCTCTCTTATCAAATCTAACAGCCCCGAACCAAGATCATAATAGGTATCCGACATATACTTCTCAGACACGTCCAACGTATAAGAATAGGGAGTAAAAACATAATGCCCGGGAGGAGTCTGGCACCCAAACTCGACCACATATTCCTGACCCAAAATTTCCCGCAGCATATAACACATATCCTTGGCCTTGATAGGATAGTGGCCACACAACGCCAACGTCTTGTTCTTATATTTACTGTCAAGAATTTCCAAAGAATATTTCACGACATCCTTGACATGAATGTACTCCCTAATTTCTTCTCCACTTCCATAATAAGAAATCACGCCAGTATCAAGAGCATTCTTTATCATTCTGTAAATAGCGTTGTTCTCATTGGAACCAGTACCATATACGCTCCCATATCGAAGTATCCTATAGTCAAGCCCATGATTTTTGGAATACCACTTGATAACAGCCTCGGCAGTTCGCTTGGTTATCCCGTATATTCCGCTGTTCTCGTTATAGACATAAACAGAAGAAGAAAACACAAGAATAGAATTCTGTTCTTTTATCTGTTCCAATAGATAAATCAACCCATTCACATTTGTAGCAAAGGCATTAGAAGCGTTTGCATTACATCTCGCAATATCTGACACGGCAGACAGATAATATATGTAATCAAACCTTCTTAAAGGAATAAAAAAATCAACCCAATCCATTTCAAGCCTGACATCGAGATCATCAATATCTATTTTTTTCACATTATGTTTTTTATCTATTTCTTTTACCAGATTCTTTCCTATGAAGCCTTCGCCGCCAATCACTAAGAAATTCATTCTTTAAGCCCCCTAATTAAATTTTCAATAGCCATCTTTTCCATCTTCTCCCTTGCCACATAAGTATCCGAAGCTATGTGAGGAGTTTGTAAAATTTTACCGTTCACAATATACTTAGCAATTTCAGAATCTATATAATCCACATCAGTTATATAACCACTTATTCTTTCTTTCTTTATAGCCTCGCAAATAGCTTTAATATTCACGCATCCTTCCCTTGCCATATTAACTATGATAGGATTCTGTTCCATTCTCTCAATTTCTTCTTTGCCTATCAATTCTTTATTCCCCGATACATGAACACAAATGATATCAGATTTCAGAACATCTTTTAAGGAATAATAATAAGCCGCATCTTGATAATATTTTTTTTGATATAAATCGCACCATACAACTTCTGACTCGAAACCAGAACCCAAAATAACTTCAACCGCCCTGCCTATCCTTCCATAACCAATTATTCCTATTCTTTTACCATAGAGAAGTTCTTTTTTATCTCTCAGAAACTTTAAAATCTGCATCGCTGTAAACTCAGCCACGGAATTGGTAAGTTCCTCACAAGGTGTAGTATAAACCTTTATTTCTCTTTTTTTGCACTCCTTTAAATCGATATTATCTGTTCCAACCCCCACCCTACTTATGACTTTTAAATTGGGATAGTATTGAAGAAAAATACTGCGACTATCAAGTATAATCCCTTTTACTTTCGAATCAGGAAAAGGTGACTTTGTATAGGTAATATTCAATTCTCTACATGCAGCAGTCAGCTCTTCATCTTTTATCACTTTTAAATTTTCTAAAATCTGTATCATATTTTTACCTCATCTGGTGTCCAATAAAGGCAACTACCATTATCTGCTTCTTTCAATTCCAAATGCATATCAGTAAAACCATTTGCATGACTTCTTGCGCTCATCTGATAAGAAACAAATTGCGGCCTATTATCATTACTATTTCTCACAAGCAAAACTGGCTTTACTGGCCTATACATATAACAAGAATACTTGGCAGAATTAACCTGACCGCATTCGTAACGAGGCCCATAACCATTTTCTAAAAACTCTGCCCGAGCGTCACATCTATAACAAAGGCATTTCCCCATTCTATTTTCCGGCATGCTATTTTCCTATTTTTAAAATGGAGCAAGAAACTCTGGCTACGCTATTTTTCAAGTATCGAAAATTAAAACTACATTTTCGCTTCAGTAATTTTCCGGCACACGCTTCTTGCCCCAAGATGTTATTTCCTTTCCTTTTCTTATTAATTAATATTAATTAATACTTCTGTTTAGTGAATGCTCCCCGCAGCAAGCTACGGGGCGTCTAAACCGGAGCTAATCCCTGGGGCAAGCCCGCAGGGTATTCTTGCCAAATCAAATAAAATATTTACAATTACCATCTTTATTAATCTCATTTGGACATCTTAAATATTCATATATAATTTCCCCTTTTTCCCAATTTTCTATAGCCATAAATTCAACTTTATTAAAATCAGCTGTGCATCTCTTTAAAACAAAATAATCACTACCAGGAAAAGTATAAAATAATTTGCCCGTATCTTTAGCCCTTTTCTTTACCTCATCAGAAAATGAAATATCACATTTATACCATTTACATAAAGAACAATATACTCTATTCATAACTTCTTCTCCAGTACCATTTACTTCCTCTTTACAACCATATTCACATAATACTTTCATTGTTTATCCCAATGCTTCTCCAACCAGTACTTTACCTGCCCCAACTGCCAGACAAAATCTACATCTATTGCTGGCGTTTCCTGCTTATATCCTAATATTTTTCGCCCTAACCATCTTTGCGGCGGAAGTCCATCCTTTATATTCTCCAAACAATAAGGTCTCACTACTGCACACGAACAATCATAAATCCAATTATCCTCGTTACAATCACGATCACAAGAAGTCTTCTCATCAAATACTTCTGGAACATAAGAAACAAAGTAATAATTCTGATTTATTTTTCCAAATATTTCTCCATCAATATTAATTTCTATTTTATCATCTGTTTCTATTATTTTTGAATCTACTTTAACATCATGATAAATAATCTGTTTTTCTAATTTTCTACTCCTACAAGGATGAAACATATTATATTTACTTACTGTGCAAATGCTATCTGCTTCTTCATTTTCTCTTAATTCTAAAATCATTTCCGTAAGCATTTTAGAATTGATTCCCACTGCATTAGCCATGAGAAGCACAATATAATCTGGACAAAATATTTTAATTCGCTTATATGCCCAAACGTAAACATCTTCCAGTAATGACTGATCAGTAGAGAGTTCCTTTGGCCTTGATAGATTATAATTTACTCCATAACTTTTAGCTATCTTATTCAATTCATTACTGTCTGAAGTAAAGCAAACAATATCAACCAAATCACAATTCACTGCGGCCATAAGAGGATAGGCCATCATCGGATAACCATTCAAACAATAGGAGTTCTTTCCAGGAAATCCCTTGCTTCCTTCTCTTCCAGCCTCTATCGCGACTATCATAATTCTATTCCCTTTTCTATCATATAGTCAATAGTATCTTCCCTTAATAGTTTGCTTTCCACCAGATATTCTAAATACTCTTCAAGTTGCTCCAGCTTGCTCCAGGCCCGAAACGGAATCCCAAGCCATTCCCCATCAGACTCACAAGTTTTAAATTCACGGAGAATTTCAAGAGCGATTTTTAATTCTTCCTTTGACCTTTTCGTTTTTAGAAAATCAATTATCATAATCTACCTCCCAAATCTATATGCCGCGCCCTTTTTATTATTCCACTTTGAAGTTTGCCTTTTAACGGCTTCACATTTAATCCCCTTTATTTTATTCGCATTTTCTATTGCATTTAAAAACACTTCATCTTTAAGGGTCGCAGCATTTCTTTCCTTCCTTGGCTTATTATTTTTATCAAGGTCTGGCCCATGCACTCTCTCCCACTGATGGTAAGATTTTTGTTTTGGCATCCTATTCTACTCCTCTTTTCATTTTTTCTCTACATTTATCGCAAAGAGTATATGTCCATCCTGTTTCGTTAACAGTAACATTCTCTTTACTACCACAAGACTCGCAGGTCTTATATGATTCCTCTTCAGCCTCATTTATTATATCATCAATCTTTTTATAAATATCTTTCGACAATCCTCCCATCACATGATAATAAAATCTAAGCCCCCCGAATTTCTCCTTTACCTGGTCGGCTATCACCTTATCTTCGGTCCCTAACTTTATTAATTGTTCTCCTATTTCATCTATTATGCCATACCACCCATCACCATGAGACATCCCCCAAAACATACAAGTCCGCCTCATATCTCCACCATAATCCCTGAAGAGATTAGGATACCTCTTTACAAGTTCTAATTCAAGTTCTCTTTTCATATCAATATCTCATCTCCTTTAAAGCGTTAATCATATATTCTATATCTTCATCGAACAGAGTACTATAAAACGGAAAAGAAATCATGTGATCATAAAAACAATTCGCATTGGGACAATCCGCCTCCCCATATCCCAATGCCCTATAAAAACCATATCTGTTAAGAGGCATATACTGTATAGCACATTGAATGCCATGTTTTATTGCTAATTGATCTATTATCCAATCTCTGTTTTCTTTTGTGCTTTTTACCATAGCCGCAAGAAGATGATAACAATGTCTTCCTGTCCAGCATTTATGAAACACTAATTTATCATTAAACTGACTTAAAGCATTAATGAACTTAAATGCCCGATAACTTCTTTTCAAATTTATAGCATCCATCCTGTCAATTAATCTGCTACCCAAAGCGCACTTCACTTCATCCATGCAGAAGTTATTGGGCATCATCTTCAAGCCATCCAAAACAGGAATATCGACATTTATCATCGCTGGAAGCCAATACTTTTTTTGATTCTCAAAAGCACAGTGTCCGTTGTGTCTTAATTGTGGTATTAATTTTGCTATTTTTTTATCTTTAACAGCTATTGCTCCACCTTCGCCAAGAGTAGTAATGTTCTTCTGAGAGTGAAAGGAATAAGCTGCAAAATGCCCATATGTTCCCGATGCCTTACCATCAAGAAAAGCGCCAAAAGACTGGGCGCAGTCCTCTATCACTATCAATCCCTTAAAAGAAACCCATTCCATAATCTCATCCATCTGTGCCATATAGCCATATAGATGAGGAATCATTATCGCCTTTGTATTTTTAGTTACCTTCCTTTTTATTTCGTCTAATGTTATCACTCTTGTTTCTAAATCTATATCTGCCCAAACTACTTTCGCCCCATGCTTAATAAAAGGATACACGGAAGCGGTATAGGTATGAGAGGGCGCTATAACTTCGTCACCTTCCTTGAATTGGCATAACTGCGCTATCATCTCCAGAGCATTGGTGGCATTGGATACGGCGAACACATTGGGATGGTTCAGATATTGCCTCAGTTTATCCTCAAACTCCTTCAGATATTTTCCCTGAGTGAAAGTGTCGGCTTCCTGCATTATCTTTGCCACGAGTTCTATTTCTTCCTCGGCATAGTTATGCGATCTTCCATTGAATGGAATTTTATATTCAGCCATTTTCTTTACTTTAATTTAATTTCCTTCTTTTCATTATACATATATAAAATTTCTCCCAATATTCTCTATTTTTATTTGCTCTTAAATTGCAACTTGTACATAAAACAATAAGATTATCTGGTTTACAATTCTTTTTATCATAATCTATATGATGTCTCACAAGTCTTTTACTATTATTCCAACATAATAGACTTTGACATTTATAATTATCTCTTTTTAACACATCTTCTCTATATTCCTTATCTTTCCAGACATCACAATATTCTCCGTTACTGACAAATCCTGTCCATTCTGCTCTTGAAATACCTTGTCGTACACATGAATGTTTTATTAATGCTTCAGGATCTTCATAATATTTCTTCTTTAATTCTGATTGTTTTTTTCTATTATCAATATTTTCAAAATATTTTTTCCTTTTTTCTGATATAGCTAAACGCTCTTCAGGATTAGACCATCTTTCTTTTTGTTTCTTAGACATTTTTATTTTACACTCATTTGAATGAGTCATTCCAAAAAAAAGAATTATTAGTTCCTAATTTAACCTTAGATTGTTTATTTTTTGTTTCTAAAGAAGTTTTCTTATTCTTATTCCAAGGAATCCTTCCTTTTAAAGCTTCTGATAATTTTCTTTTATGTTCCTCAGATATTATTCTCCCTTTTAAAGATTTACTTATTATCATTCTATTTTCTGGATTTTCACAAAATAATTTTCTTGCTATAGAAATATTTAATTTATGAGTTTCTGGCATATTTTTTGAATTATGTCCTCGTTTAAATTTATTTTTTACTTCTTGTCCACATCCACAACAACATAAATTTAATTTTAATTTATTTGTTACTTGTAAAATCATTATTTTAAATTTTTTCTTTTAAAATTTCAGAAACCCGTAACGTAAGTAGCAACCGTCGCAAGCATCTATCAAGTCGGCCTGACCGCTTCTGTGAAGTTCTCTTATATAAGTAACATTTCGCCAGGCCTTGCCAATAGTCATATTCTTGATATTTCCTAAAGCGGCAAGCTCGCGATCATCGTGGTCACACATGAGCACAGTCCCATCAAATAACACAGACATCCGCTGCCAAAGCTGAGGACAGGCCCAATCAGATACCAACCCGAACCTACGTTCTCTCATTTCCTTGTAAGCCACCACCCCGACATCATCACAAACTCCCCGCCACTTTTCATTATACTTCTCTAAGTCAACGTTATCAAGCTCGACAGTCTGAATCCTTATCTTTGTGCTATATCTTCTGCTATTTCTTATATTATAAAACCTCTCGATTTCCCTTTCAATCTGATTAAACTTATCATTGCATCTATTTTCAGAATATGATTTTTCATCGTGCCCGTCAATGGAAAAAGAAATTCTGTCAAGTCCAGAATCGAGCAGCCTAATGGAAAGCTCCTCATTCAAGAGAGTGGCGTTTGTGTTAAAGTAAACATCTATCAGTCCTTTCTTCTTGGCATAAGAGATCATCCTCAGCAGGTCTTTATTTAACAATGGTTCTCCCCTACTAACCGTATTGTACTTGCAGCCATAGCAGCCGTTGTCAGCAGCCTCATCGGTTATTTTCTCGTACGTCTCCCACTTCATAAATCCCTTCTTAAAGCCAACATGGCTCTGCAAGCAGTGAGGACAATTAAGATTACATAATGAAGTTGCCTCAATGTCGAGAAAAAGAGGAAAAGCACTCACTATTTTATTCTTAGGATTATTGTGCCACTTAAAACGATAATTATTATACAGTTCGTCCTTACTTTCCTCCACTATATTACTGCCGAAAATAGTTTTGAAATTAGTATTTATATTCATGTCATTAATCCTTTCTCATTACAGATACCCACTCCAAATGACAAAACAATTCTCTCTTGCCATCCGGATGCTTTACCTTCAGCCCCATACCACACATGAAAGTCTCGACCTCCATTACTTCCCTTACTTGTCCGTTATTTAAAGTAAGCAACATCATCTTCTCAGCTTTTCGCGCATCGCCATCTCGGCCTGATAAATTATCTTTATTCCGTCACCCCTTGCTCTCTCAAAATCCCTTATCTCCTCAACCAGTTTATTCAGTCCTGTCCTTTCCAAAGAGACAGACTGATCGGTCCCCCACATAGAGCGGTCGAGAGTTATGTGTCTCTCCACTACGCAAGCCCCCATAGCCACGGCGCAGAGAGTGGTAAACACTCCTGTCTCATGACCAGAATAACCCACTGGTACTTCATACATGTTCCTTAATTCAGGTATCATACGCAAATTAAGCTCCTCTATCTTTGCCGGATAAGAAGAATTACAGTGAAGTAAAATTAATTTATCGGTATTAACTGTAAACACGGCCTGATCAATTTCCTCCAAAGTACTCATGCCTGTAGAAAGCAAAATTGGCTTTCGAGTAATATCAATCCTATAAAGCAAATCTTTATCAGTCAAACAAGCAGAAGCAACCTTATAACAAGGAAAATTAAAATTATTTTCCATGAAATCAACCGATGGCAAATCCCAACAGGAAACAAACCACATTATGCCTCTATCACGACAACAATAACAATTTATCTCGTTATACTGATCCAAACTAAATTCCATTCTGTTTCTATAGTCAATATAAGTCATCTCTCCCCAAGGAGTTTCACGCATCTTATACTTCTGATCTTCCGGTACACAAATGTCTGGAGTCCTTTTCTGGAACTTCACCGCATCACAGCCGGCATTCTTCGCCATATCTATTAATTTTCTAACTATTTCCAAAGAACCATTATGATTTATTCCTATCTCTGCCACGATAAAGCATGGCTCACCGTCACCAACCAGTCTATTGCCTATCTTAATTTTCTTCTCCATCCTTTTCTTCTCCCGCTATCTTTTCGGCCTCTATAAGGCAATCACTACAAATAAAATCCCCATAAATGTCAAAAGCACCTTCTTTTCCGCAAACATCACATATAACTTCTTCATCAAACTTAAATTCTCTGTCTCCCATTATTCTTTCCCATGACCAATCTGACCTGTTCCTTACACTGGTCAAACAAGTCATCTATATTTTTTGCTTGTATCTTTCTGTAATTTCTGTCAGTAAGAATATTATGGAACTCAATTCTCGCAACTACATCGTCAGGCCAAAATTCAATATCAATTGTTATATCTGTCGACATAAAAGCAATTCAAGTAAAAATATTTTTAATTCTTTGTTTTCTTTTTCCTCTGGAATAAAATCCAGCTCATCTTTACTTTTTAAATACATACTATCTTTACATAATACTGTATACTCTCCTTCAAGCACGCTATAACCCTTGATAAGATCAAGTCTCTTTGAAAGTATTAGTCCCTTCTCCTTTGTTTCTTTTATCTGAGCCAATCTACCCAGCGGATATGTTTCAATTATCATTTTCTACTTCTACAAACAAAACAGTATCTATCAATGTTGAAGGAGTAGCAGCAATATACTCACAACCACTTCCTATCAACTCCTCTCTACTTCCAAATCCCCATAATGCGCCTATTGGAATTATCCTATTATCAAGAGCGGCCTTAACGTCCAAGTCCCTATCGCCTATAAAATAACAGTCGTTCATATTAATATCATAATTTGTCATCAATTCACTTATTACATCACCCTTATTCTTTTTTCTGGAACTCAATATTCCTGAAAAATATCTTATCAATTTATAATGATTCAGTAAGGCAATAGTGGCATTGAGCGGTCTCCCGGTGACAACGTGAAGCACAGCGCCATACTTGATTATCAAATCCTGTATTGCCTTTTCTATTCCCGAATAAACAGTGGCCTCCTCTATCGGTCTCTCCCAGAATAACTTAAGCATCAGATCAGCGGCCTCTTTTGTGGCAATCTTTTTCGTTTCCAAACAAATATTATAAGAATACAGATCGTAAAAAGTATATTCCGCGCTGTATCCGATATATCCTTTTAAATCTCTGCCTGATACGTCAATATTAAACTTCTTGGCAACTTCCTTTATCCTGTTTATTACGGAAACAGAGGAGTCGATTATTACTCCGTCAAGATCAAATATTACGTCCATCATTCATCCACCAACCTCTGAAAATTGTCATAATACCAAATTACTTTTTCCTTTTTCAGAATATGATTCAATATCGCAGGCTCTTTGCGCATAGAAACATTTTTCGCCATGCCCCTGAAGCCAGGCTCATTATCCAATTCAATCAAATTGTGAACCCTACAAAGTTCATAAAGACCAGTGCCATAATAAGGAGCAACATAAGTCACATCCACGCTATCGGCCTTTATCTTCCTTGCCAATTCTATAGTATCAATTATGTTGCCCTCATTCTCAAACGGAAAGCCAAGCATAAAGTTAGCGGTAGTCCTTATCCCATAATCCTTCATCATCCCAAACTTTTCTATTATGTCCTCATTCTTTCCCTTTCTCTCCAGAATAAGTTCTCTAAAGATTTCAGATCCCGATTCAATCCCAAATCCGATACCGGCACAATGTACAGAAAGATATTTTAACTTATTTTCAGTAATCATTTCAGTACGAGTATTCATCCAATAAGGTAAAGCAATCTCATCGGCCCACCTTAAGGCAAACTCTTTCATCTTATTTTTACTCATAAAAAGAAAGTCATCGTCGGTAAAGAAAAACATATCCAGATTATTTTCTTTCTGCAGTATCCTCGCCTCCTCTATTACTTTATCAACAGACTTTTCCCTATAATACTTACCATAACTTTTAAACATTCTCTGATAACCTGCATTGACGCAATAGGAACAATGGTTCATACAGCCCCGCGACATCTCAATAAATCCCGCTCTATAAAGTCTCCCGTCATAAGGCTTAATGAAATGCCGGTCATCCCATAAAGCCAAATTTTGTACTGGAATAGTATCAAGATCAGTAAAGAAAAATTTTAATCTCAAATACATCATATTATTATCATCAAACCATATCCTATTTTCCCCTTCTCCCCTTATAATATAATCAATATGGGGATTCTCTATCACTACATCAAAAGCGACAGTAGGAGTAGTACCCCCAACTATTATCTGCAACTTAGCATTAAACTGTTTGATTGTTTTAAAAAGAGAAGTCGCATAATGATAATTATCTTCTACTATGGAAGCAAAAACATAATCTGGCTCAAAAGACTTTATTCTCATTAATAACAAAGATTCTATATCATCATCAGCCAAACAATCATATTTTATATTGTCTGTCTTTTTAACAAGTCCTGCGGCTTCTCTCAATTCGTTATCGGTATTCATCTGCTTCATAAAAGTAGTGTCAAACAGTTCCACTTCGCAGCCCTGATTCATCAAATCATTAATCACTATGGATGCACCAAGAGGAATCCGCTGATAACCATCTGCATTAGGATATATGAATAAAATTTTAGACATTTTATATTTTTTTAATATACCCAATTGTTATTAAAATAATAGCAAAAACATAAAATATTAAACAAAATTTTAAAGGAAAATCTTTTGAAACTTCAAATATTCCAAAAAACAACGGAACAGAAAAAACAATTATAATTCCCAAAATAATATATCCAAACAAATAATATGTACAATCCCATAGACTTTTATTTTTCATATTTATTTTCCTTATTATTATTCATAGTAAAACAATCGTCATATTCATATTCTTTTTGATTCATCAGAATCTTTTGCTCGAAAGAATTCAGAACCGGATTAAACTCCGATTTATATTTGATCCCAAGTCCATATACTTTCCATTTTGCCTCTATTCTTTTTATTTTTCCATTACTTTTTATATTATTTAGAGCCCTTAACGCTCTTCCACGAGCTATTTCTATTCCGCCTATTTTTTTATCTTTAATAGGATCGCCACTTTTTATAAACCTGTCGGAGTCATTACAAAGAGCGACACCACGTGCACAAAGAGTTGTTTCATCTTCTGCAATAAGATAAACTACCCCGCATCGATGAAGTCCGTTACTGTCTGATCTCTTAAGATAATAATATTTCTCTTTCATAATATTTCTCCTTCTTAACCATTTACTTCAATACCAGTTACTCCATGAACAAAAAACAAATCGCTAATCTTATCATATTCGTCATCATCATAAGTAATAATATTTCTCCCTTCAGTGCAGTGTCTGAATAAATTCAAATCCTCTGAATTCACCGGCCCCACAAAAAATACCTTATTTTTCTTAAGTCTTCTTAATTTCAAAATCATAAATTTTCTCCTTTATTTATTAATTTCTTCGTTCCTGTCAACCCACAGGGCAATCCAAGATAATAATGTAAATATTCCAGACATATTTACAAGAATTAACCCATCCTGTTCATTCAAAAAATAGAACGTGGACAAAAACATAATTGTCATTCCGATTGCAATTCCAATATTCATGGGTTCGCCAGTATTGCCTAAGTCATTCATAATATTTCTCCTTCTTAAAAAAAGTATACAAAAAAAATTTTCACTTTTTGGAAATTGACATTTTACCTAAATCGAATTTGTTTTCTATATTGGTTTTATGTGAACCATGCCTCACCAAACCGGACCTCAACTCACAACACAATTAATTTCCTTTTCTTAATCACTTTATCTTTCCTTACTTCACCTCCTTTAATTTGTCTAACTACTGATTCAACCCCATCATTAAAAACTTCATAAACAGTATCGGCAATCTCCGCGAACTCCGAACTGTGAGTGACTATTATCAACTGCAGCTTCAAATCATTACTAATGTCTTTTAATATCTGACCGGCCAACAAAAGTTCTTCATTTCTTCCGAGATTCTTAAAGGGTTCGTCAAGGATAAAAAAATTTCTGCTTCTCGGCTTTTCTATCGACCATAGAACAGTCCTCAAAGCAAGAGAAATTACATCCACTACGCTCCCTCCAAGATCATCTTTCGGTCTCAATTCGTTCTTGCCATCCAAAACTATAGGATAACACTCGATCTGGTTTCTCTTCTTCTCGAACCTAAGCTCAAAGTCATACGGCTTCTCAAACACTGAACGGATGCAAAGCCTTATCAGTGGCTCCACTTTCTCCTTAAAGTTCTGTTGCGTCAGGCGAATCACTTCAATTACTATTTCTCTTGCCTCAAAATGATCAGTATATAGGGATTCCTTATCGGTTAGGTCGCGCCTCGTTCTGTCCAACTGCTGAGATATGTACTCCCTCTTAGCCACCAGTCTATTAAAGCTGTCTTTTAATTCCTGCAACATGATTATTTCTTCCTAATACAATCTCTGTATGCTCTCATCCAATTTTTCTTGCCCATTTCCTTCTTTAGCCATCTTATGAATTTCTTCCTTTTATTGAATACATAACTCATATCGCTATCCTTCCTTGTTATAAGAAGCCAATATTTTCTCTGCCTTCTCCAGTAGGCGGTTCATCTTCGTCTCGATAGAACTCAAATCATTTTCTATCTCAGCCACTTTTTTTTCGGCCGCCGCCAGACTGCTTATCTTCATGGCAGAAAGCTCCTTTTCTATCCTGCCCAAGTCATGCTTCTTTAGAGCCAATTCTTCTTTTATTTTGTCATACTCTCCCCTTATCGATTCAAGCCTATCCTGTACTTCTGTCATGTCTTCTCTCCTATTTCTGAAAGTTCATTGACTATTATATTCCTCACGCTTCTTCTAATATTTTTTCTCCTTCTTAAAAACAGTTCCAAATTAGAAACAAATGACATGTCCAGTTCCACTTCTCTTGAAAGCGAATCCGTAAATTTACTCCTCAAGATTTCTTTTTCTTCGATCTCGTCTATGTGATCACGCGAAAGAACCTGCTCGGCCGGCAAATGTGGAATATCCACATCTATAAGTTTCTCTGTTTCCGTATCGTAAACGTAGAAAAACGGCTTGTGTGTAAAATTATATCCATCAGCAGTTTTGCGAACCATTGGCCCCGTATTTAGAATCGTCCCACCCTCCTTGCTTCCTATACAGAAACTCCTGTGAATATCACCGCAGAGAATAATATCATAATCTTTATTTTCCTTCATAAAACTTCTTGCGTCTATATAATTTTGATTGGAAAACATCGCTCTATCTGCTATTGGCGCATGTATGACAAGGATATTCTTCTCCTTCTTATTTTCTACCTTCGGAATATCCTGCCCATAGCTGCAACCATAAAGATTTATTTTTTCGATGCGTATAAAATTTTCAGAAAGTATTTTCACAAGTCCGGCATTATAAAGAGCACCTAATATTGTTGCATCTTTCGCCTCTTCCGAGTACATATACACATCATGCTGGCCGAACACCGCATACTTTCGCACATCCGGATAATTAGAAAACTGATTCAGTATTCTCGGTAGAAGATGCCAGGAACGCGGTTTCTCCGTCAAGTCTCCGGCTATGAGAAGTATCGCCCCAATCTTGTCACAATGCTCCAGAACAAACTCCATCTTATTAAAAGCAGCAACAACGGCATCGTCAAGCCGCGCTCTCGGACAAGCAATAAGAATGTGGCAATCACTAAGCATTGCTATCTTCATAATTCCCCCATAAATATAAAAACCATATCTCACCTCATCAGACCAAACCTTACCATACCATACCGCATCTTACCGGACCTTACCTTAACATGCCAAACCATACCTGACCGTACCTCAGCAGAATCTTCCCTTGCTGTCTCTCGGAAAACATTTTGAATATTCGCTCAGTTCCTTTCTTTCTTTTTCTGTTAATTTAACGGCGCGAGAATGCACAAAAGGCAATTGAGAAAATAAAGCGAAATAATATCGCTCAATCAAAATGATATTTTCCTCTAATGCCAACACAGGCTTATTAAGCATACCTTGTTTTACCTCATAAAAAAGTGCAGAGCCTTCCACATTTAAATATGGCTGCTCTATTGTATCATCATGATAATATGAATAACTTCTGCTACTTTGCTCGACGTAATTCCCCAAGAATTGTCTTCTCATTCCACAAACTTTACCAATCATAGGCTCTTTTAACGTAAAAGTGTAGATGTCTCTGTTGCCATATTCATCATAATCAACATAGCTCTTCCCCATAACTTTTACCAAATCGCCAATATTATATTTATATTTCTTCATATTTTAACCTCCCTTTTTATCTATCCAAGCGATCAAAATATTCATAAACTTTCCTTTATTCTCTCTATAACCTTTGAGTTAATCGAGGAAAAACAGAGCGGACATTGCTTGGCGCTCTTCAGTTCATTGACATACTCATCTTTAACTTTCGAATATGCCTTCACAATTTCTTTATAATCGGAGCTTACCTTTATGAAATTTTCAAGCATCTCTTCGGCATCGATCTTGCCATTAAAATTAATGACCTCCAAATCTATTTTCTCAAGAACGCAAGCAAGCTCATCCGTGATTTTTGCAAGGCGCACGCTGTCCCTGCTAAACTCCATGAACTCGAACAATAGGGACTGGAAGTTTATGTCTTCATCATATTCGGTTCTAAGCCTGTCAATGTCGCTTATTATTTCTCCTACGACAATGAATTTTTCGAGATATCCTACTCTGCCGTTCAAAACTTTGGCATCGGAGATTATCCTGCTCAGATTATCCCTTTCGGCTTTCAGTTTTTCTATTTCAGTACCGCACTTTTCCGCCTCCATTAAGACTGCCTCTACCGCATCCAGTCCGTCATACTGTCCGAGCTCTAACTCTAACAGTTCCGCGCCCTCTTTTAACGCCTTTATCTCCTTGTTTATCAAGTATACCTTCTTGGTAAGATTCCCCTCCAACTGATCGGCAAATTCCTGTCTCGTGATCCTATTGATGGTCTTCGCAACCTCGCCACCAGTGGAATTGACAAGATAGGGCTGATCGAACTGCTCCTGAACATGGAGCTCCGTAACATTGAAAGCCTGCCTAATAACATCGGGAACAGACTTGTTCATACCTCTGAATTCGCGCTCTCCAATGCTGTAACAAGCGTCCAGCACTTCCTTTGATTTGCCGTCTTTAGAAGTTATAATTTCTTTCTTCAGAGATATCAGTTCGGGAACATCAGATAATTTACCGATAACCTCTACTACCCCATTTTCTAATCGATTAAATAATATATCACCTGACAAAGGACGATTGTTGAACAGCCAAAGGAGAGCACGAATGACATTGGTCTTCCCGTGATTGGGAGAACCAATAATTGCATTAACGCCAGAAGAAAAAGCCATGACGGACTTCCTGTGAGACTTGAAATTCTTGATCTCTAAAGATTCTATCATGGCTTTTCTTTTTCCCTTTAATTTTAAATAAAACTATTTCTTTTTGCCCTTGCTCTTTTTCTTTACCGTTTTCTTGCCGCTGACTCTTGCATTCTTTTCCTCTTGAACCATCACGCGCATCTCCTGCGCCATCTTCTTGATCTGTTGCATCTTCTTCCGTGCTCTGCCAGCAGCAGCATTGGTACCATTTACAAACTTGTCAATATCTACTTCTACATCCTCTAAAATTTCCTTCATGTCAATCAGTAATTGTTTCATATTCCTCCCTTTTTATTTTTAATTATTATCTTACCATCTGACCTATTATATACTAACTTCCAGAAATAACATATAATAAAATAAAATCGCTAAAGATTTTTTATCGTCTCGGGAGTTACCCATTTCAAAAAATCCTCAAACAAGAGCAACTCAAAATAATTAACTTCATATATCTCCTGAGCCGGACGCCATGTAATATTACTTCCGCTAAAATCGCCAGACTGATCCGCCAAAACATTGTACAATTGCCGAGACATAAATATACATGCCTTCCGCCTGTTTCTCCTGAATATGATTATGCTATATTTTCTTTCGGCAAACTGCTTTTCTTCCTCCGCCTTCTTCCACCACTGCAATAATATCGGCAACTTCATATCGATATCTTTATCAAGCAAGTCCAGAACCGATACGTCAGAACTATAACCGCGCTTCAATTCGATAAGAAAAACATCAATGAAAGGCTGTCCGATAGGATCAGTGAATGTCACATCCCCATATTCATACTTCGTTCTTATATCATTTTTTCTTCTCGTTGTGGCCCTTGCGCCACTCCCTGAAGTGCGCCAAAATACATCGTCTCTCTCATCGTCTGTCCACCAGAGGGAAAGCTGCTTGCAAATCTCACGTTCAAAAGAAGAACCTTTTGAAGATTTAGTCATATTAATTGCCCAATTTCATTTAATTCTTCTATATGCCATTTATTAACAATCTTACCAATATCTTCATGATAATTTGCGATATATTTCTCTTCATTTGGATAAAAAACAAAAAGAATTGTGTACTCATCTCTCATAAAAATTTTTAAAATTTTATTCTTTTCTTCCTTGGATTCAAAACATATAAATATTGGTTCTTTTCTCGAATCATATGTTTTATCATTAACTTTTATTCTCATTTAAAAATACCTCTTGCAGTTTATTAAAATAATTCTTGTCAAGAAAACTCCTAAAGCCAAGCCGGTTAAACACCTCTATGAATTTACTCTTGCTGAATTCACTCTCCTTATCCTCAAGCACTATGTTATCATTAAAAGGAAGATAAACAAATTCTCTATTACAAACAACCATATCCCAATCAGCAAGTATTTTCTCCTTATCTTTCGGCTTGCTTCTCGCCAAAATGTAATCTATCGCCTTCTTCTCCCCAATTCCCCTTATTCCCGCCACATTATCGCCCTTACAGCCAACTATCGCTTTCACCTCTGCCCACTCGATAGGCGGGACGCCATATTGTTCAATAAATTTTTTCTCCGTAATTTCCTCGCCATTAGTAAGCCCGCAATAAACAACGTCACTTCTAATCAATTGCCACAGGTCATTATCAGAAGCAAGAATAATAAACTTATCTCTTTTAAAATAACCTACGACTACCGCAATCAAATCATCAGACTCATAACCAGGGGCATGAAATATGTTCCTAAAACCCAACTCAAACAAAATTTCCTTCCTCAATGAGTCGAATTGCCTATACGCATCATTTAAAGATTCCTTCTCTCCTTCATCAAGCTCTTTTCTTCTCTCTACTCTATTTTCCTTATAAGTAGAGAGCTTCAATCTCCTCCAAGACTTCTTCGAGTCCCAACAAAAGACTATATCGCTCGTTTTATATTTCTTGGCATACTTAAATACTTGATGAAGAAAACCGAAAATAACTCCCGTTCTTTTTTCATTGCTGGACAGCCCCCCAATAGTATATGTAGCCCGATAAGCAATTGCATTACTGTCTATTACCAATGTATTCTCATTCCTCATATCGTGGACGCCTATCGAGTCTTAAACTATCTTCTTTATTCTTTAAATGTTGAGCCTTACCTCACCACACCGTACCTGATACTAATATCTTGCCCTCCTATCGAGCTTTATGCCATCTTCTCTTTTCTTCCAAACTTCTCCAACTAAAGCTGCAAGTTCTTTATCAAGGTTTTTATTTTCAACATCAAAGATTATTTTTCGCCTTACACCCTCAAAACCAAACTCCGG
>Ga0180007_10002773_pt1 | contig 20351 bp, 18 predicted proteins | sample MM_PC_MetaG_FD_121122 | JGI IMG/M metagenome (GOLD analysis project Ga0180007, IMG submission 121122) | Groundwater microbial communities from the Aspo Hard Rock Laboratory (HRL) deep subsurface site, Sweden - MM_PC_MetaG | ecosystem: Environmental > Aquatic > Deep subsurface > Groundwater... | reverse complement strand
GAGGCTGACAATGTTACCGTTGCAGATTACCTGAGGCATGTAGAGCTGCTTGACGAAAGGGTTGCCAATATCGGTGAAGATCTCAAACTCTACTGCCGGCTCTGGAAGCAGAGCCGGCTGGTTGAATGTCTGCAGGGGTTGAGAGGTATTGCTTTTCCTGACTTCGTCGGCATAAACTCGTAAGTTGTTGCACAACACCAGGATCTTTCCTTGGGGCACTACATCTTTTATCGCTAGCAGGTTATCAGTTCAGCTTGTGGGCATCTCGTAGGGAGTTGTTCCGGTTTTAAGAGCCATTGTTGTGTATATCATTTTTGCGTCTTTACTTACACTGGACGGCACTACATATCTGGCGTTTGTCTCCTGGTGCCTTAAAATGCTTGCCTGTATTGTTTTAAGCTCCCTAATGATTCGAGCTGATGACATAGGTTCGTACCGTAGTTTTACCCGATATGCAAGATGACGAATGCAAACAAGAGCGACAAAACAAATCATGATATGAGCGCGTACACGCTGGGGAGTCCAGTGAAATACCGGGCGCATTCGGAGATCATGCTTTGAAATCCGGAAACACTCTTCTATCTGCCATTGTTCACGGTAACGGTTTGCTACATCTTCCATGCTCATCTGCCCAGCTGGAATATTCGTTACCACTCCATGAAGACCGTCCCACCTGGCTGCCTGCTCTATTTTCTCTTCATTCAACATTAGATCAGTATCACTCTCGATCTCAAGGAATCGCTTATAGCCTGAATTACTTAAATATGACTTGAGATTCTTGTTGTCCTTCAACTTCTTACGCAGTTTAGCAACACCATTATCTCTGTCGTGTTTGTCTTTCCGAGCTCGTTTCTCGCTGTAAGTGACTATCAATCTGCGTGATAGATCTAATTTTTCCTTTGTCTCGGGATTCTTCCACGTACCAGAGTAATCCCATTCTCGAATTCTGTCGTAAGTTGTTGAATCTGTATTTTCTGTTCTGGCAAATTCATTTACAGGAGTGAGTATCTTTTCTTTCCAGCCATCAGACATATTCCTCATCCGCGCTGCTATGATGTAATGAAGGCCATTCTTCTCAAAGTATGTCTGATTAGGTATTTTGATCATTGCACTGTCTGCAACAAAAACAACTTTATCAATATTGTACTTTGTCCGTATTTGATCAATCGCTCGCTCTACCGTGTTGCCTTCAAAGGTATTCCCTGGAAATACTTCATAATCAATTGGGAGACCTTCACTGGTAGCAACAAGACCCATTACAATTTGAGGCTGACTGAATTTAAGATCCTTGCTAAAACCGCTGCACCGTAGATCATCCTCAGAAAAACTCTCAAAGTAAAGCGTTGTACAGTCATAAAACACTAACTCCAACTTTTCACCTAAGAGCTTTGTCGCTGATTTATAAGCCAGCATACGGCTTTTATCAATAACCTTTTCATCGAGGTGATCCATCATTCGGTATACAGATGACAAATTGATTTGTGTACCAAAATCCTGGGCAAGGTCTTGAACAGTAGCTCTCTTACTTGCTGGGTTAGCAAGGCGAGCCATTGTGATGTGAAAAAGATTTTGCTCGGATGACTTACGCCTGGCGCCAAGTAGCTTATTAAATCCCAAGGTGTTGTATACTTCCCCAAGGACCTCGTGTACACCTAATACTACTCTCTGCTCTTCCTTAAGCTTCTTGAGATCTACATGAAGCTCATCTTTCTGGGGATGTTTCCGTGCCTGGATGGCCATTTCAGCAAGAGTCTCCGGATCAAAGATCAAGCTTTCAGATTTTGATTTCTCATTGGCTACAATGAATTCACCAAGATCTCTCATTTTTTGTTCTTCCATGTCGGTGTAAGCTATTCCAACATGGCGAATTATCTTCTGCTTGATTTTAAAGCCAATCCGTGTGTTTTCAACAACTTGGACTCTTCGTCTTTCGCTGTCCTTGTCTCTTTTTACTCTTACAAACACGGTTACTCCTTCGTTTTGAGCAACCCGAATAGACTACATGTTTATTGATTGTCAAGGCTAGTACATGAATGGGCACTACATGACCCTTAAATTTAACTTTTCCTACAAGTCAACAACTTACGAAGGCGAATGAGCCTGTTTTAGACTGAAACCGACGAAGTCAGGGGCAGATGGATGAGTATAGACTTATGGCTTTGATACAGCATTGAAACTGCCGACTTGGAGCAAAATACCATCACATCGCTCGAAATCAGCTTATTATAGTGGTATGAATCGAAAACAGTGGAATCCCACTGAAATTCAGGAAGAACTGAGGGTTTGTGAGAAATGCGGGCCTGTCACATTATGACGCCCAAGACAAAGCAGTGCTCCTGTTCCCAGTCTCGCTGCCCTCTGCCAGACACTGTCGGTTGAAAATGCATTCCTGGCTTTCTTCCATAAACGAAAGTACTGGTATATCAATCCTCCAGAAAAGTCTTTTTTAGGAGCCTTGCTGGTGCTTCCGGTCTTCGCAGTCCCAGCAGTTCCTTTTCCTCCACTAACCACTCTACTGTTTCACCTTTTGAGAACTCCATCGCCTGCGCGAGTACAGAGGGGAAGTTCACATACCACTGCTCACTGTTCTTGCGCTTGATCAGCTGCACTTTCGTTGGGAATCCCATTTCTTCTCCTTTCTTCTCTAGTTATACAACTAGATACTTGTACAATACAAAACAACACCCACAAGCGCAAGCGCCTGATCTCAAATCTTTTCGGTTGGATTTCTATCTATGGAAGGCCAAACTTAAGCGCCCCTGTTTCAGCAGGGGCGCTTTCAATTTGTTCACAGAATTCCTTCCATACCCCCGGAGAAGAGCACTGCACTCCCTTTGACAGGAGAGACCAGTTCTTTTCTCTGAAGCCGGAAACTAATCCTCCAGCTTCTTTTACCAGCAAAACACCCGCGGCCATATCCCAGGGTTTCAAGTTCTCTTCCCAGAACCCACCAAGACGTCCTGCTGCAGTGTACGCCAGATCAAGAGCTGCCGAACCGCACCTCCGAACGCCTCTTACTTTGCCAAGAAATCTTATCAGAACATCAATATCGAAGGTTAAATCTGCCGGAGTTCTTGTGTAGGGGAAGCCTGTTGCAACAATGACATCACTCAATTTTTCAGCGCAGGAAACAGTTATGGGTTTTCCATTGAGAAAGGCTCCACCTTCCCTGAGGGCAATGAAAGTTTCTGCATGAACCGGATCATGGATGCAGCCAAGGCATACACCCTGATTGTCAACAAGGGCTATAGAAACGCAGAAGAAGGGAATTCCCACGGCGAAATTATTCGTGCCGTCAAGCGGATCTACCACCCAGAAGGGAGTTTCTGGAAAGACTCCATCCCAGCTTTCCTCACCCAGAAAGGACGAATTTGGAATAAGGTCTGTTAAGCTCTCCCTGAGGTATTCCTCGGAGCGGAGATCCGCCTCGGTGACATATTCCATCCCCTGCTTCGATCCTACAGTAAAGCCGGTTTCTCTGCATTTCAGTAACAGCTGCCCGGCTTTCTGAGACACAAAGACCACTCTGTCCACAAAACCCTGATTCATGAATTCCCTTTCAGAAGAATTAAGTTGGAATTATATCACCGCATAATTAAAGGAGAGCAAGATGGACTTAAGAAGACTGGGAACCAGGTTCCGTTACTTCATCAACAACCTGCTCATTCGGAATCCGTTCTGGCAAATACTTTTCCTGTTTGCAGTTTCCGCAGTGGTGGTCGCGGTGGGCATGCTTCTGGTGAAGGATATTACCCAGGACAGTCTCTGGTGGTCTTTCACAAGGCTGCTGGATCAGGGAACTTTTATCTACGACAACTATGACCTGCACATTGCTTTGCCCGGAGTTCTGGTTACCATATGCGGTATTCTGATTCTGTCTCTCCTTATCGGTATTCTTTCCTCAAAAATAACAGAGCAGCTTGATTCTCTGAAAAGGGGAAGATCTCCTGTTATTGAGAAAAATCACTTGATTGTGTGTGGTAACGGAGACAGACTTTATGAGGTTGCCAGGGAACTTGCAGAAGCCAGAATGCAGGATTCTGCAGCAGGCAGCATTGTCATGTTCTCGAGCAGCACGAGAGAGGAAATGGAAGAACTCCTTGTACAGCGCATGGGCAAGAAGCTGGCCAGGCGTGTTATCTGCAGGTCTGGCGAACTCACGGATGTGGATTCTCTAAAGCTTCCCGGTTTTGCAGACTGTGCAGGATTCGTAATTATTGGAGACGACGACAGCGCTATTCTCAAGACCCTCGTTGCCGTCAACTCCATAAGCGGAGATAACCGACCTGTGGGAGTCTGTGAACTGCAGAACAGAGCTGGAGGAAGAATTGCTGAAATGGCATATCCCGGAGTACACTGGATTCCAGTACGGGAAATAGTGATGCGGCTGCTGGTGCAGATATGCAGGCAGCCCGGGCTCAGTGCTGTTTACGGAGAACTTCTCAGCTTTACCGGCAACGAATTCTATCTTAACGAGCACCCTGAGGTAACAGGCCTCTGTTTTGATGAGCTTTTCGCAAGAGTATCCGGGGGCGTTGTGGCCGGGATACAGAAGAATGGGAAGGTGATTCTTAATCCTCATCCTGCGGTGGTGGTTGACCCCGGAGACCTTCTTCTTGTTCTGGCGGAAAACGGAGGTTCCTATTCTTTCAACAACAAACCGTTCGTTGAAGAAGTGAGCATTTCTGCCGAAAAAGTACTCTGCGGGGAACCTCTGCAGATGCTTGTGTTTTCAGGGTACAGCAGGAAGTTCAGTTTTCTGTTGAAACTGCTGGATACTTATGCCCTCACTGGAGCCGTAGTAACGGTTGCAGGGTCTGTTCCTGAAGCAGACGGGAGTGCCATGCTTAAGGAAATTCAGTTCAGAAACTGTACCGCCTCCTACACAAGAACAGACAGAACAGACCCCGAGAGCGTGGAAAAACTCCACCCTGAGCTGTATGACAGCATAATTGTCGTTTCAGGGAAAAGCCCTGGAATGTCTGACGAAGATGCGGATTCGGAGTGCATAGTGACACTGCTGGTGCTTAGAGAAATCGCCGGGAATTTTAAGGAAAGCTGGAACGCAACAGTGGTTTCCGAGATAAGAAATCCCAGGAACAGGAGGCTTGCCACAGCTGCAGGGATAGATGACTTTGTAATTTCCAATGAAGTTTGCAGCATGGTAATGGCTCAACTGGTAAAACAGCCCGATCTTGGTCAGGTATATGAAGAAATTTTTGACCCCTCTGGCTGTGAAGTTCAGCTTCGCTGCCCTTCTCTGTACATGTCAAGAACCTTTGCAAAGCTGACAGCAGAAGGCCTTCAGAGGAGAGAGGTAATCCTTGGCTGGCTCACGGGAAGGGGTTCTGAATCAGTGGTTCGTCTTAATCCCGGCAGAGAGGAAGAGCTTCCGGAAGGATCCGGCAGCAGGGTGATAGTAATTGCGGAAAGGTAGTTAATGAAGCGTTACGGGTTCATCAGCGCTCTGGGTTTTTTTACCGGAGTTCTTTTCATGGTTCTCGGCATTGCTCTTGTTATTGGAGCGCCCCTTCTTGCAGGTTCCTTTAACTCAATGCTGCACGATTCTTCTCTGGGGCTGAGAGCTGCAAGTGGAGCCATCAGAAACGTTACTGAAGGGGTAGGCAATTCAGCGAGTATGGTGGAGGAAGTAAGGCTTTCTCTGTTAAGTACTTCCGAAGTAATAACAGGAACCGGTGAAATTGTTCGGCAGACCGTGACAATCCTTGAGCAGATGCGAATAATTCTTCCCCTGATTTCGGGGGACATGCACTCAATGCCCGTTATGGTAAGAAGTTTGATTCCTGATAACCATTTTGAAGAGGTGGCGGAGAGAACACAAACCGTTGCATCCGAGCTGGGTTTCCTTAATGCTCGTCTGGAATCTCTTGCTGGAGATATCGAACTGGCAGGCAACGGCATAAGCAGCGTCGCCCTGTCAGTGGAGATTCTGGAGGATGACCTTCTTTCTGCGGAAGGGTCGTTTGGTGATGCGGCTTCAAAAATGGAGGATACTGCAGATACCATAGACAAGGGTTCTTTTGGAAAAACAGTGATTCTTGTGTTGGTCGGCACGGGGCTGCTTGTGTTCCTGATGGGACTTTACCAGATTTCTGCTGGAATTCTCATACGCAGGCTGGAGAAAGAGCGGGCTTCTACGTGAAAAGAAGCTCATTCCTGCTGCTCTTACTGGCAATTCCCGCGGTCTCAGGCTCGTTCTCTCTTTTTTCCGATACACTCGATCTTGATGTGGGTACCTACCGATACATCAAGTTCAGGATTACACCGGATCAGATGGAAAATGCCGAGATTACTGTTGATCTGCCGGCAGAGCCCCTTGCAGGGGAAATTGAGTTTATTCTGATCTCTGAAATGGATTACAGGAGAGGCTGGGAGGGCAGGGGTAACATTGACACGCTTGCTGTTGTTTATGCAGAGGGAGGTCGGTTTGCCATTCGGGTCCCCGATTTCGGAGACTATGTTCTGATAATGAGCAACCGGGGCAATTACAACCCGGTTCTGGCCGTTGCAGACATTTCGGTTTCTTTTGCCGGCTCCGGAGTTGCATACGATTCTCTACCTTTTGCAATGACGCTGCTCATGTCTCTGCTTGCCATTGGTGTTGTTGTTGCAGCAGTTCTTATTACGTTGAAGCTGCTTTACTCCGGCAGAGGTTGACTGATTTGCTATATTATTGAAACGGCTATTTCAGGGAAGGAGGCCGTTTGATAATTTCCACAAAAAGCAGATACGGGCTGAGGGCTCTTGTACAGCTGGTGAAAACTGATAACATAAGACCTATGAGCCTGTCAGAAATAGCACAGGAAGAGGAAATACCCCTCAGATATCTGGAACAGATATTCGGGAGGCTTCGAAAGAAGGGCCTTGTTAACGGGCGCAGAGGTCCCGGAGGCGGCTATGTACTCAGCAGAAAGGCTTCAGACATAAAGCTTCTCGAGGTTATAAAAGCCCTTGAAACCGAGTTTTTTAACACGAACTGTGTTTTACTGTGCCCCGGCTCGGAGCCACCGCAGGAGGTTTCAGAACCCGGGTGCCGCCGAGAGAGCATATGCCCTACCAAAAAGCTCTGGACCGACATAAAAGGTCTTTGTGAGTCTTATCTTATTAAACACACACTGGCAGATCTGGCAGACGGATCGCTTGAGATGGAGTGACGGATAATGTGGCAATACTCCGAAATACTCATGGATCATTTTATGAACCCGAGAAATGTAGGCAAGCTGGAGAATCCTGACGGACATTCCGAAGTAGGGTCTCCCCAGTGCGGAGATGCAATGTTTCTCGATATTGATATTGATGACGAGGGAAAAATAAGTGACATTGCTTTCAAAACATTCGGCTGTGCAGGCGCCATTGCAAGTGCCTCGGCCCTTACCGAACTGGCAAAGGGCCTTCCTGTTGAAGAGGCATTGGGCATAAGGAACAGTCAGATCGCCGACTATCTGGGAGGAATGCCTCCAGAGAAGTTTCACTGCTCTGTCATGGGTCATCAGGCATTGAAAGCAGCAGTGGAGAATTTCCGGGAAAAGTGTGCTGAAATAGAAAAGATTCTTCGCGATGCAGGCATCACTCCCGTTCTTGTAAGACCCGGCAGGGTTTATCTGAGCCACGGCGCAGACGTTGCCGCAGCAGAAAAAGCTCTCAAGGAAATATCAGGAAGAAACATCTCTATCGAGGTGAAGTAATGAAAACGATTTACCTCGACAACGCCGCCACAACCAGAGTGGCTCCCGAAGTGCTGGAAGCTATGCTTCCCTTCTTCGGTGACCAGTATGGAAACCCCTCCAGCTTTCACAATTTTGGAAGCTCACAGAAAGAAGCCATTGAAATGGCCAGGGGCCAGATTGCCCGTCTTCTCGGAGCAAAGACCGAAGAGGTCTATTTTACTTCAGGCGGAACAGAGAGCGATAATCAGGCGCTGAGAGGCGCCGTTAAAATCGACCCAACCCGCAGGGGAATTGTTACTTCCGCTGTTGAGCATCCTGCGGTACTGGAAACTGCGAAAGTTCTTGAAAAAGAAGGCTGCACCCTTGGCATTGCCTCAGTGAACACAGAAGGGGAACTCGACCTTGACAGCTTGAAAGGTCTTGTTAACCAGCAGACAGCTTTGGTGTCTGTCATGGCGGCTAACAACGAGACGGGTGTGATAATGCCCATGTATGAGGCCGCGGAAATTGCTCATGACGAAGGGGCTCTTTTCCATACCGATGCGGTTCAGATGGTGGGAAAAAGCCCTGTCGATGTGCATGCAATGAACATCGATATGCTCAGTCTCTCCGCCCATAAGATCCACGGTCCAAAAGGAGTAGGCGCCATTTACATCAGAAGGGGAGTGATTCTTCCTCCGTTGATAACAGGAGGGCATCAGGAAAGAGGCGTCAGATCCGGAACCTACAATTCTCCTGGAATTATAGGTCTCGGCAAAGCAGCAGAGCTGGCCCATACACACCTTAAGGATACTGTGGCTGCAGAGCGCAGACTTAGAGAAGATTTCGAGAAAAGGGTGCTTGAAAATTGCCCGGGTTCATTCGTTGTTGCGGCAAATGCCGCTTCCCGTCTTCCCGGAACAGTTACCATCATTTTCAGGGGCATTGAAAGCGAAGCCGTGCTTACTCTTCTTGACATGCAGGGCATTTATGCTTCCTCGGGGTCAGCCTGCAGCACCGGCAGCAAAGACCCCAGCCATGTTCTCTATGCTATGGGAGTGGATTACACTCTTGCCAACAGCGCTCTTCGGTTCAGCCTCAGCAGGTACACCACGGAAGAGGAAATCAGCCGCACTGTTGAGGTTCTTGCTTCAGTTGTAGAAAGGCTTCGAAGAATTTCTCCCTATACCCAGTAAATGAAGCGGAGGTGAATCATGTCTGCTATTTCTGCAGTCCTGCTTTTCCTCCTTTCTCTGCCCGGCTGTCCCGACTCCGAGAGCCGGGCAGACTACAGCATTCAGGCGGTTCTGTCTCCAGATTCATCCACCATCACCGGTTCGGTTGATATAGTTTTCACCAGCGGTGTGGATTTCCCCGTAGACACTTTATGGATACATCTTTATCCCAATGCGTACAGAGATTACACAACAGCTTTCGGCCAGGATCTTGAAGCAGCTGCCCTGTACAATTTCCGCCGTTCAGAAGAATCTGCCAGGGGCTGGATTGAGCTTTCCGACTGGAAGGTTAACGGAGTAACCGCGGAAGCTCAGGTTGATGGCTCTCTGGGCTATTTTGTTCTCAGCAGCCCTCTTGGAGCAGGCGAATCAGTGCTGCTTAGCGGGAACTTCCTCGTAAAGATTCCACTATTCTGGAGTAGAATGGGCCGGTATCTGGAGACTTTTCAGATAACTCAGTGGTATCCGAAAATGTGTGTTCTTGACCAGACTGGATGGAGCAAATCAAGGTACCATGCAGAGGGGGAATTTTTCAGCGACTTTGGTGATTATTCAGTTGCAATAGATGTTCCATCCGATTTTATCACTGCAGCCACAGGAAGGGTCAGGGAAACAGAATTCAGCGCCGACTCCACAAGAAGGACAGATCACTGGACAGCAACCGATGTACACGATTTCGCATGGAGTTCAAGTCCATGCTACACAATACGGGACCATGTTTTCAACTACCCGGGCGGCGGTACAGTACGGGTGCATCTGGTTCTCCTCGAGGATGACGACAGCTACTGGGAAGGCATTCCGGAAGTTGTAGACTCTACCCTTGCTTATTACGGACAATGGTATACTCCGTACCCGTACAATGACCTCTGGGTAGTAGATCCAGTGGTGCCCTGCTCGGGGGGAATGGAATACCCACAATTTGTTTTCGGCTACTTTGGTGAACCCCTGACAAGAACACTTGAGATGGTTGTCGCCCACGAAACAGGACACCAGTGGTTTTACGGTATCCTGGCAAATGATGAGGTGGAGGAGGCCTGGCTGGACGAAGGAATGAATTCGTTCAGCGAACTCAGGCTCATGGAGAGGCTGTACGGTTTTTCCGGCAACATGTCCACTGCTCCCCGCTGGCTTCTGAACATCAGCGACAGGGATATGCTATTCATGAACTATGTATCAAATGTTTACAGAGACAGGGTACCTGTTCAGAGCACATCCACGGATGCGGGAGGCGGCAGTTATTCCACAGCATATACTTACTACACAAAACCCGCTCTTTTCATTTCTATGCTTCAGGCACAGCTTGGAGATTCTCTGTTTAACGATGTGATGACTACCTACTTCCAGAGGTTTTCATTTCATCATCCCCACACAGAAGACTTTCAGGCGGTTGTTGAAGAGTTATCAGGAAACAGTTTCGCAGCAGAATTCAACTACTGGCTGCGGGGAACAGATTCTGCGGATTTCAGACTGTTTGACTTCGAAGGGAGAGCGGATTCCTCTTTTGCCGTTTTAGGAGGAGATATTCCTCACCCTGTGCGTGTGCCTCTTATCTTTGTAAGCGATTCGGATACACTGAATTTGTCAGTGAATACCGCACCGGGGGAAGAGACTGAAATCAAGGTTGCCGGAGAGTGGACTCGTGCAGTGGCAGACCCTTTCATGCGCCTGCCCGACAGAGCACCCTGGAACAACTCGGCGCCGATACAATTCCGGGTAAAGCCATTTGGCCTGCCTGTTGCAGGCCCTGATCAGCACAATGTCTGGACGCTGGCCTATCCATGGTATGCCGATAATTCCTGGAGAGGCGATGCCTTGTTCCTTATATCACCTCTTCCTGCACAAGCAGGCGGACCCTATACACTTTCGTCTCACATCTCCATACCATTCAAGGAAAATTCTGCTTCTGCCTTCGGGCTCGCTCTTACGGTTCCAGTTCAGAGAGATTACAGAGACGAAGTTCTTTTAACCACGGGAATTTTTTCCGGTTATGGGGTAGCAAGACTCAATTCCCGGTTTGTCTGGAACACGGGTGGAATTCCTGCTTCTGAACCGGCAGTAACCGGCACTCTGGGAGTGGAATTGATCTCGGTAGCCGATACTTCTGTTTATGGTGGCGAAAACACTGAAAAAGGCTCATTTGCCGAATTTTCAACAAGCTTACGCCTGTTTCAGCAGAATTTCAGGTACTCTCTGGATGCGGAGGCTGAATTGTTTGCAGATCCCGGATTGGCAGGAGAAGCCAATGCAGGAATCAACTGCCAGGCTGAGATTTCTTTTTCCGGTTCGGTGGAGAATTCAACCAGGTTCTACGCCGGTGCGATTGCCGGCGACGCGCCTTTGCACAGAAGAATTCGTCCTGCTGGTGGGCTGTTCGCCGGCAATACCGTTCCGGGTTCACTGATTCCTCCCGACGGACCGCTAAGCGCACAGCAGCACTACTTCATCAGAACAGGTCCGGCCCTGCCGGGATTCTGGAACAGTACTCTTCGTGGAAATGTTAGCTTCTCCCTGGAGCAGAGACTTTGTTTAACTTCTGTTCCCCTGGGGGTTTTTGCCGGCACCGGTTGGATAGGAGACAGTTTTGAAGAATTGAAAAAAGGGTCGCTCATTTCAAATGCGGGAATTCTCCTGAAAGCAGCAATGTTCGAAGCCCTGTTCCCCCTGTGGGTTTCAGACCCCTCAGAGGGGGAAGACAACTGGGAGTTCCGCTGGCGTCTTGGGCTATGCTATTAGAAGCCGGAACCGGTCCAGTTTAGGCCAGCATAAAGACCGAAGTTCTCTGAGTCGTTCAAGCCCAGAGAAAAACCTCCTCCAATGGCCAGATTATCCTCAAGAAGGAATTGAGCTCCTGCTCCTGCTCTAAAAACAGACGAAGTTGACCCATTCATCCTGGCAGACAGAAGGATGTCTGTTGTAACGAAGCTGGTGCCACCAAGGGTGAAGTACATCACATCTGAGATTGTGTCATCGAATGGATTTCTGCCTCCGTTCAAGGCGTACTCGGCAGATACGGATAAACGGAAATCCAGAAATGTTGTGCTTGTGGTGCCTCCAACTGCAAGTTCTGCTCCTGTATCCCGAAATTCCTCGCCGGTGGGGAGAGTAAGCCTGCCCGTAAGTTTCAGAGCTGTTCCTCCCCGGGTCATTTCATAAAGCCATCCTCCTGAAAAGGTGATGTCTCCCATGAGGGAACCCTCGAAAGCATTATCAACGGGAAATACTGGTACGACAGCTCCCAGTTCAATGTCTTTATCTGCACCCCAGCAGACCTTGAGCGGAATTGAAAGAACAGCTCCATCCCCGGTGTCCGTGTATTCCATGGTACCCGAGGCTCTCAGCAGGCCGGTTTCAAGAACATCGGAGCATGGAAGCCCCTGCCAGCCGGAAAGACCGCCTGGACCAATGGACCAGGAAGCGGCAGCTGCAAAGGCTGCTGTTACTGCAAGAAACAGGATACTCCTTCTCATTCTTCCTCCGGGGTTGACATTCACACTGGTTATCAGGAAATGTTATGTATAGGGAATATAGACTCTAGTGTAACAGGAGGGATAATGAAATCAGGCGAAGCCGGAATTCTGGTTGCACTGATTGTTTTTGCAGTTGGAGGTTTGTTCACCGCCCTCACTGCTATGCCTGATATGCTGGAACAGGTTTCAGGAGCACCTCAACAGGTTGAGCTTTCACTGTATGATCAGCTTAAGGTGGAGATTCAGCCGTACCACTTCGGAAATGTTCCAAGAGAGTCTTCTGCAGGCGACACAACTGTCTGGACGGTCGATCTGGATTTTACAAAATACACTGTGCCTCAGGTTAACCTGTATGTTACAAGAATTCTCAGAAGATTGAGCTTTTCCGGGATACTCGCCAGAGAAAGGGCATCCGGCGGCATTGTATTCAACGCTGATTTCCCGGGCGGTCAGCCTCTTGAAATACACTTCATCTGTCCATAGGTGGTCAATACCCTTTGCTTTCTTTATCTTTCGTCACATCCGTGAGGATGTACAGTTGTCAATTACTTCTGTGACAGGCGTGCAGATTATTCAATAACTACTGGCGTAATAAAGGATTAGGTGAATACGCCGAATAACCCGATGAAGGGAAACTCTATGAAGAGAGCCGACAGATGGCGGAATTACAGCTCCGCGATTTTACTGGTGCTGGCCCTGTTTCTTCTCTGGCCGACAGTGAATTGGTATTCATTTTCAGCCATTGAGAGAGACCGTGCAGAAGCAAGTGTTCAGCCTGAAACTACAAACCCTTACTTGAGAGGGCTAATTGACGAAATTCAGGCGGAAGGGGGAGAACCTCTTCTTGAGCATTACAGAAGTCTCTATCAGTCCAGCGAAGGCATCATCAAGCTGGGACTGGATCTGCAGGGAGGCATGTATCTTGCCTATACTGTGGAGGCCACGCCCGGGCTTGATCCCGACGAGGCCCTTGATCAGGCACTGGAGATAATAAGAAACCGAATCGATGAATTCGGAGTTTCCGAACCCTCCATCACCCGGCAGGGAAGCGACAGGATAATAGTTCAGCTGCCGGGAGTGAGAGACCCGGCCAGAGCCAGATCTATCGTAGAGAGACAGGCTCTTCTGGAGTTCAAGATCGTCTCCTACCCCAATGCCGAGCACCCGTCTCCCTCAACGGTTCCGGTTATCAGGGAAATAGAGGCTGTTCTCGGTGACGTTGCTCCCGTGGACGCTCCTGTGGATGCTCCTGTTCAAACAGAAGAACAGTTCTCTCTTCCTGCCACAGGCGACGAGATTACCATCCCCGCTCCGCAGGAAGACAGCGAAGCAGTACTTCCAGCCATTGAAGTAGCGGGAAGACTCAGCTCACTGCTCTCTGCTGCCGACCAGAACACTGCCACGGTTCTCAGCGTAAGACCGGAAGACTGGGTAATTACAGTTGGAGAGGATTACGATACATTCCAGTCTATTCTCAACCGGGAGGATGTCAAAGCCATTCTCGCCGGAGCGAATCTTCAGTTCACCTTCGGAAAGCCCACGCAGATGGCTGACGGCACAACCATGATGAGCGTGTTTCTTGTTCCTTCCGATGCAGGCCGCGGCTGGGACAGGCAGGCCGATCTCGATCTTCCTCAATACCGCCTGACTGGCGCCAATCTTACCGATGTCCGCATAAGGATGGGCGATCAGAACTCCATGAGCAGAGATCCCTATCTTCTTCTTGAGTTCGACTCTGAAGGCGCCTCCAACTGGGAGAGGATCACCGGAGAGAATGTTGACGAGAGGGTTGCCATCCTTCTCGACGGCAGAATCTATTCCGTTGCTACAATTCAGGAGAGAATCAGCGGCAGCGGAACGAGACTGTCCGGAGCCTTCTCAGTTGAGGAAGCCCGAGACCTCCGACTGGTACTCAAAGCAGGCAGTCTGCCCGCAAGACTTATCATCGCCGAAGAGCAGACGATAGGCCCGAGCCTCGGACGCACCGCAATCAACGACGGCATGATTGCCGGTATTGTCGGCCTTGTTCTCATCGCTGCCTTCATGATTGTTTACTACGGAACAAGCGGCTTCATAGCAATTCTCGCACTCCTTTTCGACTTGCTCATAATCTTGGGATTCCTCTGCTTCCCCGGGCCGCTGGCCCGTCTGGGAGTATCGGGACTCAACGCAACCCTGACTCTGCCCGGTATTGCCGGTATTATCCTCACCATAGGAATGGCAGTGGATGCCAGCGTTCTTATCTACGAGCGCATTCGCGAGGAGCTCCGCTCGGGAAAAGGCATCCGGTCAGCCGTTGATGCCGGTTATGCAAGGGCTTTTGTAACCATTCTGGATGCAAACCTCACCACCTTTATCACCGCTCTTGTTCTTTACAGGTTTGGAACCGGTCCTATCAGGGGATTTGCAGTTACCCTTTCAATAGGTATCATGGCTTCAATGTTCTGTTCACTGGTATTTACCAGAGCCATCTTCAGCTCCATGCTTGCACAGGTAAAGAGAACCACTATCAGCATTGGCCGTCTCGCTTTCATAAAAGACGCCCATTTCCCGTTCACCGTGAATCGCAAGAAAACCTACATACTGTCCCTCTTCATGATCCTTGTAGGGATTATTGCATTTCTGGGCAACGGCGGGTTGAATCTGTCCATTGACTTCACAGGCGGTCTCGAGACAAATGTGATTTCCATGGAGTACGAAACTGCAGCCCAGCTTACCAGCGCCCTTTCCGACCAGAATCTTGCCAGTGTACAGGTGCAGTCTCTTCAGGACTGGGGGGGAGAAGGAAAGGCCTTCGTAATAAGAACTTCCACCAGCGACAAGGACGCGGTTTACCTCGCGCTGGGAGAAGCAAACTGCACACTGATGGAAGACGAGGGAGGCAACTCGGAAGCGTCTTTCATAAAGCAGATAGGTCCCAGGGTCGGCGGAGAACTCAGAGCAAGGGCAGTGGATTCGATACTTCTTGCGATGTTCTTCATCGTTCTCTACATCTGGTACAGGTTCCAGTTCAAGTGGGGAGTGGCGGCAGTCATCGCTCTTATCCACGATGTTCTGATAACCGTAGGCCTCCTCGCCCTGTTCCGGGTGGAGGTCAGCCTTACAATCATTGCGGCACTTCTTACCATTGTTGGCTATTCCATCAACGATACCATCGTGGTGTTTGACAGGATCCGTGAAGATAACCGGCTCAGAAAAGGAAAAACCTTCGAGGAAACGGTTAACAAGGGAATCAACGAAACCCTGAGCCGCACGATTATTACCTCTCTAACTACCTTTTTGGCAGTGCTTATGCTCTTCATCTTCGGAACCGGCGAGATCCATGATTTCGCTCTTACCCTGATGATAGGTATTGCAGTGGGAACCTATTCCTCCATCTTTGTGGCGAGCCCGATTCTTATCGACTGGCACGCCAAGATGAAGAAGAAGTAGGGCCGACGAGATTGACTTGGGGGAGGAGCGTCTGCTCCTCCCCTCTTGCTATCTGGGAAGACTTAAAACGGCACGGGCACCAGACTCATGGTTATTGAAAAGTGTAAGGGTTCCTCCGTGCCTTTCCGCTATTCTGCTCACAATAGAAAGACCAAGGCCCGAGCCTTTGCTGTTGTAGCCCTTTACAAAGGGATTGGATGCCCGTTCAATGAACCCCGGCGCGAACCCGGGGCCATCATCGGAGACGGAAACCTCAACACTGTCTTCCAGAGGTGTGGTTCGTATTTCAATTGTTTTCTCTGCATAAAGAACTGCATTTCTAGTCAGGTTGGAAACAGCCCGCAGCAGCAGTCTATGATCTCCCGTAACAGAGGAATCGCCGCCATCGGCAAAGACCAGTATTTCTGTAGAGGAGTCAGGTCTTCTCTCTGCGCCAGCGGCTTCAAGGCAGATAGCCTCCAGAGAAACCTTGTCCATTGCAATTGCGGCTGAACTGCCAATCCGGTTAAACTCCAGCAGCTCGGAAACAAGTCTGTCGAGTTCGAAAAGATCGCGCTCCATCAGCGTGAATTTTTCGTGTACTGTCTCCGGATGTTCTTTTGCCAGCTCCATGGCAAACCCCAATCTTGCCATCGGGGTTCTCAGTTCATGGGCCACTGAGTTAAGAAGCTCGTTGTGGGAATGCAGAAGGGTAATTATGCGTTCGGCCATCCTGTTGAAGGTTGATCCAAGAACATCTATCTCATCGCCGTTCTGCTGGCCCGGATACCTTGCCGCGAGATTACCTTCACCGAATTCACTTGTTACCCCTGTTAGAATGGAAGTGCGTCGGAAAACCGATTTGAGGCCGAAAGCCAGCGCAACGGCCTGAGACAGAAACAGCCCTACAGCAAGAGGAATAAGCACGTAGAGTCTGGGGGAACCAATTCTTTTTGATGCAATAATTACAAAACCCCAGCCCGGGCTATGAATCTCTCTAACCCCGCGCCAGTCTCTTTCTCCCGGAGGACGCTGTCCCGGCATCCCGGGAGGAGGCTGGGAATCCCGGAAAAACCGTATATCAATTGCCATTGAGTCTGCAAATTGCACTGCATCCTCTCTGGTAAGGTTCGGCATACTTAAAACAGCTGCTTCGAAATTATCAAGCTGCCGAGTCATCTGTCTTTCAAAGTGTGAAGGAAGCACCGAGAAAGAAATCCAGACAGAGAGAAAAAGTGTAAAAGAAGTTGTTGCGGCAAGAAAAAGGTAAATTTTCCAGTAAAGCTTCATTCTGTTTCTTCCTCTGGTTCCGGTGACAGCAGGTAGCCCAGCCCTCTGACTGTCTTTATCATGCCGCCATGATTTTCCAGCTTTCGCCTTAGTCTGGATACAAGAACATCAACAGATCTGTCAAAGGAATCAAAATTGATGCCGCGGAGCTCTTCCACAAGCACATTTCTTCCCTGCACTCTTCCAGATCTTCTTGCCAAAAGCACCAGAAGATCGAATTCAGTAGTTGTGAGGTCGAGAAGATTCCCGCCAAGCGATGCAGTTCTTCCCGGAACATCAACGGATACCGGACCTACATCAATAGTTTCAGAATTAAGATCTGAACTGCTTCTTCTGAGAAGGGCTCGGATTCTTGCCAGCAGAACTCTTGGAGCAACAGGCTTGCCGAGGTAATCATCTGCACCAAGCTCAAGACCTGCAACCACGTCTATATCATCTTTCATTGCAGTCAACATCAGAATAGGGCCCCGCCAACCCTCCCGGAGGGAACGACAGAGGTCGAGACCGCTCATGTCCGGAAGCATTAGATCAAGAATCAAAAGATCGGGACGGCTGCCGACAATCCTTTTTTTTACTTCAGATCCGCGGTGAAGAACATCTACTTTGTACCCCTGGCCGGAAAGGTATTCAGAAAGAAGCGCCGCCAGTGGAACATCGTCTTCAACAATGAGTATCTTCTCCTGCATATTACCCCCTGTTGACAATCTCCGAATCTCTTCTATTCTATCGCCCGATGAAAAATGTTGCAATCAAACCTGAAAGGACTCGCAGATGGGAATGTTTCTAATCGCCACACTGATATTCACGGTTAACTCCGGATCTCCGGTTTATATCTTGGAGCCGGCAGGTATAGAATTCGGCTATCTTCCTGAAGAGATATGCCCGTTGGTAGAAGGAACACTTACACAGGATAATGGAGCTTTAGCCGGGCAGCCGAACAGCCTTGGAATCACATTCGGCTGCTACTACTGGGAGATGAAGGATACAGTTTCTGATAAAAACCTGTGGCTTGAAGAGAAACTGTCCAGCGTAATTTCACCTGACCTCATGCAGACAATCCGCACATCCGAAGCCACATGGACAGAGGGAAGCACGGCCACCGAAACCAGAGGCTCTCTTTCTCTTGGACTTATGTCTGAAATCAGCTTTACTTTTTCCCCTCCCGGTGGAGTTATGGGAAGAGGAAAAGCGTATGGAATATTCAGGAACGGCTATGCGGTGCTGATCACAATGTACGGCCCTGCCGCCTCCAATCCTCAGGAAATCCTTGATCAGATAGTGAGCATGGCGGTACTCAGCGAATAGTTCGTTTCAGAACATAGGCTCCGCCGAGAAGATAGGCCACTGAGTGTGCTGTCACTGCAAGAGTGGAGTTCCATCCTGAACTCAAGGAGTCCACTGAAGTGGCCATGTCTCCCAGAGGGGCAATGAACCACCAGCTCATGGATGACCCTGAAAGCCCTGGGAGCAGGGCAAGGCTGAACAAACCCAGAGACAGTATTGCTCCACCGGGACCGCTCGTAATGGAAGAGCACAGAGAAGCAGCGGCTACGCTCCATATCACAGCAAAGAGGCATCTTGCGGGTAAGAGCAGGGAAATAGTTTCAACAGAGACCCCAAGCGGGGCAAGAATGCCAAATGCTGCAAGAGTGAGTGCAGTTGTTGTTAGAATGAGCACGGCCAGGACACTGCTGAGGTAATGGGCAGCAAAGGATGCGCCCTTTTCCAGCCCCTGTTTCCATGACTCTATCATGAAAAGGGTTCCAACCGGTGTGCCAACCAGACAGGTGAGCATCACTATTCTCCAAAGGGAATAGAGTGAGCGCTTCTTTACCGGAATGTAAGGTATTACGCCAGAATCCTGCAGCCATGATTCTATTACCAGTGATGCCACAAAAAGCACGGGAATAATGAGATACGGGCCTGCATATTTGATGCAGAATGCTCTTCGCAGAGACTTTCCCAGGGGGAAGGATACTTTTGACACAGCAAACCTTTCCTTTGTGCAGCAGGATGGGGATATTACCCCATCTCTGAAAGAATGGACAGATTTACGATGAAGAAGTTCCTAACCAGCACCGGAGTACTTCTGCTGTGTGCCTGCGGTAATAAGTTTACCGGCCTGGGTTCGGTTGATCTCCATGTTACATCAATCACATTCCACGATTCCGACCCTGCCACAATAACAGGTACGCTACTTTCCGGCAAACCTGCAGAATTTATCCTTGCCGCAGACAGCCCGTTTATTCAGGGAATGACTGTTAAGTATTCTGCCGGAGCCGACACTGCCGGAATGTCGGAGGCAAATAATGCGGTAGCTTTTGTCCTGTTTGCAGAGCAGGAGGAAAACCAGCGGATGAACTCCGTGGCCGAATTCAGTATAGTGCACAACGGGCTCTCCTGGATGCCCGCCTACACCATCCGGGCTGACGGTGGTTCAAGAAGAGTGTACGCAACGGCTCTCCTTGAGAACATTACCTCGCAAGCATGGCAAGCCGATACAATTCGCCTTATGGACACCGACAACAAATCAGTGACAACGGCCACAGGGCAAGTAACTGTAAGGCAGGGATCAACCCCGCTCCCGTGGTGGGATGCACCCGCCGGTTCACCCGCAGCTGTTATTCAATACGGCTGGCCTGTAGCTGGAAGATGGAATCCCCTCATCGCGGTCTACTGCCCGGAAGCAGGCAGAGTAGAGAGCTGGGACGAAAGCGTTATTTTCAGAAGCGATACTATCTGGTTTGCCGCAGACTCCCTGCTTGATCTTAATCTCACATGGCAGCAGATGCCCAGGGAGTACAGATGCTTCCTGGAGGCCTCATCTCTTACTGATATAACCATTCAATGGAAAATCCGCTGGCCGGAAAGAATGCCCCGAGGAGCAGAAGTCGATCCCGGATCAGATTCCTTCGTTCTTTCCTCCGGAGAGAGCATAACAATCCCCTACAGAGAGATCTACTGACTTGACCATTTGCCTCTGATAGACTAGAATACCCTTCCTGCGGTGCGCCCGTAGCTCAATTGGATAGAGCATCTGGCTACGGACCAGAAGGTTTGGGGTTCGAGTCCCTTCGGGCGTGCCAACAGATATTGTCTCAACAGGCTATTTAATCAGCACAATTGATTTAGTATGCGAATCTAATTCAGAATTATACTGCACGAAATAGCATCCGGAGGAAAGGTCTACCGGAACATCCCATTCAACTGTATTGCTCCCTGCGGGGAACAACCCCTCGGCAACGGTTGAGATCAATCTGCCTGACAGATCATAAATGCAT
>Ga0180007_10002772_pt1 | contig 20354 bp, 14 predicted proteins | sample MM_PC_MetaG_FD_121122 | JGI IMG/M metagenome (GOLD analysis project Ga0180007, IMG submission 121122) | Groundwater microbial communities from the Aspo Hard Rock Laboratory (HRL) deep subsurface site, Sweden - MM_PC_MetaG | ecosystem: Environmental > Aquatic > Deep subsurface > Groundwater... | reverse complement strand
GTCACGTAAAGTTTGAATTTTCGACATCGAAACAACCATGCGTTTTTCTGAGCAGTTACCAGCGACAACGCAGGTGGCGCAAGCTGAGCCACCAAGTGGTTCGAAGTTTTTCTGTTTGATTTGCTCCCCGATGCTTTGGAGCTGCTGATTGCCCTTTCTTATCAGCATGTCAGTTATTTCCATTCTGACTTCTTCGCCGTGACGCAGAAAAATACAGCTGAATGATTTGACTTTGCCAGGCCATCGCTGATCTGCGGCCGCACACACGGCGGCTATGACCGGATCGTTGGCAAGCTCAGCTACCGTCAGTAGACGCTTTCCGCTCTTGTAGTCGATAAGTGCGTAGTTGCCTTCACTATCACTGTCGATACGATCGATAGTTGTTTGAAAGCAGAAGCTGTCTGTGTTGTATTCAATAAACTCGTTAACCTGCCAGGTTTTTGACTTCGGAAACAATCTGGTCAGATAGCTTTGCAGGTATTCTCGCCCGACATTTTTTATCTCGTCCTGCATTGTTTCTGGTAGATCTGCAGGAATTGCCTTGAAAAGCAGCGAAAACAGGGTGCTCTCAGGACTTCGGTTCGGGGTGGGGCGGTAATCGCGATGAAACTGCGCCAGCGCGTCATGCAGAGGACGATCCAGAGCAAGGTCAAAAGATATTGCATCGACCGCATCTCTGGGTTTCTGGTGCTTAATGTAAATGGCTGCGTATTTATGCGGGCAATCAAGAAAAGCCCTGATCTTTGACGCATTGAGAGCAGGTATTTGACCTACCGGGCAGAGATCCTGATAATCACAGAACCCGCACGCTGCAGAGCGGACCGGCTGAAAGTTTCCCTGATAGATTGATTCGCCAATATCTAGATAGCGCTTCTTGGCCATAGCCATCTCAGTGTTGTTGCGCATGACGCTCAGACTACTGCAGTCTTTCAGGTAGATAAAAGTTATTTTTTTTACTTTGCCGGGCCATATGCTCTCGGTAGCAACGAAAAGCAGCTGTACTGCCAGTGATTGTTCAAGCTCCTGAATACCGCCATAGGGCTGTTTGCCAGACTTATAGTCAATCAGTTCATAGGTGCCGTCAGGGTGACGATCTACCCGGTCGATTTTGCCACTGTAGTCACCGCCGGCCAGATCTATCTTAAAGAAGTAGTCCACTTCTTCGTGCCGGGGTGGGGTCTGGCAGTAGCGCTCAAAATAGATTCTCAGGGCGGATTCTGCCGAATTCCTGAATTCGCGCTGCTGCTCTTCGTTTTCGTAGCCGCGTGGATCCCAGCTTTCTTCAAGCAGGGCAAACAGGCGATCAAGTTTGAATGGTTCGTTGGCACGTTTGTTTTTGTAAAACTTACTCAGAGTTGCGTGTAGAGACTGGTCGAAGCTCAGATGCGGGCTTGCCACTGCTGGCTTCTTGACTTTGCGAATATAGGTGAAGTGAAACTTTTTGGGGCAGGTTAGATAAAGATCAATCTTGCTGCCGCTTAGTGGTAATTTTGTCTTTTCATCGACCCGCGAACTTTCTTTGTTTGACGGAATGCTTGTGGCAACTGGCTTTAGCTGCGGCCGAACAGCAGGGGTTGGTGGACGCATAGCGGGCACTGGCTTCTTTTGCTCAAGGTCTTTCTTGTGATCCTGAGTTTTTCTGAACAGGCGCGAAAAAAGGTCAGGCTTGTCGGCCATTCTTGTAAGGCTCCTTGTTTTTGCTTTTTGACATTATAGCCGATTCATCCAAATTCTACAAAGCCGGCTTCAGCAGCTTGCCAACTGATAATTTGCAGGCATTGGTTGTAATTTTTTGTTTTTGCAGATAAACTGTTAACTGGTGAATAACCTAAAACAGGGTTCAGATAATGGGAGAGATCCATGAAGCATCTGGAAAAGCTGGCGGAGGCACTGCACGAGCTGACTGACCGCTACGGCATTACCATGACAGAAGTGCCAGATCGTTTACGCGAAAAAATTCTGCAGAAGGTCGGTTCCGAGTGCGCCTCTGATCTGGATGTAATTCTTGCGCCGCTTTTGAACAATAGTTTGCGGCCATTGCGGATACGCGCTGGGCATCGTGTCGACAAATCAGTGGTAGCCGAAGTGATCAAAAACACCGCAGAACTAGAGGGTTTTGATTTCGGACTTGCTGAAACTATAGTTAAAATCTGGATGAGCGTTTTCGCGGTGCGCGAAGGTGAATCGCTGGTCGTGCCTGTCGAAAAGCACGATCACAAGATGGAGCCACCGACAGTGAGCGACCATCACAGCATGCCCGCTGTCGATCATACAGTTAAAAAAACACACGCCAAGGCTCATGGTGCCGGGCACTATGCAACCAGTGGGACTGAAGATAAACCCGACCGAGGGTTTGGTGGCAGGCACTATGATCACAGTGAGACTGATAAAAATTCCGTCAGAGGTGGTGGCAGCAGTCACTATGATGTTGACGAAAAAAGTATTAAACCTGCTCACAAATCTGCTGATGCGTTTTCCAGCTTGTCATTCGACAACAAAAAAGAACAGGATCAGCGGGATGCCTCCCGTGTTGAAAGACCTACATCTGCTCGCGGTGAATCTTCGCGATCAGAAAAACACGTAAAAAAACATGTTGAAAAGCTTACTGACTTAGAAACAACTCCGTTACAGCCTGATATGGTGTCTTTTTCTGGCAAATCTACTCTGCCGGATTCAGCCTCGGCAAAACATAGTATCGAAGATGCCTTTCGCAACCTCAGAAATGGCGAATACCAGGTGGCGTCAAAAATAATGATGGAACTTGCGCGGGCTGGCGATACCAAAGCTCAGTTTCACCTTGGCGAATTTTATCTGATGGGCACTGGTGTCGAACAGAGCAATGATAAGGCCAAATACTGGTTCCGAAAAGCCGCTGCTCATGGTTCGGTGCCTGCCAAAACCAAACTTGAAGATCTCGAAGCCCCAGAAAGCCAGGGCGGCTGCCTGGGTTGTGCATTTTCTGTGTTTCTCGTATTCGTGGTTATCAAATTTCTGGCATCGGTTCTTTCTTAGCCTTGTGTCACGACAACTCCAGTCTCAAATCTGCTTCTGGCTAGAGGCGATGCTGACAATGTGCAGCTCAAATCTTTTTTAGCCGCTCTTTTTTTGCTGGCAGCAAAGACTATCAACCATTGACTTTTCAAGAAACCCTATGTTTTGATGACCCAAACTATGTGAAATTTGAGCCTTGATTATTTTAATGTGCATAATTGGCAAATTTGAAGGTGATGAGGTTGTTATATGAGATGTTTGATATTAGCAGTTTTGCTCGTCTGTTTTGCGGTTTCTGGCATGGCGTCTCCAATGGCCCCACAGCCAGAACTTGATATCGAGGGTTTGATCGATGTTTTAGAATGGGTGCCCGAGGTAACCGCCAAAGGTATATGGGGAATGAGCGGTTCTCTTGGCGGTGATCGCAGCTTTCCGGCCCATTATAGAGTCGAACTGGTTGACTGTAATGTTGCGCTCGCTGAAGGCGAGATTGAGCCGGCACCTAATTTCTGGCCCGGTTTGAAAGTCGGTAAACAGGAAAAGTATAGTCTCACCCTAAATCACCCGGCCGACGACGCTTTTTTAAAGCCTGGCATGCGCATCAAGGTTCTTGGTTATAACGTTAGCGGCGACGAAGGTGGTATCTGGACAACCTACCGAAATATCGCAACCGAAACTGCCTTGATACAGTCTCCAGAGGTCACTACTGATAAGCGTTGTAAGGTTGAGCTGGATCTAAGCAAGCTTGACGACGACGGACTTCAAGGTCCACCAGACGGAAAGGTTGCCTTGTCATACGAGTTTAGCATTCCGGACTCAGCCGAATGCAAAGCAGAGGTAAAGGCCATCGATCAAACGGTTCAGTTCATGCCGGGTTCGTCTGGGAGAGTCGGTGCCAGCAAAAATGAATGCCTCTGTATTGGTGCCACCCACCAGAAGAATTATCGCCAGGTGATCGAGCGTCTGGCAGAATTGTCCTATATCAAACGTATTATCGCGTGCCATTTCGAATAGAGTGCCTCAACAATCCCGACGTTCGGCATAAAACAAAGGAGACAAAGATGAAACGAATCCTGATGATTGTTGCCATGCTGGCGCTCGTTTCCAGTTTAACCCATGCCGAGGATTTGAAGACGCTGAATCTGGACGATGCGTCAACCATCGGTATGACCATCCAAGCTGACACCCAGGTAAAGGCCGAGGGTAAGAGCTCAATCAAGATCACAACCCTATGGTCCACGACAATCTGTCTGGGTGAGATTACAGGGCTGGATGTCGAGGATGCCATACTGGTCTATAAAGCAAAGGTGAAGAGCGATCTTGAGGGCACAGCTTTTTTGGAAATGTGGTCTCATGTTGGTGGTAGACAATATTTCTCAAGGGGAATGAACGATGTTATCGAACAGAAGACCGATTGGAAGATCATTCAAACTCCATCTGTTTTTCAGAAAGGCCAAAAGCCTGACAAGGTAACCCTGAACGTTGTCATCAACGGGAAAGGCACCCTCTGGATCGATGACATTGTGTTGTCTAAAGAACCTTTGACAGAGTAAATAGCGTTTCCCTTTATCTTTTATCTCTGCAACGCTAGGCAATCGGGCTGTGACCCAGAAATGCCATAGAAAGCAAAACGGAGGCAGAACTGCTGTGTTCTGCCTCCGTCACATAAGTGCGTTAAAAATCAATCGTCAATCTGTTCGCGCATGTCGCCCATGATGGCACGGGGAACCGGCAGGTCGAGCATGGTATGCAGGCCGGGTTTTGCATTGATGACCTGGGGAATCATGTTGATGCACATCGCGATGGTGCCGATGCCGCCAGGAATTTCGGGCTTATTTGCCAGGTTGACGTTTGGAGTGCCCTTGATTACGACATAGTCGCCGGTGTCAGTGCCTTCCATCTCTGGTTCAATCTGCTGCGGGTGTACCATTTCAACCGCGAGCTTGCCGTTGACATAGCCGAAGCCCTTCATGGTGCAGCCAGCAACGTTGCCGGGTTTAACTTCGGCATATTTTGTCTTGCGCAGAACATTGGAAACAATCGGAGCCATGGTCTGTTCCACGGGTTTGTCGAGCTTCCAGCCGATGGCGTCGCAGATCATGTTGATCGATTCGTTGAAACCGACGTGACCTGAAAGGTGACCGGCTTTTGATTGCTTTTCGAATTCGTCGAGAGTAATGCCGACACCCTGTTCTTCCATGACGGCCGGGCCGAACGGAGAAAGACTGTTGACGCGTTCTGCCCTGACGAATTCAACGTCGGTGCAGGCTCCGCTCATCAGAACGACGAGAAGGTCCATTATCAACCCCGGATTGATGCCGGTGCCCAAGATGCTTACGCCGTTGGCTTTTGCCAGTAGATTCATTTCGGCTGAAAGTTTTGGTTCTTTGGCTTTCGGGTATGCCATTTCTTCGGCAGTAGTAATAACATTGATGCCAAGTTCGACAATCAGTTTGATCTTGTCGAAGGATTTGCTGGTAAAACTGTCAGTGGCAAGCATTACGAGATCTACTGACTTTTTGCTGATGACCTTGTTGATATCGTTTTGTATGATCACATCTTTATGATTTCCCATGGGAACGCCAAGCACTTCAAACATGCTTTTTCCGGCACGATCCGGGTGAATATCACATACGCCGGCTATCTCTACGCCTTTTTTGCGCAGTAATACTTCGGCCATACCGCTTCCCATGGCACCAAAACCCCAGATCGCAATCTTAACGTTTTCTTTCTTCACATCATTTCTCCTGTTATTGAATAATTCTTATAAGCTTTTCCAGAAGACTGACAGCTGAGCATCTTTTCAAAACCATGAAAAGGTCTTCGGGCTTCCCGGGCAAGTATACTATAAAAATTGTGGATATCAAGTCTTCGGTTTAGCGGGTTCATAACGATTTTCTTGCTCTCTGATTTTCAGGTGCTATAATGTGGCATTGAAAACGGGTGATTCTGCCGTTAACGAAGATATGTTCGTGTGTTAGTCCGCAAAGTTTTGATAGCCTGAAACACACTTTTGATTAGTAAAAGCGTATAAGCTGGAGGTTTAGATATGAGCGAAGTAAAGGCCGGAACCTGGGTAGAGATCGAAAAGATTCTTCTAACGCCAGAGCAGAGGGCTCCACAGACACCTGAAGATACCCATGCAACGCCATACCTGATGAAGGTGGCAGGGTTTCTGGTTGCCGACGCACCAACAGACTCAGAAGTCACCATCAGGACTCTTAGTGGTCGCATAGTCGGTGGTAAACTTAAAGTTGTGCGGCCACATTATGAGCACAGTTTTGGTGAAACTATCGAAGAACTGCTTATCATTGGTCTTGGAGGTGAACTATGACCCGCGATACCTCTTATCAGGCTGTGATGGCGCGCCGAAATGAAATCATGAAATCTTCGATGGGTCTCGACTATGAGGTCTATCGACAGGGCGAGCTGGCTTTTGACTACGAAAGAATGATGGATGACTGCGGTTTTACGCTTGAAGATATAATTAAAATTCAGGCCGAAACCAAGGTCGGGAATACACCGATGTATGAACTGCACAACCTTACACGTGCAGTCAGAAAAATCAGTGCGCCCGGCAAAGGTGCGCGCATATTTCTGAAAGACGAGGCCGCAAATGCATCTGGCAGTTTTAAGGCGCGTCGGGCTTCAATTTCGGCTTATGTTGCAGCGCAAAAAGGCTATAAAGGCGTAATTGCTGCAACCTCTGGAAACTATGGCGCCGCTGTCGCTTCGCAGGCTGTTCAACGCGGTCTGCGCTGCATAATTGTTCAGGAGGTATTTGACTCGCACGGCATCGGTCAGCCCGAAATTGTCGAAAAAGGTCGCAAGTGCGAGGCTTTTGGTGCCGAAGTAGTTAAACTTTCGGTCGGGCCCGAGCTATTTTATTATCTGCTGCTGGCTCTTGAAGAAACCGGTTACTTTAACGCCTCACTCTACACCCCGTTTGGAATCAAGGGGGTTGAGAGTCTTGGTAGTGAGCTGACATTACAAATCCGTAGCATGACAGGAAGAGAACCTGATGCGGTGGTAGTCACTCATGCCGGTGGCGGCAATATCACCGGAACTGCCCGCGGCATGATGGCAGCCGGGTGCCAGGCCAAAGTTGTTGCCTGTTCAGTTGATTTATCCGGTCTGCACATGGCTTCTGATCACGATTTCAACCGCAAATCATTCACTACCGGTCATACCGGTTTTGGTATTCCGTTCGCTACCTGGCCTGACCGTGTCGATGTGCCCCGTAATGCGGCGCGCAGCATGCGTTACATGGACGACTACGTCCTGGTTAAACAGGGCGAGGTCTTTTATATAACCGAGCTGTTGGCCAAGTTAGAAGGTATTGAGCGCGGGCCGGCCGGCAATACCAGCGTTACCGGAGCTGTTGCTCTAGCCCGCGAAATGAAACAGGATCAGATCATCGTTGTTCAAGAAACCGAATACACTGGCGCTGGCAAGCATCACAACTCGCAGCTGGCTTTTGCCAGGAAGATGGGTATCGAAGTGCGTCGTGGAAACCCGGATGATGGGGTAAACGGCAAGAGCATTGTCATTCCTGAGCACCTGAGTCAGGTTAAAGGCTGTAAACAGGATATGGAAAAGTTGCGTAACTCCTATCTCAAAAATGCAGCAAAGCAACTTGCTCCCGAGAAATGGAGTGAAGTCGACCGCCGCTTTGTTGCCGCCGACGTCAAAAAAGATCTCACATGGCTCGATTCTGCTCTTAAGCAGCTTTAATCAGCAGATTTATCAGGCTATCACGGAACAGCAAGAATCCCCCGCATTTGCGGGGGATTCTTTTGAAGTCGATTAAATGACGTTCGCAGTTGCAGCAAATTACCCTGCTTTATTTTCCTGGCGAACTTCAACAGGTTTAAGTTGACCAATTTCTGGGCTGACGCTTTTAAAAGCTGGCTGCTTTTTCTGAACCGCTAGCCCGACTGCCACTACAAGCCAACCAGCTATAATGCCGCAGGTTGCCAGGATGGCGGGGTTGTTGGCCATGTAGAAGAAAGGCGCTTCTGGAGCGTAGCGGTGAATTATTGCCGGTATGAAATAGAACAGGGTAGAGGCGATAACTCCGCCACTGACCAGCGCACGGGTGACGCTGGGCAGAAAGAGACCGCAGGTGATCGGCAGAAAGGTTGCTGTAAACAGTAGATACACGCCGTATTGCGCAAAAATGGCGACAGAGCCACCAGTTGGGTTTCTCAACTGCCAGATTGAGAGGAATACACAGCCGATACCGACGAATATCAGTGAAATTCGACCAAAGCGAAGGGCCTTTTTGAGGTCCTGCTCTCTGGTTTCAGGGTTGATCGGCCTCAGGGTCAGGTAGATGTCGCTGGAAAATATTGCAGAAAGAGCCAGCAGTAGTCCTTCGAGGGTTGAAATCCCGGCGCATAGCAGGCCTATGCTGATCAAAACCTGTGTCGCCGATGAAAAATTCATGGCAATGTATGTGGGTACAACCATGTCGATTCTTGTCACTTCAATTAACGAGACACGCGCATAAAGACCCACAAGCATTACCGAAACAAATACTGTACCGGCGACTATCGCAACGGTCAGGTAGGTTTTGATCTGACTCGTGTCTTTCAGCAACAGAGATTTTCCAAGAATGTGCGGCTGACAGACTATTGCCAGGCCTACGATGAAATTACAGATAAATACTTCGAAAAAATTACGGAAGTAGAGTGAACCTGGATTGGTAAGTGAGCCCAGTTGCGGGTTAATCGCATTGAGCTTGGCCAGCAGACCATCGCCGAGGAAGTGCTCATAGCCGCTTCCAATCAAAATTATGCCGACAAGCAGCATTACCATGGCCTGAATCGCGTTAGTGTAAGTGGAGGTGTTGGCACCTCCAAGCAGAGTGTAAGAGAACACAAAGACCATAATGCCGACTACCAGCTAGGTGGTCTGGTTGATATCTGTCATCTGCAGAAGCGAGAAAAGCGTAAGCGCTATGGCTACTGCGATCAGAACGATAAAGCTGATCAGCGTAAGCGAGATAATTGCAAAAAACAGGCGGAGCCATTTTGACTCATATCTGGCACCGATCCATTGCGGTATGGTCAGAGCCTTAACTCTGTCGCCAACCGTTCGAAAAGGCCCTGATAGGACGCATAGTCCGGTTATGATGCCCATGCCGGCAGCGAAGCCGAGGCCGACAAGAGCCGAAAGGCCATAATGATAAACAAGTCCAGGATTTACCACAAAGGTTGCAACGCTTGTCAGCTGAGCTGTCAGCGAAAGACCGACCCATGCCGGTCCAATGTCGCGGTTGCCGACGGCAAAGCTGGCCAGATCTTTTGTGCGACGCATGCCTCTGACGGTTAGAAAAATAGTGATTGAAACATAAAGAATCAGAGCGGACCATACCATTACTGAGTGACTCATGGCGAGCTTGCCTCCATTTACCTTGCGTTTTTTTTATGAACACAATTCTGCCATAAATGCTGCAGTGCGTCAAGGGAAAAAAACCGTTTTAACAAGATATTTGAAAAAATACGTTGCAGAGCAATAAACGGCAGCTTTGAGAGTTATGTAAACCTGACAACAGGTTTGCCAGCCACCAGATTCATCCGATACCGGTAACAGAATGGTTACGGTTTTAAGCTGACTCCGAGATAGATTTTGAGTTGATATCAGATCGTTTTTTTGAGAATCATCAGCGTCAGGTCGTCATCTAGCTCTTCAGCAGAAATTTCGGAAATTTTTGCCAGAATACCTGTGCGCATCTGCATTGGTGGAAGGTGTATAAATTCCTGGCACAACGCTGCGAAACCATCTGTCCCCAAGGGTTTTCCTGATCGGTCATGCATTTCAACAAAAACATCTGTGTAAAAAACCAGGCAATCACCGGATTGCATAACAATTTCTGCTGTCGAAAATTCCTGGTCGCTCAGGTTGAAACCTAATGGGGCATGAAAAAGTTCTGGAAACGGCAATCTTTTACCGGCAGAAAAGTGCAGTGGCAAGGGATGTCCAGCGTTAGCGAAGCGAGCCATGCCTGAAAGGCGATTTAGAGACATTGCAAAAAGAGTCATACATTTCCTGCGCTTAAACTGTGAATACAGCATTTTGTTCATACAGACAAAAAGGTCTGTAATAATAAACTTCTTTGCTGCGAGACATTGTATAACAATAGCCTTGGCCATAGCTGTCACCAGAGCTGAACTTACCCCATGTCCGTTTACAGCGCCGATGACCAGGAGCCACTCATTTTCTTTGACTGGTTGAATGTCACAGTAGTCGCCACCAAGATCGGCAGCTGGCAAATAATACAGATCGGCCAGGTAACCTTCTATTGGTGGTGCTACATCTGGAATTATCTGCGCCTGAATTGTTTTGGCGAAAATTACGTCTTCAAGGGTTTCGATAGTATGATTAAAGTTCGCTGAAAGTCGTCCCAGTTCATCGTTTTGCAGGATTTGAATCCTTTGACTGGTGTCGCGACGCCGCAGAGCTTTTACGCCCTTCATAATCTCTGCCAGCGGCAGAATAATGGTCGATGAAAACAACCGACCAACCAGGAGCGCCAACACCAGAGCCAGAATTCCACCCCACGCCAGATCCCTTTTGATGAGAGTAGTCTGATCATCAATTTGCGACAATGGGTATAGACTTAATACAATATTGCCTACAAGCTTTTTACCTGGAGCGCCGGCAGCAAGCCACTTTTCATGCTGCCACTCAAGCACCCCGGTTTGTGGGCTGTTGTTGCGACGCACCTGACCGATAAAATCTCTGAGCTCTCCAGTGGGATTATTTTCATCGGAACCAATAAGAATCGTATCTGCTGTTGTACAAGCAAGTCGGCGCATAGCGCCCTGCTTATATACTGATCGGTGAACAAGTTTTTCACGCAGATATTTTATGACATTCGCTTGAATGTGCTGATCACAAAGCATAACAGCAGGTTTATAGTCGGACTGTGGAAAAACATTCCAATAAAAAAGCAGATCCAGGCCCCCAAATGAAACAGGATTCAGCTCATCAGGACTTTCAAATATCCTGGCCCAGCCGCCAAAGGGACTTTCGAGAAATTCCTGTAGCAGCATTTCCTGGGCAGAAGGCATCAGAGTCTGCTTTTGCGGAAGTTTATGACTAAGAAAATGATCTATGCCATATCTTGCAAAAACTTTGCCGATAATGCCAATTTTGCTCACCGCTTCAGGATTCTGGGTGGAAACCAGAACATTGGCGTGTATATCGCGAATTTCTATGATGTAAATCAGTTGCTTGGCATCCATTTCCTTAAAATATGGTTGCAGGGCAGCAGTATTGGTCGCCATATCAGGTAAATCCTGGAATGAACGATAGAAATTGAGAATTTTAAATTTCTCTCTCTCGAAACCGTTTTCAAGCTCGTTTATGCTGTTCTGGCAGGCAATAAACGCTTCCTGTTGCAGAAGTTCTCGACGCTCGGCAACGTATCTCCAGCCAAAAAAAGTAAGCCCGGACAGAGGAAGAAATACAGCATATAAAATGAGAGCAACCAGTTTGTATTTGATTGAAAGACTGTTAATGCGCTCCTGCAACAAAACAACTTTCATTAAAGTAGCAATAATCACTACCATTAGCACTATGATTAGATGGAGCATGGTTCGGGCAGATCCAAGGGATTTTTCAGAAAATCCTTTCTGAAAATAAACAAAACTGTTGCCAATAGTTTTACGCAAACGCAGCACTTCACTCTGCTGTTCGCCGTTCTTAATCGATTTATCTCCATCACGCTTGCTATTATGTCCACGCGGCTCAATTCTGAGACTTATATTGCTGGTATAGGATGCTGGAAGAAAGTTGGCCAAAATTTCCACATCAGGAATCGTCCACGCGACAAGCAATACTCCATCTAACGATTCTTCTGGACCAGTTTTGGCATAAAACAGCAATCCTTTGCCTTTGCGGCCGGTGAACTCAACCAGCTGTCCACCGGAACGCCTGACCTCAATCAGTGCAAGCCCATTGCCAAACCAGGCTTTAGAGTCTTTTTTGTCCTCCAGGTATGGCCTGACAGGCTGACAATGTAAATACCACCACAATTTCCGGATAGTCTCTCCGGAGTCATCAAGAACACTTTCGGGGGTAACAAGCACACCATTTTTGAAAACGTAGGGTATAAATCTCAGGGCTTCGCCAGTAAAACTCTGATACAGACCTGCAACCTTGTCAGAATTGATAGTATTCCAGTCTATAGCCGCATTAAAGCGCCGAAATTGCCCATCAAGAAAGTTGACGGGATCAAGAAAAGTGCATATCCGTTCAGCATCTTTTTTCAGAAGATCTATTGAATCGCTTTTTAAAAGGTTTGTATTCTGTCTTATTACTGCATTGCCAAGCACCCAAACTACCAGACAGGGTAAAATCAGGAATAGAAAAATATTGCTGATTACTAACGACCAGCTGGCTGCAACTTTATGTGTGTTATTGCTGGTCATTATCAGCGGGCCTCCTGCTGACAGTTTTTCAACACCAGCATGGTTAAGTCATCTTCGCGAATCCCGCCAGCAATAAATTGCCGCCATTTTGTTTCTAAGTGATCAATCAATTCCTGGGAAGACTTACCATGCAAACGTGCAAGTTCCTGATAAAGCTGTTCATGCCCATAGACCTCGTTATCCGGCGACCTGCATTCTATCAACGCATCGGTGTAACAAAATAGAGTCTCGCCTGGGTTAAGTGTTTGTGTGACTTGAGAGCGGGGGCGCTTTGATGCACGAATTCCGAGGGGAAGTCCCACTGACTGAATTTCTTCAACCTGGCCATTTTTTCGCAGAATTAAAGGCCAGTTGTGACCGGCATTGATCATTTGCAGTGTGTAATCATCTGTGTCGAGGAGCACAAAAAGCATGGTCATCATTCTCTTGCGACTCAGAGTTTTCAGCAGCAAATCCGACAAAGATTCCGTCAGTTCTGCAAACATCAAACCATCGCTGCAGGCCTTAAAAATTGCGGCTTTAACCATAGCCATGCATAATGCTGCGGGAGTTCCATGACCACTCACATCACCAATAAGCAATAACCACTGATTTTTAGTTACCTGTAAAACGTCACAATAATCTCCGCCCAGATCAGTAGCAGTAAGATTAAAAATGGCGGTATCAAATCCATCAATCTGTGGTTTTTCCTGTGGAAACAAAGACTCCTGCACCACTTTGGCCAACTGCATTTCCTTCAGGTCGTCAACCATCTGATTAAAGGCCGTTCCAAGCTCGCCAAATTCATCACCTGAATCAATAACGACTTTGGCATCGTTGCCACGGTTCTGAACCTGCACCATTCCCCGGGCAAGTTCATTAATTGGGACCAGAAAGGTTCTGGCAAGTAAACGAGCAATGGCCATGGCAACAAAAAGGATTGCAATGATTCCTGCTATCAGAGCAAAATACAATTGATTAATCTGAAATCTGATTTCAGCATCGCTGATTAAGCTCACCAGACTATACGGTGCCAACAATGTCCCAGGAAATGCCATCGCGATAAATCGACCATCGGCAAGATCTACAATACGTGCTTCTGGTTGTTCCGAGATCTGAGCCGTCTTGATGGTAGCAGCAACCGCCTTTGCTCCTGAAAATCCACCTTTTAGCCAGGTCTGACGGTCGCAATTGTAGACTCCCAGTTTCCCTGAACCGGGCCTGCCTTCATCAAGCACCTTGCTCAGGAAATTTTCCCGGGCGATGCCAACGGACTGAATAACTGACAAAAATGCGGCTGGATGACCCGGCTGTGAAATGTATGTCCAATACCAGAAAAGCTCGTTTTGTCCGAAACGAAAAGAATGAACTCTGTCTGGAGATTCGCCAACCTGGGCAAACCCGAAATCACTGCTGGCAAATAGATCAGTAAAAACCTCATCAGGTGGGCGTTTCAGTTCAACTTTCTCATCTTTAAGTCGCTGACTGAGATTTTGCCTGATTAAATAGCGAGAAAAAGCATCGTTGATCTTTTCCAGGCCTTCAAAATGACCGCCAGCATTAAATATGCTGATTAAATCACCATTCAATCCACGCAACTCTATCCTGATCACCTGGCGATGCTGCAATAGCTCTTTTGACTCTTTTTGGAATATCTGCAAAGAAAATTGTTCAACAACCTGGCGACGCAAACCTGAGCTGATGCTGTTAAAACTGACTTCTTCACTGATAAAATCATCTTCAATCGCCGAAAGTCTCTGCTTTTGTTCCTTTTCAATTTGAGACAGCAACACCTTTTCGTGGTCAGAAATGGAGACAATTCCGGTAAGCGTCAATGCTGAAACCGGGATAGCTATAGCTACAAGCAGAATTGCCGAGAGCTTGTTTCCAATTCTGATATAGGAACTCTGCAGATTCAGCTGACTATTAAAAAGTATTACCAGCAGAAAAACCAGAACCATGACAAAGCAAAGATTCAGCATTCCTCTGACGCTCTGCAGTTTGTAAGCTGGCGTTGGTAATGACCCAACAAACACACCAAAAGTGGTATTTAAAATCGCCCACAACCGGTGTGACTTCATAACAAAGCTATCGTTGCTTTGTTCAAGCCTGTTTTTAATCAATAACGCAACATCTTGACTGAAATTTGTAAATAAAGGCTTCGGAGATTCCAAGTCCCAATAGGACAGCCTGAACCTCTGATGGGGAGTTTGCCCTAAATGCTTCTGCAAAATGGTATCAGTGCCGACGCTTGGCATGATAAAAAAGACCACTCCAGACTTGCTTTCTGGCGAAAATCGTTGCCAGTAGAAGAAGCCTGGCATTTTTTTCTTTTTAAGGCTGATCAGATGCCCTTCAAGGTTTTTCAGACGCCCGGCATTGGATTCTGCTCCAAGCAGCAGCTGAATTCTCTTCAATTGCTTTTTTTCGTCCTCGCCAGGCTGGTAGTTGTCAGTTTCGGCAAGAATATCCCATATTTTCCCGATGATAAAGCGGTTGGGAGGCGGTGTCGGTGTAATCTTAGTCATTTCGCCGCGGTCATTAAACAGATATGAGATAAAATCTACTTTGTATCTGGTGGCGCAATTCATGGCCAACGATTGCGCAGTCGATAGGTGACCAGTGGCATGGGCATTACGCAAAGAAACATACAACCGATCAAAGATCTGAAAATAGAAACCTTCCGGGTTGGCTTTTTCCGCAACTGCAATTAATTGTTGCCGAAGCTTTTGTTGAGCTGCGTCCAGACGATTCTTTTCGGCAAAGTCGATTAACTGACTGGCAACCAGGTAAATCGCTACGGCTGGTAACATGCCAAAAATAAATATCACGAGTAGTTTTTTAGAAAAAGACCTTAACAATTTTTTTCCTCTGAATCCTCTAAGAAGCTTAATGGTGAGAACAACAATTGTCCAGACAAAACAACCATCAAGACCAACTTGACAACAAGAATCAGGAAAAAATATTCTGCAGCAAAATTGGCTTTGGCACTGTCAGCAAAGTCATAAATAATGTCAAAAACAAGACAAATTGACAGTAAGCTACATATCAGGCAAAAACATGTTCCTGCATGGAAAGAGGTCGATGAAAATGCTATCCCAGGCGACTACAAAATCAAACTTTTGCTCAGACTCCCACGTGCAGATGTCTTGGACATGGAGTTATACGTCTGGATGTTCTGCTTTGCAGCTGATCACTTCTTTAGAGACAACGATTCCAGAGTATTGCAAAACCACGCTCTTGTAAGACACGAATAAATCTACCACCAGTACAACAACCGACATCCAGAAAATTTATTTCTTGTCAGCTACATTCTTATTTTTCGGTTTGTCTTTGTCTTGATTCAGATACTCGCCGTAATTTATTTCAGCGCATTCAGGGCAAACACCATGAGAGAATACAGCCTCAGAATGATCATCCATGTATTTCTCAAGCGATGTCCAATCTTCACCTTGCCGAATCTTTTTGCAGAATGAACAAATCGGCAGAAATCCTTCAAGGAGTTTAATCTTATTCAAGAAACGCAAGGATACAAACATGGTAAACGTGCCTAACGCAATAACATATATTCCTTCAATTATTGCCTCAATCCAGTTTATTGGTGTTGGAGGTGCGCCAAATATGATATGAGGAATATCAAGGACTTCATCTCCGACAATAAGCAACAGCAAAGCTAAGTGCCCGATTACCTGATACAAAATCAGTCGTGTCATAATTGTGTTTCTGGAAACAGGGCTCTTACTCATATTTATTCCGTCATTTTATTGTCTTTTTACTCTTCTTATTATGAGCTTTGGAAACTGCTAAGTCAATTCCTTTCAGAAAAGCGCTGCTTTTCTGCTCTCCAAATAATCTATGCAGAAACCAACTAATTCATTTTTGTAGAACGATCAGATTGCTTGCCAGAATATTCAAAATAGGTCATTATAGTAAACATAAAAAAGTGAAATACAAGTGAGTGGAATCCGAGGAAGATCATGTAAACCGACGTGCGACAGCCACAGATTAGAACCTTGGGTTTAAACGAGACATAACAGCCTTTGTCGTAGATTGTGAGGCTGCTGAAAAGCAAAAATCATGGAGTTGAAAATGATCAGACGTAATTTGACAGTAGTTCTCTATTTTATTATTTTGTGTGCGGTTCCTGCTTCGGCAAAGATTCTCTGGCAGGATTTTAGCGCTACCCTTTTGAATGGCTCTGATTATCGCGTTGGCGATAGAAACCGCAATGTATTCACCTTTGAGCATACTGCTGAAACCAGTTTTGGTGACAGTTTTCTGTTTTATGATCACCTGCGTTCACGCAATGGTCAGACCGAGAATTATGGTGAATGGTCTACTCGTTACGGTCTTGGTAAGATTTTTAAAAAAGATTTTTCATCGGGCATTATCAAGGACTATTTTCTGTCAAATACCCTGGAAATGGGCGACAATATTAAGAACACTCTCTATGGCATCGGCATAGATTTTAATATCAAACCTTTTCAATATTTTAAAATTGATTATTACCGCCGCATCAACGATAAGGTTGAAAATAGCTGGCAGACAACAGTGGTATGGGGCCTGCCGTTCAAAATCGGCCATGAAGACTTCGTGTATGACGGATTTATTGATAAAACAACCTCGACCAAAGATGAAGCGGCCAGCATGAATTTTTCTTCTCAGCTTAAATGGCTGATTACGCCCCATCTGGGAGTCAAAGACAAAGTCTATGTCGGCATTGAATATGAATACTGGGACAACAAATACGGTATCAAACATACCAGTGCTTTTCCCACTAACGAGCGCAATGTTAATCTTCTGCTTCAGTGGCATTTCTAACGATCGAGGAAAAGAATAAAAAGAGGGGAAGTAGAACAATATGAAAGCTAACAGAATCAAGTGTCTGATGTTTTTGATACTTGTCATGCTGGTGGCAGATTTCTGCTTTGCAGAAACACTCGTAGAAACGTCTGCAAAAACTGAATTTGTAATTGGCGTCGAGCGCATTGATTACATACCTTTTTATGGCTTCAACGACGAAGAATATATTGGTTATGCCCGTGAATTTTTTGATGCCTTTGCCAAAGAAAAGGGTTATGTGCTGCGCTATAAAATTCTGCCGGTTAAAAGACTTTATCTTGAGTTTTTAGATGGCACAATCGATTGCAAATTTCCAGACAGTCCTTTCTGGCAGCAGGATTCCAAAAAAGACATTACTATTCATTACAGCGATTCAATAGCTGATTTTATTGATGGTCTTATGGTGTGCTCGGAGAATCAAAGCTGTCCCGTTGCCAGTCTTACAGTTATTGGCACAGTAAGAGGGTTTACGGCATGGGATTATCTGGATTTAATCAACTCTGGAACCCTGGGACTCAGCGAAAATAATTCTTTGCATGGTTTATTGCAACAGGTGATCATGAATCGTATTGATGGCGCTTACGTCAATGTTGCTGTAGCTGATCGGGTGCTCAAAGAGTCCGGCACTGATTCGGCAGAACTGGTTTTTGCCGAAAACTTGCCACACACCAAGGGTTCTTATCTATGTTCCAGCATTAAATACCCGAATTTAATTGCTGAACTTAACCGATTTCTCGAAGAAAAAAAAGATCTGATCGATGCATTACGTAGTAAACATCAGGTTAAGATGTTCTCCCAACCGCAACAACTCAAAGACAGCGCTCAACCTGAATGCGATATGCCGCGCGCAGGCGATTGATCCAGCCTGCATTTGAGGTTCACTTGCAATGATGTCATTTGGAAAGTCGATATCGAATAAACTGCTTCTGGCAGTGCTTGCGATATATTTTGTCTTGTCGACTATAGTTGTTTTATTGCAGTTCTGGATTGAATATAGTCATACCAGAGCTCAAGTAGCCGGAGAACTTGCCCGTCTGCAGAAAACTTTTTCTCCATCTTTATCGACAGCAGTGTGGCAAGTAGACAATAGCCAGATTGAAGCTATTGCACATTCAATATTTGATTTACCAATGGTTCTTGGCGTTGTCGTGGAAGATCCCGCCCACAAAACTCTTGTTACCTGCGGAAACCTGACAACTGCGACCAACAGCGCCGGGTTGTTTGTTCATGAGTTTCCTCTTAATTATGAGTTCAGAAATAAAACCAATCATATCGGCAATGTCAGATTCTATTCGGGCCCATCAGTTATTTTTGGCAGACTAGAATTTGGCTTTTTACTGATCACCTTGTCGTGGTTTATTAAAACCGCAATCCTGGTGTTTCTATTTCAATGGGCCTTCAGGTTTTTTCTTGGCCGCCACATAGCCTGGATAACCAATCATGTAAGTAATTTCAATCCCGGAGAATACGAAAAAAGGCTCGCTGTAGATCGCGATGACGAAGTTGGCACCCTGGCCGATTCTTTTAATAAATTGATTGAGCGACTCGGTCGTGCTCAATTCCAGCTTGAAGAAGCAAACAAAACCTTGGAACAGAGGGTCGAAGAAAGAACGTCGCAATTAGAGCATGCAAAGAAAAACGCCGAAAGCGCAAACGTAGCCAAATCAAACTTTCTTGCCAACATGAGTCATGAAATACGAACGCCAATGAACGGCGTGGTCGGCATGATCAATCTGCTTCTTGATACCAGGCTGACTGAAGAGCAGCGGCAATACGCTCAAATTGTGAACAGTAGTGCGAACTCATTGCTGACTATCATCAATGACATTCTTGATTTCTCAAAAATTGAAGCAGAAAAACTAGACCTGGAAAACTTGGATTTCGATCTTGATACTTTACTGGATGATTTTGTAGCAGTCACGGCTTTTAGAGCACACGACAGGGGGCTTGAATTTATCTGCAGCATTGATTCACATGTTCCGACTTTTCTTAATGGCGACCCGGGGAGATTGCGGCAGATACTAGTCAATCTTACTGCTAATGCCATAAAGTTTACTCTTTTCGGGTCTGTTTATGTTGAAGTATCGCTTGATTCAGAAACAGAAGAAGCTGCGGTTGTGCGCTTTTCCATTCATGATACAGGTATCGGGATCGCAGAAGACAAAAAAGCGCTGCTTTTCAATAAATTCACTCAGGTAGATAATTCTACAACCAGAAAATTTGGTGGAACCGGGCTCGGTTTGTCTATTTCTAAACATTTATCTCACCTGATGGGTGGTCAGATTGGCGTAGAAAGCCCGACTTCTTTATCAGGTGGCACTAGTGATCAACCGGGGTGCACCTTCTGGTTTACCGTGTGTTTGCGGAAACAGAAAGGTATCAAAAAAATCTCGGAAAAGGTTCCGGCTGAGCTTGCCGACTTACGGGTTCTGATTGTTGATGACAGTCCATTTAACAGACAGATGCTCAGCAAAAGCCTTAAAGCTTGGGGGTTGCGGCCGGTTGAGATTGATGACAGTGCAGCGACTCTCGACATCATGCACCAGGCACTAAGCGAGCACGACCCTTTCCATTTGGTGTTTTTAGATATGGAGATGCCGGGATCGAGTGGTGATGATCTGGCGTTATCGATTATGGCCGATGAAAAGCTGGCCTGGATTTGCAAAGTTATAATGAATTTCCCGCTGTCAGCTATTAAGCCTCGATTGTTGGGCATTCCGAAGGTAACCTACGTGAACAAGCCGATTCGTCATGTTAAATTGCTTGGTGTGCTTGCGGCCATGTTTGCCGGGCAACCTTCGACAGGTCCGACCGAGAGAGTTACATGACGCAGGCAGGATTATTATATCCGCAAACTGGTTAACGCTAAATATCAGAAGATTTTTTTCTCTGCATCCGGGATTTTTTTACCGCACGTTTTGAGGCAGACGTGCGAAGATTTCAGAGAGCCTTTCCATATGAGAATAACCAGGATTGCCATATTTACGGCGTTTTATTTGCTTTATTGCCCTGAAATAGCGATGGGAAATTGAAAAACCTTCCGGAATGTGATTTAGTAAAGGTTGCAAGGCCATAACTTCATCACCCGAAAGGTTTTCAATG
>Ga0180007_10002771_pt1 | contig 20356 bp, 18 predicted proteins | sample MM_PC_MetaG_FD_121122 | JGI IMG/M metagenome (GOLD analysis project Ga0180007, IMG submission 121122) | Groundwater microbial communities from the Aspo Hard Rock Laboratory (HRL) deep subsurface site, Sweden - MM_PC_MetaG | ecosystem: Environmental > Aquatic > Deep subsurface > Groundwater... | reverse complement strand
GTGATATTGACGTCAATGAATCAGAACCTACGGGAACGATCGATGAACAGGCACCTCAGGCGGTTCTTGGTCTGGCTAACGGAAATTTCGTTATTCTCTATGAAGACGACAACGATAATACCGGCAATAAGGAAGACTTTTTCGTCAGAACTTTTGAGGGCAACAGTTCTTCCCCAGTGGTCACCCTTGCTCTCTCTGGTAGTCCACTGAGCGAAGATGGAGGAGTCGCTACGGTAAGTGCCAATTTGTCGGCTAGTTCAGGGCAGGATGTCACTGTGACTCTTGCTTTCAGTGGTACTGCAGCGGATGGAGGAACTGACTATACGGCTTCAGCCACGTCCATTGTAATTCCTGGCGGAAGCCTCAGTGGTTCTATTACCCTGACTGCTGTTGCGGATACTTTGGATGAAACGGATGAAACAATTATTGTTGATATTACCGCTGTTACCAATGCGACGGAGTCCGGTAGTCAACAGGTCATTGCAACAATAACAGATGATGACCTTCCTCCAACTGTAACCCTCGCTCTCACGGGCAGTCCACTACCTGAGAATACTGGAATAGCCGCTGTAAGTGCAGACTTGTCGATAGCGTCAGGAAGGGATGTTACCGTTACTCTTGCATTGAGTGGTACCGCATCGCCTGGAGGAATTGACTATACGGCCTCGGGCTTGTTCATTGTAATTCCTACCGGAAGTCTCAGTGGTTCTATTACCCTGAGTAGTGTTAATGATACATTAGATGAGGTTGATGAAACAGTAATAATCGATATTACCACTGTCACCAATGGTACTGAATCCGGTACTCAGCAGGTCACAGCGATAATAACAGATGATGACACCCCACCGACAGTAACCCTTGCTCTCTCTGGCGACCCGTTGGCTGAAAATGGTGGCGTTGCCTTGGTTATCGCTGAGTTGTCGACAATGTCGGGTCGGGCAGTTACTGTCACTCTTGCATTGAGTGGTACCGCATCTGGTGAAGGAACCGACTATACGGCCTCGGGCACATCCATACTCATTCCTGCCGGGAATCTAAGTGCTAACATTAGCCTGACCGCTGACGATGATGCCTTGGATGAAGTTAATGAGACGATAATTGTTAATATCACCGCTGTCACCAATGGTACAGAGTCCGGTAGCCAACAGATCACAGCAACAATAACAGATGATGACCCGGCTCCAACTGCAACTCTCGCCCTTACCGGCAGTCCCCTGGCTGAAAATGGTGGCGTATCTACGGTTAGTGTTGAATTGTCAGCAGTGACGGCACTGGATGTTACTGTTGCTCTTGCATTGAGTGGTACCGCATCTGGTGGAGGAACCGACTATACAGCCTCGGGCACATCCATACTCATTCCTGCCGGAAGCCTCAATGGTGCTATTACCCTGACCTCTGTTGACGATGCCTTAGATGAAACTGACGAGACAATAATTGTTGATATTAACACTGTGACCAATGGCACTGAATCCGGTACTCAGCAGATCATAGCAACAATAGCTGATGATGATGCCAGTCCCTCTGTAACATTTACCTCTGCCGGTCAAAGCCAAGGGGAACAACATGCTGAGATGACTGTAACTGTAGAACTATCAACGTTATCGGGTAGAGATGTAACAGTCCCTTACTCTCTGGGAGGTACTGCCTTGGAAGGAGGGGCTGCCGATTATACAATACCAGCCAGTCCGATAGTAATTCCTGCAGGAACCCTGCAACAACATATCATTATTACTGTTATCAATGACAGCGAAAGGGAAACAACAGAGACAATCATAGTTACCATGGAGCCACCACTCAATGCCGCCCAAGGAAGCATTATAGTGCATACCGCCTCCATTATTGATAATGATGAACCTGAAATTGAGGTGTCTGGTAATGATATTTCAATCACTGCTGGTGCGCAGATACCTTTGGTTGAGAATGCGACTGACTTTGGTCGTCTTCCCACGACTGAGGAGGCAATTTCGCACACTTTTTCAATAAAAAATACCGGGACAATAGACTTGCACCTGACCGGAGATCCAATTGTTGCAATAAGTGGAGAATGTGCAGAGAGCTATTCCATAATCGCAATGCCTTCACCAGTTATATCTGCTGGCGAAGCAACGCCTTTCAGTGTGGAGTTTGCCCCAAAAGGGAGAGAATTGTGTCAGGCTCTAATCCAGATTAACAATGACGATGCAGATGAAGCTTCTTTTGATTTTGTAATCCAAGGAAGCAAAGATGGAATGCCATGGATCCTGATACAGATCTTGCCGGCACTAAAACAGGCAACTGATCGAAACAATATAGAGAACTGAGAGCACGGGCGAAATCCCTGACCCTTCAGGCATTAACGCTTGTCAATATGAAGCGCTATGCTCTTGGGCAAAGCGCCCCTGATCGGCCTTTCTATGGCATCTGGGCAGCCCACACGGGCAAATCACTGTGTCGGGGGGTCCTTCACAAAGCAGGAACCGTAGTGCTGGAAGTGCAGCCATCGAGCTGGGGCGTCGGACTGGGATAGAAACGACAGCGACCAGGCTGATGTGGGCAAGTTCAACAAAATGTCTCCTGGTGATTTCAACAAAGAAGAGCAGTACACACTTCCAGCCATGAATATTCGGGAAGGTGACCTGTTTAGCGTGTACCTGGCCAAAAAACTCCTGGGATAATATGAAAGGAGGCCGACAGACGATAGCCTATGTTCAATCTTTGCGAAGAGGTTACGACTGGTTTTCTCTTTATAGAGAAATGCCCAAAACAATTTGCCGAGGACATTTCTCTTAATGAATATCAGGCAACTAAATTATTGCGCACATAACAGCATAATATTGTTAAGTTGTCCGGTTCCGTCACAGCGTGCATACCATGAATTGTTCCATGGTTTGCTTTGGTTAACTGCATAACCAGCATAACATTCAACTCCCCCGCCTATTAAGGTTCCAGAAGGGCAAGCTTGAGCAAATGCAGTAGTTGTCCCTTGAACATAATGGTATTCGTATTGCAAGATGGTCGCCGTATTAAACGTGCCTTGGGGGCCCTGCGCTCCAGTTGCGCCAGTTGCTCCAGCCGGACCTGTTGAACCTTGCGGGCCCTGTGCTCCAATTGCTCCATCAGCACCTACTGGACCTGCTGGACCTTGCGCACCCTGTGCTCCAGTTGCTCCAACAGCACCTACTGGACCTGTGGGACCTTGCGGGCCCTGTGCTCCAATTGCTCCATCAGCACCTACTGGACCTGTGGGACCTTGCGCACCCTGTGCTCCAGTTGCTCCAACAGCACCTACTGGACCTGTGGGACCTTGCGCACCCTGTGCTCCAGTTGCTCCATCAGCACCTGCTGGACCCTGAAGGCCATCATCACCTGGTTTACCGTCAGCACCTGCAAGCCCCTGAGGCCCCTCAGAACCAGCTGCTGTCATCAGATCCCAGCCTGGACTAGGTGGATAGTCAGTTGTTGTTGCAGTGTGGGACTCATTACAATAATAACTGCTCCCATCAAAATAGACAGCATCTCCTTTCGCATATGAGGTGCCTTCAAGCCATTTCCCCTTCCACATTACTTTTATGCCTGGAAACGGAATAAAAGCGATTCTATTATTATCCGCAAATGCTGTGCTACTTAACAAAATCATTCCTGCCAACAATCCAGAACAAATACTTTTTCGCATTTCAGTTTCCTTTTCATGTTTAATTTTTTAAAAATGATAGCTAGTCTCACTTATAAGGTCTATCATTACGAAATTGAATTGCAAGTATTTTTGTGAAAGGCAATTTCGCAAATCGGGGTAGTTGTTTGTCCCTGTTTTTCTCTCTCTGTAAACGCCGCCAAATGACCAGGTTTCTGATTACCACAGGATTTTGAGCACACCGCAGAGTCGCATTTGTATCCTTTTATCTTTTGTCTTACACGCACTATTAGGTTGTTAGCATCCATTGTGACAATTCGCTGATCAGGGGAAAAGTTCAGTCGACGAAACAGATATTTTCCCCTCCTAACCGTTACGGAATATACCCTGGATTGTTCCCTGGAAATGACCTGTAATTTCCTCCCACCAACAACATTCTCGGCAGCAAGTGTGACAAAAAATCTTGAGGAACAGGAGTCAAAGAAGATTGCAGCCTTTTATTCGAAGAAGAATTTGTCGTCCATTCCTGGGTGATGAGGGGTTTAAAGATTGGCTCAAGAAATATTTTCAAGAACTCCGCTTTAAGCAGGATGTCCCTAAATCGAAAGAACTTGCCTTAAGTGGCCATGTCATCAGGAAATGAAAATCTTTCCCGGGATATGGTTATTTTTCTGCAGAGAAAGTATTGCGGTCAACCCCTTGTTGAGCTGGGCAGGGATTACAATATTGCCAGTTATAGCAGTGGAAGCAGTGCGTCCGAGAGAACAAAGTCGAGACTGGTAACAGATCGGCAATGGAAAGAAACCCCTGAAAGGTCAAAAGTAGACTTGACCCCTTTTTATTCTTTTATTGTTTTCCGCACACCGCACTCCGCGTTTATCCTTTCATCATCCCAGGAACATCCTTACAAGCAGGAGCTAGTATTCGACGACACAATAGGCATACCATCGGTCTATGCAACTCACATATTCACTATCACAGACTTCTGCCGGAAGTTGCTCATAGGTTCCATTGATTGCATTCACCTGACACAGAACACCTGCATTGGCACAGGCAGCATCACATATTTCCCATTGGGTATGACATTCAGATTGTGGCGTACCTATTTCCACGCAATCATCAAAATCAGCACTGCACGAATCACCGCAGGCCAGTTTTTCTTCGTAACAGATCTGCAATTGCTCACTGATTTTTTCTTGAACACTCATCAGACAATAGTCGCGTTCCGACTCACAGAGCTCCTTAGAGGTATTAATACAGGAGTTGACTCTTCCCGTGGTTGCTGCAGCCTGCACCGCTGAAATGTATAAGGACCAAGGGGAAGGGCTCTCACTCTCTCCAGCACCAGCCGAAACTGGCAGTAAAATGGCAGAACAAATCCCCCCCCACAGACACATCCATAAAAAAAGTGATGAAAGATAATACATGGACTCCTCCTGTTTATTCACCTGATCTTTTATGAAACCAAAAGGGAACAGCCTATCCTGTTCCTTCCCCTGTCAATAGGGAAAGGGTGGGGTGTCCCGCTCAATGCTCCATGTTTACACACTCTGCTCAAAAGATGGCTTTTGGGATTGGCCCAAAAAAAGCCGGCTTGCATTGTATTTGCAACCCGGCTGACTGGTAGAGTCCCGTAGCTTTCCGTCCTTTGATCGCTCAAAGTTTGGCTTGTATGTGCACTGAAAAATGAACCACCATTCAATAAACCATAGATAGCATACTTTTAAAATAGTTATAATTGCCTATTCTTGGGTAATTTCTAAAAAAATTCTAACTGTAAAGGGGTCATAAAGCGGTCGTGTCTATCTTTGTTGGCCATGTTTTCAAAAAAAAGAAATCAGGCCAGGAGATTATACCTGGCATTTTGGGAGAAACAGGAGTCAGAAGAGATTGCAGCCTTTTATGCTAAGAAGAATTTGTCGTCCATTCTGGGTGGTGAGGGGTTTAAAGATTGGCTCAGGGAAAATTTTCAGGAGTTCCGTTTTATTCAGGATGACCCAAAATCGAAAGAACTTGCCTTAAGTGGCCATGTCATCAGGAAATTGGTGGGCAAAGAATTCAAGATCGAAAATGATGCACTGATGCTCTTCAAGACGTGGAACAGAGAATCTTGCCCGGGATTTGGCCATTTTTCTGCAGAGAAAGTATTGCGGTCAAACCCTTGCTGAGTTGGGCAGGGATGACAGTATTGCCAATTATAGCCGTGTCAGCAGTGCCTTCGAGAAAGCAAAGTCGTGACTGGTAACAGATCGGCAATTAAAAGAAAAGGTGTCCAAAATTGAAATTAAACTCAACAAAGGTCAAAGGGAGACTTGACCCCCATTTCACTTTCTAAAAAAGGTTAATGCTGTCAATTAGAATCCATAAGAACGCTTCAAGCCTCCTTATGGATTCCCTCGTCAGGGTACTTCATTAGAAACATCAAGCAAAAATATTATCCGGTTTATATGGATGTGTTCCTTCAATAACTTCGACACCAGCTTTTGCTTTAATTTTATTAATAATCGCTTCTTTATGCGGACAATGATCAACAATACAAGGGGCAATATGAATTTTTGTGACTTTTTCATTCATGGGTTTGTTCCAAAGATTAACCTGTGCAAGCCGTGTTACAATAGCAGCACCGGGGCAATCCCCGCAACCCAGAAGCCCGATCAGTTCGGCATCCTTATCTTTATAGACGCCAAATTCACCCTCTCTCCTGTTAAAACCAACCATACATCTGGAACAGCCAATACAGACATCATCCATTGTTCTTTTACAGCCGACAATAAGTATTTTTTCCATAACAGACCTCCTTTATTGATTAAAATATTAATGCTCCGCGGAAGATATTTATTGATGATAACTGACTAATATGTCTTATATTTACCAGGTAAACATGGAGGAAAACAAAAAGGTATTCTCATCCCCTGTTCCGTAGCCCAATCAACCGCCACATGCCTGGAAAGAAGAAGGAGTTTGTTCCCGTCTTCGATTTTGTCGACGACCTTCATAAGGAATTGATGCCATTTTTGAATACCTGCAAAAATCAGCAAATATCACCGACAACCTAGCAAACTTCTTCATACCAACACCTTGCTTGAAAATCCATTTGAGCCCGTTCGCCAAACTGGTTTTTTGATTGAAAACATTACCTTCAGGATACAGCAAAGAAATTCTTCTCACAACGCCACGTTGTAGTGTTTGCGCTGTTTTCAGTAAATACTCTTGAAAAAAACAGGTAATCATAAGTGTCAAATTTCTTTTTTTCCACCCATTGGTTTACTTCGCTCCGACTCTTCCGGGGACTGTCCTGTTCCCCACTTCGGGAGCAGCATAGGGATAATTGAAATAAGAAGGCAGTCATTAGTTGCCAAAGAGTATTTTTATTTCCTGGTTCAGTAGGGGGATAAGAATCCGCGTTCCAGTGCATTGATGTTGCGGATAACCTATTGTGGCCCTTGGGATTTGTGCTGCCTCACAGAAAAACCATTTCCCTTGAGGGAGAGCAGTCAAGGCTGTCAGTTACCTGAAACTGTTACCGGTTTGTTACCACCTTGCCTGTATCCTGTTGAGTGAGGCAAGGTGTTGTGAGCCTATGGTTCAAGTCAGCAGCAGCAAATTTCTGGAATACAGCAAGGAGGGAATCATGAAAATCAGGGGTTGGGTCTTGTGTTTCTGTGGTGTTTTGTGGCTCGATGTCGGGCATGCCGCAAATATTCAGCGCACCTGTCAGTCCTACTATGAGATCGAGCGTGTCTCATCCGTTGTCAGCCAGTCTCGACCGGTTATGGGAGTTGAGCAGATTATTGCCAGGTTTGGACATTTCACCTCCACAGGAGGATGCGGGAGAAACGTGCCGAATAGATGTCGTGAGCGAGCCAGTAACAATGCTCAGCAATGTATGCAGACTCACTGGTCAATTCCACCTGGCGCGTCCTGGTTTGGCTGTTCTGCGGGCGTTTCGTCTTACCCGATACGCCGCGACTATCTCCGGGGTGCCGTGCAGGACTGGGTTTGCAGTACTTTTAAGGTCCAAGAGATGTCAGTGCGGTTGAAAGCTGTTACCACAGGCGACAAAGGTTGTCCGCGGACATCCACTCTTGCAGATAATTTCCGTATCCTCTGTGACGGGAGATAAGGGATAGGATAACCAGGCAGGCAAGTCTCAACGGGTTCAAGCCATGAATCCTTTAGCCGCTGGAGAGGTATTGTTCATGTAAACCCTGCCAGATAGAGACTGGGATTCTCTGATCAGAATCCCAGTCTCCGGCGACTCGGCAGAATACCTGTTCTTTTTGTTCGTTGATCGCTTTTCAGATGGCAGTGAGTATGGTGACCATGCCGATCTGAATAGGAAGAGTCTGCAGGGGGTTAATTTGCCGACGATTTGAGCCTTATCACTACGAAATATAACAGAAAATTAGCGTTTCTTTAGGGCCCCTGACTTTTCAATCTTATCAAAAACTCCTGGTTTTGGGGGTTCGTCTCCCTCGGGTCCATTGCCGGCCAGATTGGCATCGGCACGATCAAAATATTCAAAGAGATAGGAACGCCAGTTCGAATCGGAAACCCAATCAAGATCGATTGCTGGATCTTCATAATACATCGTGGAGCCGAACACTTCGTCATTTTCGTCCCGTGTCTCGTATTTATTCCAGGTCGGTGGATACCAGATACTCAGTCCTTTAGCCGCTTTGAGCTTAAAGCCATCAGCCGGTTTTCGCTCATAGACAACAAGCTTGTCTTGTTCATTCAGATAAATCTTCACTGCTTCGTTGAGATCCGGAAAGGATAACTCGCACTCCTCGATCAGTCGAAGACTTTCCAGCATGAATGTCTCAATGTCGAAATTATAATCAAACTCAGTAATTTCTCCAAAGCCACCAACCTCTGAAAGATCTCGAGCATGGGGTAAAATATTATAAAGATCATCAAACAAGAGCCAACTGGTTTCTGCCCATGCCATATGGGCATCAAGGACATCATCAATCGCAGACAGATCAAAAACCGTCAGAGCAGCAAAGTTAATCGAGGTATCAGCACTCGGTATGCCATTATTTCCTTTATCTGAATAGTATTCGATGTGATCATCAGTTATCACAATGCCAAGCTCCTTACTCGACATATCCGGTTTTTCAGCCAAATCCTCGATTACCATCTTCCAGGGCAGACCATCTGGCTGAATTTTGGACTGCGTCGCCACAAGAACAGATGACGCATCCCTCAGTTCATAAATGACCTCCATAAAAGCCATAATTGCTCCTTCAAGCACCAGGAGATCCACGTCTTTCCCTGTGAGAGTTTGGGCGGCGATCAATGCGTCTGCCAACTCACCATTTGTCATAAGCTGATCGGAAACTTGCTCGTCATGAGTGTTATCCCGCCCAATGCCGCGCCATGACAACCCTTCACTTTTCATCACAAAAGCAATATTTTCATTCTCAGCCAAATCGAGGGCATAGGCTGCAAAATCCTGCAACACAGCACCATCGGCAGTATTCTGTTCTCCAGAACTGGTAAGCAGTATTTTCTCCCCGCCTGCAATCGTATACACCTCCGTCCCTTCGGTGGAATATCGATCAAGCAAGACCAAAATCTGGGGATGATTCGGCACCCTTGCTGTACCGGCAATGAGCTGAGCAATGGTATTGTCAGCGTAGAGTTCCTGATCATTATCGGCTGCCAGATAATAAATAAAGGTCCATTGCGGATCACCACCTGAATTTGTCTCATCGATGCTCGCTCCTGCCCGGCACATCCCTGCGACAAGTACCACCAGACACATTGTTCCTAATGCACCTATCCATCTTCTCATAATTTTCCACCTCTCCTCTTTGCTATCAAGCGACAATTACTTACGTAACACATACAATTATTAAGAAAACAACCCAGAAACAGAAATATTCGGCGGGAACCACTTTATGCTGTCCTATGTTAGGAACGAACAAAGCTTTAGTTGGTTACAAAGAAAATACAATTAGAAGTTCTCATGAATCTGAGCACCTTATCTTAGAGGTAATGAACATATCAAGTTCTTCGATAACAGTGCTGGGAATGCTCAGGTCGTGTTTTGCAAACTGATAGGGGCATAAGCTGTCATGCAAAAAGAACATTGATATCCAAGAGGAAAACTTTTTGAAACTTCTTCTGCTTGATTTGCTTTTTCGCTGACCGCTCGAGCTTTCAATTGGGTTACGATCTCTGCTGTCTGAAGGCTGCCGTAAATTTAGTTCCTCTGCCGAGACAGCTTTCGACAGTAAGTGTTCCATCCATCACCTCTGTCAGGATTTTCGCGAAATACAGCCCTAAGCCTGAACCGGGACTGCGCTGCTGGGTCGATTGAGCCCGAAAGTTTTTATTAAAAATCTTGGGTTGATCAGCTTCATGAATCCCGGGACCATTATCAGCAATAGCAATCAGCACATTCCCACTGTCCATGCTGCAGCTTACCGTAATGGTTGAACCTTGATCGCAATACTTGACGGCATTTTCCAAAATGGTTGCCAGCACAACCTTTAAAGCGGTCTTGTTGAGGTGGATGAAGTTCTGTCCAGCGTCCGACGAGAACAGGAGCTTGATTCCTTTTTCTTCAGCGACTGGCCTGAGCATTTCAACAATATCGTTGATCATTTCATGAAGATCAAAATGGTTGTAGGGGATGTCAAGGCTCTTGTCTTCAATCTCATTAAACAATCGAATATCGTTGACTATCATTCCCAGGTATTGCGCACTTTTGTTAATGGTGGCTACCAGCTCGCTTTCTTTTTTCGGGAGGTTATTTGACCTGGTCAATATCCCGCCCAGGCCACCAATGATTGTCAGGTGGTTTTTCAGTTCGTGGAGGAGGAGTTGATAAATGTTTTTCTGGGGAGAGGCATTGCCAGGGGTTCTGTTATGAATGAGGGACAGATGTTTTTTCCTGCTCCGGACAAAGTTCTGGCAGTGCAGCAAAACTTCCTTGATTGAGTACGGCTTGTTAATAAATGCATCTGCACCGAGCTGAAGTCCTTTCAATTTGTCTTTTTCATCACGCAAGGCCGTGAGCATGATAACAGGTATTGAAGAGATCAGATGGTCCTGATGTTCTCGTATGATCGTGCAAGCCTCCCAACCATCCATTTCAGGCATGAGAATGTCGAGGAGAATCAAATCTGGTTTTTTCTCATCAATAATTTCACACGCCACTTTTCCATTTTCAGCCTGCAAAACTGTAAAGTTTTCCTTTTGCAGATGATACGAAAGCAGGGTGAGCAAGTCTTTTTCATCCTCAACAAGGAGGACAGTCCCTTGTGTTTTTTCTCCCCCCTTTTTTCCCAAAGAAGGCATAAGCGATGTATCTGTTAGAACATTTTCTCTTAGTAACATAGTCGACCCACGATAAATTGAATGGTTGTTGATGCATTCAATCCATATTACAGAGGAAATATTTAGATTGGGTTATGATTGTATGAAAATTTGATTCATTCAATGCTGGAGGTGAGGTGACAGGGTGATCCAAGTGAAAGCAGGACAGCTCTCTTTATCTTGTGTTGGGGGTGGGCGGCCCGCTTTTTTTATTTGAGGATCGGAGAGGGAGTCTTTTTTCTTTCCTGGCTTGTTCGTTCCCATAAATAGATATGACAGATGAACCTCAACACCAGGGCCTTCTGAGCCAATTATCCTGACAGCGGAGTTTGACCATTTTGAAGCGCATCAATTCATACCGTACCATATGATATCATACAGTACGAATTGATATATTATGATACCGCGAAGGCGTCGTCAGAGAAGAACAAAAAAAATGAGATAAACAAGCTGCTCAGCAAGGATGATATTTCAGGTTATACTGTTGAGTTCAGCTTCCAAGTAACTGATAAAAACATCCCTGGCGTCGTTTTCCCTCTCTTCATCTGTGATAACGACGATCGAGTACATCGGTAATTCCGGTAATTCCAGGTGAGAAGGCGCTTTTCTTAAACCTTCCTTCAATGCTCCCTTTGGCAAAATCGACACTCCAATTCCTGCTTGAACAGCAGCTTGAATGTTGCCAATGGAGGTTCCAGTAAAGAGGATTTCCCATTTTCGCTGTGCTTTATCAAGACGTTCAGTGGCAATTTTTCTAAAACTGCAGGGAGATGGTAAGACGACAAGGTTTAATACCTCATCCAGGGATCCTTCAGTCTCCTTGCCCATAACCCAAACAAGGGGCTCTTGAATAAGGACTCGGCAACTTCCTTGATATGAGTCTTTTCCAGCCACAACTAAATCCAACTCGCCTTTTTCAAACAGGGGTATGAGGTTTATCCCAACATCCGTCTGTATTATCAGGTGGATATTGGGATACTGTTTTCTGAAGTTACTGAGGAGACTCGGAAGAAGTTCCGGTAAAAAATAATCTATCAGTCCTATTCGTAATTCTCCACAAGCTTTGGGCTTTGTTAATCGGTTGACAGCTTCGTCATGGACTGACAAAATGCGTCCTGCATAGTCCAATAAGGTTTCACCCTCAAGAGTGAGTGAGAGACTTTTACTTGTTCGGTTGAAAACCTGAGTGCTTAATCGCTCTTCGAGCCGACGAATTTTTACGCTTACACCGGACTGGGTTAAGCCAATTTTCTTTCCTGCCTTAGTGAAGCTTCCTGTTTTAGCAACTGCCATAAAGCAACGCAGCATGTCTATATCGAGGTCTATGTGTATCATAGCTATCTATGATATCCAGTCATGCTAATAACGACAACTATTAATTTGCATTATCTTCAGTTCGTCATACAGTTAAAAGATACCGACGATACATCTGCCTAAAAATGATTTGTTTCAATAAATAGAAGCGAAAAGAGAGGAACACATATGAAGACCATAGTGGCAAAAAGCGGTAGCGAAGCAGGAGACGCTGGAGCCTTTATTTTGCAAGAGCAGCCGATACCTGAACCAAAGACACAGGATCTCCTGGTTCGAGTCATGGCCATCGGCATGAATCCTGTAGATACAAAGGTTCGCAAACACTCAGCTGAAAATAGCGTCCTTGGCTGGGACACCTATGGGGTTGTCGAAAAAACAGGCGAAGACGTGACCGGATTTAAAGCGGGGGATAAGGTCTATTATGCAGGTGCTATCACCCGACCAGGGTGCAACAGCGAATATCATTTGGTAGATCAGCGCATAGCTGCGTTAGCTCCTGACAAACTCTCACCTGAAGATGCAGTGGCAATGCCTCTGACTTCAATAACCGCATGGGAGGGTTTGTTTGAACGATTGGGTTTTGTTGCGGAGGCCAATGCCAACTCAGGAAAAAGCATCCTGATAATTGGTGGCGCTGGAGGCGTTGGTTCCGTCGCAATACAGCTCGCCCGTTGGGCTGGATTGAAAGTGTTTGCAACAGCATCAAGGCCGGAAACAGTTGACTGGTGTAAGAAGCTGGGAGCTGACACTATCCTGAACCACAGGAACAGTCTTTCTGAAGAGTTAAAGGCAGCTGGAACAACTTCTATTGACGCCATCTTTTGTACTACCCAAATGGAGAAGCATTGGCAGGCGATGGCGGAATGCATTCGTCCTCAAGGCCATATTGTCCTTATCGATGACCCGCTGGAGGCCGTAGACATTACAGCGTTTAAATTCAAAAGTGTCAGCCTTTCCTGGGAATTTATGTACACCAGATCAATGTTCGAGACGGATGATATGGCCGAGCAGGGTAAATTGCTTGCAACAGTAGCCCACCTGTTGGATAAAGGCACACTCATGACAACCCGGCAAAAGACTTTTACCGGCTTAACTCCTGAGAATATCCAGGCGATGCATATTAAACAAGAGAGTGGAACAATGATGGGGAAACAGGTTCTTGTTCTTTAGCCTCCATCTGTTTTCACCTCTACAGCAAGAAAGCAGTCGTGTCAGCAGCAAAAATGTGTTTCACGGCTTGCACTAAGATGGCATAGTCATCTGTGGCCTGGTTCCACCGATGAATTTTCAATCGTTCCCAAAAATATCAACGAAAAGTGGATACAATATGGATGCAATTACAATGATCAAAGAACGGAGAAGCGTTCGTAACTTTAAAAAGAAGAAAGTAGATAGAGAAACGATGAAGGAAATTGTTTCAATTAGTCGGTGGGCACCTTCATGGGCAAATTATCAGATTGCACGATATACATTGGTTGATAATGGAGAGACTATCAAAAAACTGGCAACTGATGGTGTGAAAGGATTTGTCTACAACATAAACACATTGAAAAATGCCCCGGGCGTCGCCGTCTTGAGCTTTGTCAAAGGTAAAAGTGGCAAGCTGGATGAAGACGGTGAGTATGCAACCTCAAAAGCTAATGTTTGGGAAGTTTTCGATGCTGGTATCGCATGTCAGACATTTTGTTTAGCAGCATATGCTAAAGGTGTTGCCACATGCGTTATGGGCGTTATTGATGATGATTCAATTTCTGAAATAGTAGGTTTACCGGACAATGAAACAGTAGCTGCACTGATTGTTTATGGTTATGAGGAAGGACATCCGGGCCCTACTCCAAGAAAAGATGTTGACGATATAATGCGTTTTGTCGAGGCATAAAAAAGGCACTTAACCAAAATTGAGGAAACAAACATGGATAAACTGACTATCGTCGCTACTATCAAAGCCAAAGCCGACAAAATTGACCTGGTAAAGGCTGAGCTTGAAAAGCTGATTACTATCACCCGTGCTGAAGAGGGCTGCATAAATTACAATTTGCATCAGGACAATGAAGATCCAGCCCACTTCTTGTTTTACGAGAACTGGGAATCTAGAGATTTGTGGCAAAAACACATGGCGAATGATCACCTGACCGCTTATATGGCTGCCACAGAAGGCGCTGTTGAGGAATTCACCGTCAATGAGATGACGCACTTGGCATAAGATAAAGACGGCAAGGGGAAAGGGTCACGGGGCTTGGAACGGATCTTCGAACCCTTCCTCCCCTGCCCCTCTTACTTTTTAGCGGCTTCGAGTGCAACCTTGCAGGTTAAGGCACGAGAAAAACCAGGCTCCAGGTTAAGGCCACGAGCCAACAATTCTTCAGCCTCCTGAAATTTTCCCTCATTTATCAAAAGACAGCCTTTTTCTACCAGGGCCGGGACGAAATCCGGATCCTTCTCCAAAGCCATGTCCAGTTTTCCAATGGCCATCTCAATCCTCTGCCGGCGGATAAGGTTCAAGGCGTAATTGTAGTCCATACGAGCCCGACGCTGAGCCGCAGTTTTCTCAACGATTTGCGGATTCAACTGAGCGTTCACCTCTTCTCTGGTTTTTTCCTGAAGCAGAATTTTTATTTCGCCAAACAAAATCTTATCAAGGTGAGGGGTATATCCCAATCCCTTATGAATAATGCCATCTGCACTCACTATGAGGATCGAAGGCATCACATAAACACCTAGTTTTTCAAAGGACTGCTTTTCAATATCCACATAAACCGGAAAATCTACCTGAGCCCGATCAATAATCTCATCCATGCGAACGATATGATCCGGCTGAACAAAAACTGCAGCCAAGTCGACACCTCGCTCTCGATAAAAGGTACGGTCTTTCTGTATATCGCTCAGAACCTTGATAGCCCGCTCTCTCTTCGTATCAATATCAGCACCCCAAAAGATGAGGACGAGAGGCCCTTTCTGATTCCCACCAAAGTCGTGCATATCTCCCGAAACGAACTCCTGAAAGCGGAGATGCGGCAGGGGGGACTTTTCCTTTACATACATAAAAGAAAATGCCTGAGAAGTTTGCGGGAGAAGCAAAAAAGCCACCGCCAGCACCAGGAAACGCGTAACTGCTTTTGCAACAAGCCTCCCGGCGAGGCATAGTACGCTATTCATCTCTTCCATAACACCATTCTCACAATCAACTCTTCAAGTACTTTCGGATCGACAATATTCTCGATTTCAATGCCATCTGTTCCAGGCTCAAAGATCTGTTCCGATAAAAATCGGTCACCCATTAAAAGGCCCCTTGTCAAGGAGTAGTATTCTCCATTCAGAAAATGGATGCATCATTTCCTTATAAGGATTCAAGACTTATCAAGTAACTCCGCCCCCGTAGAATATCAGGGCGTTATAGCATCCGTTATTTCAACTCCAGGCGTCGGTGACATCTTCATTGCATCAAGTCACCCATCAAGATCAAGCTGCTAGAAAAGTTTTTGTTTTATATCCGGGTTTCCCAAACGGTTTTTGTGCATACCCACACCACAGATATAGGCTAAAAACGCACAAGGCATGTACAAAATTCCAAATAATTACCGTTCTGCAAAACTGTAGTGTTTTCCATCTCAACCTCTAGAGCAAAAGCTAACAGGGCACCCCTGCATCTTCCTCGCTCTCCGCATCAGTCCCCTGGTGCGGATAAGACAGACACCGAGGGCAAGGAAGCTACAGGGGCTTTAGCCCGCAACCTTTATACAGAGGTATGTTGTTGAAAATTTCGGATTGACCTAAATTTTTTCATAACCAGCATCTGTTATTACTAAACTCTTTCCAACAACCTTGCAATCCTCTTTTTCTCAGTTTATCTATCATAACCGGAACATGGAATACACATATGTGAATTTCCGACGACCCGCAAGTACACCTTGGAAACCATTTCCCCACATTGACTACATGGGGCCAGACCCATTATTTCTCCAAAATCATTTTCCCAGGCACGCTCTTTTACTTCTCCGACTATCAATACCTCAGTCTCAGGAGCATCCCAGACAATATCAACCATAGCCCAGGCTTCTTCTTTGGGGATCTCGGTGGGAGGAATTCCCTGTCCTCGTTTCCTCATAAAAGAGGATTCGGCAATCATTTTATGACGGCCAGGTTTGTAGGAAACACGCACAGCACGACCCTTTTTCTTGTCAATCAGAGTGAGAGCCAGTTTGCCCCATCCAGTCTTTTCAAGGTTCCCCTTACCAACGGTACAACCAGTAGCATATTGAACTCCATCAGCAAAACATTGCGCTCCATGGTTTTCGCCAATTTCAATCAAACAATGCAACTCACCCGATGAACCTGTACGTTCAACGCCCAACTCCCGCAGTGCGACGCTACCAGCACGGACACCAACTGCGCTCGCCCAACAAATATGACCATGAAATTCGAATGCTTTTTCCAAAATCTTCTTCATAACACAGGCTCCCTTTGACATTTACATTTTTTTTTTTATTGGTCACTCAACCACCAACCGGATTATAGAGTAGGTCAGTTGCATGATCGGTATCGAACTCTGATTGGAATATCGTATGATTTACCCCGAATTTGTCCTGTAATAGTAGGTTGATCGTATTGACTACCTGGTTGCTCTCGGAAAGGTTGATATCCTCTTTAAAATGTAGGTGTGCTTCCAGATTGACAGTCCTGTCGTCTAATTGCCAGAGGTGAACATGGTGTACCCCTTTTATCTCCGAACAGGTGAGGATTATTTTTTCGATCTCCCTGATATCAAGATGTGCTGGAGCAAACTGCATAACGACTCTGAAGGTCTCCATTAGAATTCCCCATGAGGCGCGAATCAGATAGAGGGCAATCAGTATCGAGAGTACACTGTCCAGCCAGTATATCTGATACCAGGACATCAGCAGTCCACCAATGAGAACGGCAACCGAGGTCATGACATCAGTGAGCAAGTGGAGATAAGCGGATTTAATATTGAGATTGTCCTCGGCATCACCCTTTAACAAGACAACACAGAGTGTGTTGCCGAGGATACTCAATAGAGCAAGGCTAATTACCCAGAACGAAGCAATCGGTTGCGGATGGAAGAATCGGTTCGCGCCCTCGTAGATAAGAAATCCACCAACAACAATCAGTGTCCCTGCATTGACCATTGCGGCAAGAATCTCCGCCCGCTTGAACCCAAAGGTTTTTTCTATTGAAAAAGACCGAGTGGTTAGTCTGCCAGCAATATAACTGATAACAAGTGCGATCACGTCACTGAAGTTGTGTAAGGCATCAGAATAGAGTGCGAGGCTGCCGGAGATGAAACCACCAACTAGTTGGGCTACCGTTATCAGGAGATTTATGGCGATGGCGATGCCAAGTTTATTCCCCGTAAGTACTCCATGATGATGGTCGTGAGTACCCTGGTTATGGCTATGATTACGGCGGTCGTACGTATGCTCGTGCGTCTGCTTGTGCGTATGGCTGTCCTTCTTATTGTGGTCTTGATTCCGACCAGGTGAAGCGGGCGAATATTCCATCTCTACTTTCCTTTAATGTGTATTGAGTGGGGCTGTAAAACCAGTCTTTAAGACAGTAAATTTTACATGTTATCATGTTATCCTTCTTTCTTCTTTTCGGAGAGAAATTGGTATGTGTTGTTGATTTGGATTACACCATGAACATCATTTTAATCGCCAGCAATAACAGCAAAAAGCCTAATAATTTCTTAACGGTATTGGGTTTCATTTTCGAGTTCATGAAATGTGTACCGGCATATCCACCGATCCAGGCGGCCAAGGCTGCCGGTATTAACAGGTGCCAGTTGGCAATTCCTATGATCGAATAGGAGATAAAACCGATGAGAGAAGAGAAAGGCACAACAAAGGCGGTAATAGCTGCAACCTTTTTCGGATTAAAGCCAAGCAGGATCATCAGTGGTGAAATCAAACCGCCTCCACCTACCCCCAGCAAACCGGAAAGGTAACCAGCTACAGCACCAATTAATGAGGGGAGGAGCACTGGGCGATCATCGCGATATTGATTCGCATATGCGCTACCTTTGAAAAATATCATCATGGAGGAAGAGAAAATCAAGAAGCAGATAAAGACGATCAAGACAATGCTGCGTGGGACGAACAGGGTAGACCAGGCTCCCAGAGGAGCCAGCAGGGAGGTACTGAGAATAAGGGGAATTCCCATACGAAAATCGAGCCGCTTGTTCTTGATATTTGAATAGCTTGCCCCGGCCATGCTCAGGGTATTGACAAAAAGTCCGGTCGGCCTGGCAGTAGCGAGTGGAAGACCATACCAATGCAAAACCGGAACCAGAGCAATAGCAGCACCGATCCCTCCCAGCGCAAAAAGAAAACTCAGTCCAAAAGAAAGTGCGGTAACAACAATCATTGTAGTGTCCATAGGATATCTCCTCAACCTGGGGGTACCATCAGGGCTGCCCCAGGTTGAAACAATTTAATCAGAATATCCTGAACAGGGCAGACAGGTCAGCTTTCCATCAACACGCATACGCAACTTATTGACAAAAACCAGTTCACCACATTTCTCACATGGTTTTACTGCAAAAATGCCACTTTTTTGTGTCACTTTTTCAGTTTGTATGGGTTCAATGCTCAAAAAGACATCTTCTGGAATAGAGAGGACTTTCTTCACCAAAGGGTCGGCAATTGCAGGTGAGATATCCTGCGGGGCGACTCCGGCTTTCCGTTGCTGAACAAAGGGGGAATTGAGTGACATCTGGAAAAAATCAGGTTTCAGAGAAACTCGAACCGAATGGCCGGTTTTGGTATCTACCAAAGTGAAGGCCATTTTATTATAATAGAGCTTCTCTATATTTGATTTTCCGTAGGTGCAACCTGTGGCGGTCATCAAACCATCCAGAAAACAGCCAGCTGCATGTCCCTTTCCGGTCTCCGATCGTAGAAAAAGTTCTTTATCCTGCGAACGGTTAACTCCAAGGACCTTCATAGCTGCAAGACCAGCCCTGACTCCCAGTGGCATGGCTGGACATTTATGGCCATGAAATTTCATTCCTGTTTCAATAAATTCTTGTAGCTCCTGCATGCTAAATATCCTGTGAAAAGTTGTTATGAAAGATTGGCTAGACCCTTTTATTCTTCTAAAGCTCTCTCTGACCAGTGACAAACGCACCGAGCAGTAGCTGGCAATGAATGCCATGTGCGCGATGACACTGCCTTACCTATGGCCTTCCATTCGCTTAGAAGAGTTATTGAGTTGGGCAATATCGCCTTCCTGGCTGACCATGACACCGTTGCTGTTGATTTTCCGAAAAATTGCGTCCAGTTTTCCAGTTCATGATTCACGGCTCACTATTTGTCATTTGGCAATATGACCACATGTTAATGCAAAAAAAAATTACAGCAAATCTGTTTGTTCTTCGGCGTGGGCTTTTATTACAGCTTCAACACATGACATGTATTTTATAATACACGGAACTCTCAATTTGTAATAGACTTGCTTGCCACGTTTTTCGTCGGTCACAACCCCCGCCTGCTTAAGGACAGAAAGATGCTTGGATATAGTCGAGAAATCAGCATCAATGAACTCTGCCAGTTCACAAACACACTTCTCTCCATGCTGAAGCTGTTCGGCCATCCATAACCGGGTGGGGTGCCCCAATGCTTTTAAAACATTCGCTTTGGCTTCTATTATTGCTTTTTGTTTTCCTTTCATATGTTCACTCCAAGAATGGATATATGGTAAAACGACCAAATGAATTAGTCAAGGGGAAGCTTAATCCATTTTTTTTTACCTTAAAACCATAGTAACTACTCACCCCCCCCCACAAAAAAAAGTGAGGGGATTGCAAAAAAAGCTTGACAGGATTTTGACTGATATTTTCTCAAGAGCCTGGAATACTTACGGAATGACCGATAAAGCGCTTTAGGGCGGTCAGGTTTGGCCGAACACCGCTCGATCAAACCGAATTGCTGCAACAACCCGCAATCGTTAAACACAGAGCGTCTCAGGAGGTCGAAAAAAGCTATGGTATAGTATAGCCATGGCTACAGTGGATAAAATAAGTGTTCGCGAAGAAATCGATCGGCTGAAACAGGAATTTGAGCAACTCTGTTCGAGCGGCAAGGT
>Ga0180007_10002770_pt1 | contig 20365 bp, 15 predicted proteins | sample MM_PC_MetaG_FD_121122 | JGI IMG/M metagenome (GOLD analysis project Ga0180007, IMG submission 121122) | Groundwater microbial communities from the Aspo Hard Rock Laboratory (HRL) deep subsurface site, Sweden - MM_PC_MetaG | ecosystem: Environmental > Aquatic > Deep subsurface > Groundwater... | reverse complement strand
TTTCATTTTATACCCACAAGGGGCACAAGATACCCGCAAGGGGCACAAGGGCACTTTAAGTACTTTAGCGCACTTTAGGCACTCAACTGGTAACAGGACAGAATCTGAGATGATGGCTTAACTTATTGAAATTGCGTTACGGCATCAGGAGTTCTGAATTTGCAGAGTATTGTTGTCAGTCTGTTAAAACAGCTTGCCGCTACCTGATACTTTTGTAGAAACAGGTTTTGCCTTGATAATTTGTAAAGACAAGCCGGTCGCCATCATCGGTTACATAATCCGGCAACAAGGGAATTTTACCGCCTCCGCCCGGCGCATCCAAGGCATAAGTCGGCACGGCAAGACCTGATGTATACCCTATCAAGGATTTCATGATCTCTTTGCCAGTGGCAATTGAAGTGCGGAAATGGTTGGTGCCGCGGGTCATATCTGCCTGAAAAAGATAATAGGGCCTCACCCTGATGCGCAGCAGCTTATGCATGAGTTCACGCATCGTATGCGGATCATCATTGATGCCACGCAAAAGAACGGTCTGGCAGCTCAGTGGAATACCTGCATCGGCAAGCCGTGCGCAGGCTTTCGCCGCCTCAGGCGTGATTTCAGCCGGATGGTTGAAATGGGTGTTGATGTAGAGGGGATGAAACTTTTTTAACAGATTGGCGAGCCTGACCGTCACTCTCATAGGCAGGGTACATGGCACCCGGGTGCCGATGCGGATAATTTCAACCGAGGCAATCGCCCTTACTGCCGTCAAGATTTCATCAAGGCGCTCATCGGCAAGTAAAAACGGGTCGCCGCCGGAAATCAACACGTCCCTGATTTCAGGATGATTTCTGATATAATCAATACCTGCGGCGACAGTCTCCCTGGTAATTACCATCCGATCTGTGCCGACCTTGCGCTTACGGGTGCAGAAGCGGCAGTACATGGCGCACTGCGAAGCGACAAGAAAGAGCACCCGGTCCGGATACTTGTGAATCAGGTTGGGAACCGGGCTGAGATTTTCTTCGTTTAACGGGTCCTCAAAACAGACTTCGTCCTGCAGCTCATCAATCGAAGGCACTGCCTGTTTCCAGATCGGATCATCTTTTTTCTGGATCAACCCCAGATAATAGGGGTTGATCCGCATGGGATAAATGCTGGCCGCCTGGGCAATACCTTCATCATATGGCCCGAAGCGCGCAGGGATATATTCGGCACTTGTGATGCTTTTTTTGAGTATATTTTGCCATCCTTGCATGGACAGATTCCGTAACTTCCTGGTAAGATTATGCCTATCAGTTGCTAACATGAAAAGAAAGGCCACACTATCACTTTTGCCGCATCCGTGAAATGACAAAAAACAAAAAAACAGCAGGCTATCTCACTCTGCAGCAATCAGGCGAGCTGACCAAAAGAATTGATCAGCTTGCAACAATTCTTGAACATTGTACACTTTGCCCGCGCTCATGCAAGGTGAACAGGATTGACGGCGAGAAGGGATTTTGCCGAACCTGGAAAAATGCGGTTGTGGCAAGCTACTGTGCCCATTTTGGCGAGGAATCCTGCCTTGTCGGGGCCAGCGGCTCAGGTACGATTTTCTTCAGCAACTGCAATCTTGGCTGCGTTTTTTGCCAGAATTACAGCATCAGCCATCAGGGTGAAGGCATAGAGGTGGACAGCGGCCAGCTGGCTGCCATTATGATCAGCCTGCAGAAACAGGGCTGCCACAACATCAACCTTGTGACACCGAGCCATGTCGTGGCGCAGATTGCCGCGGCATTGCCCGCAGCCATCGGGAAAGGACTCACCCTTCCCCTGGTCTACAACAGCAGCGGTTATGACTCGGTGGATACCCTCAGACTGCTTGACGGCATTGTCGACATCTACATGCCTGACTTCAAGTTCTGGAGCAGCAAGTCAGCCAAACGATTTGCCAATGCCCCTGATTATCCGGACAAGGCCAGAAAAGCCATCAGCGAAATGCATCGACAGGTTGGCGATTTACAAACCGACAATGACGGCATTGCCGTCAAAGGCCTCCTGGTCCGCCATCTTGTCATGCCGGGCGGCCTTGCCGAGACAAAAAAAATAATGAATTTTCTGGCTAAACTTTCCGACCAAACCTATGTCAATGTCATGGAGCAGTATCGCCCCCAATATAAGGCGAAAAATTTTCCTCCCATCGACAAACCGCTTTCCCATGAAGAATACGAGCAGGCTGTCCGCTTTGCAAGACAGGCTGGGCTGAAAAGACTTGAACAAAATGGCCTTCTGAATCTCCTTGAGAAAATGATGCGCCGGTAAAGAAAATCTCGCATCATTTCAACTTGACGAATCAATAGATTTTACATCAATGTCCCCTGTTCTGATATTTGTGGGTGACCATCAAAAACAGCCTGCCTTACAAATAAATTCTATATAACAATTCCGGCATATACTGTACGCCACCGTTTCATTATGTTGCATTCTTTTAAAAAAAACAAAATGGGTAAATCTACTAGCATTTTATGACTCAATAATATATAAAGTTTTTTTTATATTTTTTCAGACATTGAACAATCTGTCTTTTTTATAAAATACTCTTAATTTATGACACTATTTATGACACTCAGCCAAACATTACGATCATCAGTCGGCCAGAAAATTCTCATGGCGGTCAGCGGAGCAATGCTTTCCCTTTTCCTGCTTGTACACCTGGTGGGAATCTCCACCACATTCTTTGGAAGTGAAGCTTTCAACTCCTATACTGAGAAACTGCACTCCCTGGGCGTCCTTGTCTCTTTCTTCGAACTCGGTCTTCTTGCCGTTTTTCTGCTTCATATTTTTCTTGGCATTACTCTCTTCCTGCAGAACAATCAGGCCAGGCCGGTTTGCTACCAGGTGGAAAAATCGTCTGGAGGCCGCACACTGGGATCACGGACCATGCCTTACACCGGTGTAGTCATCCTGATTTTTATTGTAGTCCATTTAGTGAATTTTCACTTCACGGATCATTCCATTCCCATTTCCGACATTGTCAAAAACGTTCTGAGCAAGCCGGCATATGCTTTCTTCCATATCTCCGCCATGGCTGTTCTTGCCTTACATATCAGCCACGGTTTCTGGAGCCTTTTCCAGAGCCTTGGCATAAACCACCCGAAATATAACGCGACATTGCGCAACGGTACTCTGGGGGCGGCCATACTGCTCTCCGCCATCTTTATTCTCATCCCGCTCTGCACATTACTGATAAAAGAGTTTCTCCTGTAATACAGTGAGACATGATGAAACTTGATGCGAAAATACCGGACGGACCCCTGGCGGAAAAATGGGACAAACACCGTTTTGCCGGCAAACTTGTCAATCCGGTAAACAAAAGAAAATACCAGATTATTGTTGTCGGGTCCGGTCTTGCCGGTGCGTCTGCCGCGGCAACACTTGCCGAACTCGGCTATAATGTGCAGGTCTTCACCATCCCCGACAGCCCCCGCCGGGCCCACAGCATTGCCGCCCAGGGCGGCATCAATGCCGCCAAGAACTACCAGAACGACGGTGACAGTATTTTCCGGCTTTTTTATGACACCATCAAGGGCGGCGACTTCAGGGCACGCGAAGCCAATGTTTACCGCCTGGCAGAGATCAGCAACAACATCATTGATCAATGTGTGGCACAGGGTGTCCCCTTTGCCAGGGAATATGGCGGCAGCCTGGCTAACCGTTCTTTCGGAGGGGCTCAGGTCACCCGTACCTTTTATGCTCGCGGCCAAACCGGCCAGCAGCTCCTTCTCGGCGCATACAGCGCCCTCATGCGCCAGGTGCATCTCGGCAAGGTAACCATCCATTCCCGCCATGAAATGATGGATCTGGTGGTGGAGGCGGGCAAGGCAAAGGGTATCGTCACACGGGACATGAGGACAGGCGCCATCACCTCCCACGCGGCCCATGCAGTTGTACTCGCCACCGGAGGCTACGGCAACGTCTACTATCTTTCCACCAATGCCATGGCCTCAAACGTAACGGCGACATGGCGGGCCCATAAAAAAGGGGCCTTTTTTGCCAACCCCTGTTTCGTACAGATCCACCCCACCTGCATTCCGGTGCATGGCGACTACCAGTCCAAACTGACGCTGATGAGCGAAAGCCTGCGCAATGACGGCCGGGTCTGGGTCCCCAAAAAATCAGGAGATAAAAGGCCGCCTGCGCAAATCCCGGAAGCGGAGCGCGATTACTATCTGGAAAACAAATATCCCGGTTTCGGCAATCTCGTGCCGCGGGATGTGGCCTCCCGCAATGCCAAGGAGGTATGTGACAGCAAGAAGGGCGTCGGTGAAACCGGGCTTGCGGTCTATCTTGACTTTGCCGATGCCATCAAACGGGACGGCATCGAGACAATTTTACGCAAATACGGCAATCTCTTCCAGATGTATGAAAAGATAACGGATCAGGACCCTGTCAAACAGCCTATGATGATCTACCCTGCCGTTCACTACACCATGGGCGGCCTCTGGGTCGATTACAACCTGATGAGCAACATCCCCGGCCTCTTTGTGCTCGGAGAAGCGAATTTTTCCGATCACGGGGCAAACCGCCTCGGGGCAAGCGCCCTCATGCAGGGACTTGCCGATGGCTACTTCATTCTGCCCAATACCATAGACGGCTATCTGTCAGGGTGCTCCCCTGCCCCACCGGACAAATCAGCCAGAATCTTTGCCGAAACAGAAAACAATGTCGAGGCCATGATCGCAAAACTGCTGGCAGTCAAAGGCAAACGGACAACGGACGATATCCATAAGGAGCTCGGCAAACTGCTGTGGGACGAATGCGGCATGGCACGCAACAGGTCCGGCCTGCAGAAGGCCCTTGCCAAGATACCGCAAATCAGGGAGGAATTCTGGAACAATGTTCTGATCCCCGGCACCGGCAAGCAGCTCAACCAGTCACTTGAACGGGCAGGAAGACTGGCTGACTTCCTGGAATTTGCCGAACTCATGGTCACCGATGCCCTTGACCGGGAAGAATCATGCGGCTGCCATTTACGAGAGGAAAGCCAGACTGAGGAAAACGAGGCAAAACGGGATGATGAGAAGTATGCCAACGTTTCAGCCTGGGAATACCAGGGAGCAGCACAAAAACCCATTCTGCACAAAGAGCCCCTCACCTTTGAATATGTTACGCCCAGCCAGAGAAGTTATAAATAACGATGCAGTGCAAAAAAATCGACATAAACCTCAAAATCTGGCGGCAGGAAAATTCCGACGCCCAAGGCAGTTTTCAGGAATACAGCCTGTCCGGCATATCAACCGACATGTCGTTTCTGGAAATGCTTGATGTGCTGAATGAAAAGCTGACCCTGGAAGGCAAGGAACCTGCGGCATTCGATCATGACTGCCGCGAGGGGATCTGCGGCATGTGCGGGGCTGTTGTCAATGGCCAGCCCCACGGGCCGGAACCGGGCACCACCCTTTGCCAGCTCCACATGCGTCACTTTAAAGATGGGGATCATCTTGTTATCGAACCATTCCGCGCCAGAACGTTCAGGATAGAAAAAGATCTGGTGGTCGACCGCAGCAGCCTTGACAAAATTATCCAGGCCGGCGGCTATGTCTCTGTCAACACAGGGGGCGCACCTGACGCAAATACCATTTCCATCCCCCAGAAAACAGCTGAACAGGCGATGGACGCAGCTGCCTGCATCGGCTGCGGCGGCTGTGTGGCTGCCTGCCCCAATGCCTCTGCCATGCTCTTTGTCAGCGCCAAGGTTTCGCAGCTGGCGCTGCTGCCCCAGGGACATCCTGAGCGCAAGGAACGGGCACTCAACATGGTCGGCAAAATGGATGAGCTCGGTTTCGGTAACTGCAGCAATGAGCGGGAATGTGAGGCAGCCTGTCCAAAAGGTATTTCAATCCGTCATATTGCCAGATTAAACAGAGAATTTATCAAAGCGGCTCTCTTTTCGGAATAGTATACCCCTTTTAGCAACGTCAATGAGCAGAATAATGCAGTGCGCTTTCCTTAATTCCCTGGGCAGGATATGTACCTTGCCGGCTCTTATCCTGACTTTTCCCCATGTTGCGGAAGCCGGGGATATTTATATTTTCGGCGGTGGCCCTGCCGGCGGTACCTTCCAGTTTATGGCCGCGGGTATTTCTTTATATGAACCGGTAAAACAAATCCAAGATTTCAAAGTGCAGGCAAAAGCTTCCGCCGGATCGGTGGAAAATCGCGCGCCATTCCCCATCTATTCTTCTTTGTAAGTATTGATTACCAGCACGGGACATGGAGCCATTTTGATGACTTTCTCGGCAACGCTGCCGAATATCGCACGGTCAAGCCCGGTGAAGCCATGGGTTCCGATTATTATGATGTCAGTATTTTCGCGAGCCGCGTAGTTGATAATTTCCCGGGCCGGATGTCCGGCGAGTATGACAACTTCAAATTCAACAGCCAGATGGCGGCGGTTTTCATCAATAAAACTTTTCATTCTCTTCTGGGCGTATTGCACGACATTCTCGTCAAGCGGGTCGAGACTTATTTCAACGGGAAGTCCTGAATAACTGTAAGGGTCTTCCGCAACAAATAGGAATATAAGTCTGGCCGCGAATTTCCCGGCCATATCATTCGCATATTGCAGAAGCATGGTTGAGGCGTCGGACAAATCAATCGGAACCAGAACTTTTTTAATTTCATCCACAGGCTGCTCCTTCTCTCTTATTTATCATTGTCATGCTGATCATTTCATCTTATTCATGCTAACAAGTAAACTTACGAGAAACAAAGAAAAAAAATCCGAAGAGAGCACATGCCAATAATAGAGTTAAATAATGGAGCAAGTTCCTGATACCGGAACAAAGGTCAAAACTCCTGACATCGTAACGTAATTTCAATGAGTTGTGCCAGCCGTTCAGATTGTGGCCTGATACCGGTTTGAGTACTTAAAGTGCCCAAAGTACTTAAAGTACTTAAAGTGAAAGGTTTTCTCTTCAAAGCAACTTCATAGTAACTGGTTGAAATTACGAAGTTGCAGTTTTTGGTTGCGGCCCGGCAACCTCAACCAGCATAAACCCCAGTTCATGAGCTCTGCGTTTCAAGTTTTGTAAGTACACGGACGGGTACGATAGCATTTTTCGTAGCAATCTTGTCCGGTATCGACACAGGCGGCGCCGTGCTTTAGCATCGTGTAGACCAGTCGGGCCAGTTTGTGGGCAGTCGCTGTTATGGAGATGGGGCTTTTGGCCGAGGTTTACACCACGGACCACGTGAAGGATATCTCCGTTCTCTCACGGGCTGCCGCATGCAGGATGACATTGCGGAAGAGAGCTTTGAAAAATTCTACGTGGAACCCGGCGAGGTGGATGCGGATGAAATCAAGATGAATCAGCCGCTGCGGGAAGAGGAAAAACTGGTCATCGAACCCCTTGCCTATATCCGGGGACGGAGCCTGGTCAATATCTTCCTCATTGTTGACGAAGCGCAGAACCTGACCCCCCATGAAGTGAAAACGATTATCACCAGGGCCGGGGAAGGCTCAAAAATCGTTTTCACAGGGGACATTTTTCAGATCGATCACCCCTATCTGGACAGCCTTTCCAATGGGCTCAGCTATCTCATTGAAAAGATGCAGGGACAACCCCTCTATTCCCATATCAATCTGAAAAAGGGAGAAAGATCCGAGTTGTCCGAACCGGCAAGTGACCTGCTTTAAAAGACGTTTGTTTTCGGCGACGATCAGACATTATTCATGCTGCTGCGCCGCATGAATAAAAGACCGGCAATACCTGCGCCCAACAGCAGAAGTGCCCCGGGAACAGGTACGGCTGCCACCTCGGCTTGGTGTTGGGCATGCTGCTCCATCCACTCTGAGATATCTTTGCCATTGTGTAAGTACCCAAGAGGTAAGAAGATATCATCTGCCCAAGCTCCTCTGCCCTTATCTGTAGCGTGACTATTAAATAGCGCTGCCAGAAGATCTTCCTGGTCAAGGTCCTTATCGATTGAATTATCCTGCAGGACGATATCAGATGCGTCATCAAAAGGATCCGCATCTGCCGAAGCAAATATGCCGCCGGCATGACCGTATCCTTTCACCTTGGATGTCAAGTCGCCAATATCATGCCCGGCCGGTAACCCGGCTGCCATAACACTGCCGGCACTGAAGAGTACGCCAAAAACCGTTGTTAGAATAATTTTTTTCATTCTGCCCCCCCCCCTCAACAAAAGATAAAGATAGAAAATTTGCGAAATATATTTCAACATCAATCTTCAATTCTCATACCAGGCAGCACTGATTTTTTTCGCACCATGAAAAACCTTGCGGGAAACTTAACCATTTAAGGCCCCATACTCTTGAGCGTCATTTCATAATTATTTGAAATTATAATGTTTTTTTATGAAATGAAAATTTATCAACAGCAGCACATAAAATCAATTCCCTGTTCCACTGATCGGTAATTCCTATCTTTTTTCGGGGCGGATTTCTTGCCGTAACCGGTTGTGGATTGAGTATCAGAGTGGATGCTTCAGGCTGAAAGTCGCAGTTATCAGACAAGAAAAATGTCTATTTTTCAAGGCATTACGCCATAGTGGCAAACTTGCTGTCGTCACATGGAAACAGAATCCCTTGAAAAATAAGGGGGGAGAGAGTTACCGCCCCAGGGAAAACCAATCTTTGCTATAGAAAAGCACTGGTGCGGGTGGTGAGAGTGACATTCTCTGAAAAATTACTGCTGGAACGTCTGTTATTTATTCAGTTTTTCCATAAAGACCTACGGACGCTCCTCTCCTGATAGACTTGTTGCAGGGCAATCAATAGTAATCATGGTCCACTTTCCTTCTTCGCTTTGCACGGAAATTCTACCTCCGTGATCCTCCATAATCTTGCGGCAAACCGCCAGCCCCAACCCCGTCCCTCTTTTCTTAGTCGTAAAGAATGGATTGAATATCTTGTCTGCTAGTTCAGGTGACATGCCGACGCCGGTATCCTCAATTGAAACCTTAATTCGCTGGTCCTCAAGCCAGGACGAAACAAGAACTTTACCACCATTAGGCATGGACTCGACGGCATTTTTTATGAGATTGATCAATACTTGTTCGATCTGCAGTGGGTCAACAAGTGCGGATGGTAAGTCAGCATCCAAATGCTTCTCGTAGTCAACACCCCTTTCCCTCAGGTCGTTCTCCAGAAGTGTCAGTGTGCTTTCAATGACAGAATTTATGTCTTGCAATTCCTTTTGAGGTTTGGAAGGCCGCGTGAAGTCTCTGACATCTGTCAACATCAACTCCAGACGTCTGATCTCATCCTGTATAATTATTAACTTTTGTCGATCAGCAGCATAATCCTCACCAATGGATCTTTCTATCTGGCCAGCAAATCCGCCAATAAGCGCTAAGGGATTTTTTATCTCGTGAGACAGGTAAGCGGCTGCCTCTCCTATGGCCGCAAAACGCGCAGACCGGATGAGCTTATCCTGCATTTCAATAAGTTTCTGCATAGCCTCCTTGACCTTATCTCTTTCCCTTCGTACTTCCGCCTCGGAACGTTTCAGTTCCGTAATATCGCGGGCAACTCCAAAGGCCCCGACCACCTGTCCGTTCTGATCTCTATAGACCGAGGCGTTGTAAGAAACGATCGTCTCCGTCCCGTCCATAGCCTTCATGACCAGCTCGTAATCCCGAACCTCTCCGATTTCAAAGACTAACATCACCCCCTTGAATGCCTTGTCCAGATCCGTGAAATACTTGGCAAACGGGGTGCCGATCAACTCCTCTCGTGTCCTTCCGGTCGCGCGAACTTTCGCCTCGTTTACATCCAGAACAATTCCCTTCTGATCAAAGGTCACGAAGGGGTCAAGGCTCGCCTCGATGAGTGCTCGATTGTAACGCTGAAGATTCTGTATTTTCTGCTCGGAACGACTGCGCTCGGCAAGTGCCTCTCGAAGTTCTTTGATCAGCGCTTCTCGCTCCTCCTCTGCTTGTCTGCGCAGCGTAATGTCTCTGACGATCCCGGCGCCGTGCCATTTATCCTCTATTTTGACCACAGAAACAGAGAGTTCTATGGGGAATCCGGTGCCATCTTTTTTTAATGCCTCCAACTCAACCGTTTTGCCAACGACAGGTCCACGGCCTGTTGCTTTGAATGCAGGCATGGCGCGTCTATAGTCGTCATGGTATTTCCGGGGTGCGAGCAATATGTGTAATTCCTTCCCCAGAGCCTCCTGAACTGAATACCCGAATATCTTCTGGGCTGCTTCATTCCAATAGGAAATATTCCCCTCATTATCCATCATGATGATAGCGTCGGTGGCCGAACCGCTGATAGCCTTGAATTTTTCCTCACTCTCCAGAACCGCTTTTTCAGTCCGCTTTCGCTGGGTAATGTCGCGGGCATCGGCAAAGGCGCCTACCACCTGTCCCGTCTGGTCTCTGTAGACCGAAGCATGGTAGGCAACAAGTATCTCGGTTCCATCTCGGGCTTTCATGACCAGTTCGTAATCCCGAACCTCCCCGGTCTTGAAGACCAACATTACCCCTTTCTGCGCATTTGCAGGATCCGTAAAATAGTCAGCAAACGAAGTTCCTATCAGTTCTTCTCGAGTTCTCCCGATTGCTTTTACCGTCGCCTCGTTCACATCCAGAATAATCCCGTCTTGATTGAACATTACCAATGGATCGAGGCTTCTGAGCTGCAACTCGCTCTCGACATATCGAAGCGGCAATTTTTTGGCTATATCGTTCATGTTTCGCCTTCCAGTGTATATAAACGATGGGACCCGTGGACTGCGGTCGAGTATCGCGGAGCCGAAAACGCTGATTGCAAGGAGCCGTATTGCGCGGCGCACTCTTTCTTGCAGTCGCGCAGGATTTCAATGATTTCCTTTTTACCCATTATTTTCCCTCTCACGGCTTTCCTACCCCATCGAATTCGATGGATATAGAGACCACCCGGTTATCATAAGGCAGTTGTGCGATTTCACATTCGTCATTCCCACCCCAATCATGGCATTCGCGGGTACGCTCCGGCGGGAATCCATGCTCTTTCAAGGGACATCCTCATATAAAGATCACGCCACTGCGAATTCAACTTCTCAATCAATCGACGCATCCATGAATGGTTCCATTCTTCAATTTAGCTGATCACGGGGGCACAGCTCACCACATAATAATGCAATAATGCTAGCCTGACCCCGTTTGCCCCCCCTGTTACGAGCACGATTCTCAGCACTGGCTGAAAGTCGATGGTAATCGGAATTATTATAGAAAACCTATGAGATGCCTAAATATTTCACATTTTAAATTTTTGAAGCCTTTTGAAAGGAAGATACAATTCATCCTCCTTTTTTTGCATAATTGAATCATATTTTTCACGATAATGTTTTTTCAAACAAGTAGGACAAATTGTATGGCTAAAATCAACTCCTGAATGTTTATGAATATATCCTTCTATACATGACGTCATAAGTAATTGCGCATGACTTTAAAATTCCATCGCTCTCTCGCAAGTGCGATACAGAAGGTTTGGGGCATTATGCGCAAGAATTAATGTCGTCGTGTAGTTGCTCATAATAACCTTCATCGTTTCTTATGTTTTTGCAATAAGAGCATATTGGCAGTATCCCTTGTAGTGTCTTTATTTCTGAAATTGCCAGTGAAAGATCTTTATTACTTTTGCGTAAAGCCTTCTCAGATTCTTTTATTTCTTGTGTCAAGCTAAGAACAATATGCGCAATTACAGTTGCAATAAGAAACGAGCAGATAAAAGCAGTAAATATGTAGTCGAGTCTTACAACGCCGTGAAAAAATAAGCTCATTACAGAGGAGATACTAATAGCCATAAAGATTGAAGCAACAATGCTTATGACTAGCAAGCTACGTGTACTTAGTTCTCTGATTTTGCTTATAAACATGATGTGCAAGAACCCTTTTTCATCTCACATACTTGTTTGCATTCGGCTTTCAGCTTGACTGAGGTTAGTGGAAAGCTGAATATCTTGAACTTCATCAATTTTTTTTGGTCATCGTGATTATTCTGCCGCCGAATCGCGGCGCTGACGGCGGCGAGGGCCGTACGAGCAAGCGCAGCTTGTTTGTGTGCGGTCCTTCGCGGTTATCATAAGGCAGTTGTGCGATTTCACATTCGTCATTTCCACCCCCGAGCATGGCATTCGCGGGTACGCTCCGGCGGGAATTCATGCTCTTTCAAGGGACATCATCATATAAAGATCACGCCACTGCGGATTCAATTTCTCAATCAATCAAATCTTCCAGGAACGGTTCCATTCCTTCAGTTTACCTGATCACGATGGCGCAGAGGCTCACCACATAATAATGCAATAATGCAAGCCTGACCCCGTTTGCCCGCCCAGCGCGCATGGTTGTCAAGCTAAGGAAGGGGGTCAAGTCTGCTTTTGGCTTTTGATTAGCCTTTTTTGATTAGAAAAGTCAACGGCAGACTTGACCCCCTTCTCAAAGTCAACTGCGGCCTTTGGGTTAGCTTTCTTCCTGGGTATTGTTTCTCTCCAGAGTCAACATATTTTGGAATTATGTGGCGTTATGCAATAAAGTGATAATTCAAGACCTGACCCTTTGGATACTGGTCGCGCAGAATTTCAATGATTTCCTTTTTACCCATTATCTTTCCTCTCACGGCTTTCCTACCCCATCGAATTCGATGATGAAGGAGTGAAGGGGTCTGCTTTTGGCTTATGATTAGCCTTTTTTGAATTATAAAAGTCTAAAAGTCAAAGGCAGACTTGACCCCTTTCCTTCATTCTTTCCTTCATTTAAAGATCACGCCACAGCGGATTCAACCCCCTCAATACAATCGAATCTTCCCATCAAATCTTCCAGGAACGGTTCCATTTCTTCAATTTAGCTGATCACGAGGGCACAGAGCGTACCACAAAATAATGCGATAATGCCAGACCCCGTTTGCCTATATCGCCCCTTCCGTTAATTGCTTGAACAACTGGTCAATACCAGGAAGTTTTCCTATGCGGTCGGCATAAAGCAGAACATCGTCTCGTCTGCCGTTCTGAGCCAATTTGATCAGCAGTTTCTTCAGCCGATCTTCATAGTCGTAGTCCGGTTCATAAAACTCGAGAACCTTTCCCAGCACAAAGCTAACTTTTTCAGGATATTGCTCGACCAAACGATCGAGTTCTTCGATAAAAATATCGGCATTATGCCCAACTTTTACATAGTGTGCCACAGCCGACAAAAGACTAACTTCTCTATCTGCAAGAGTGATTACATAGCAGATCAATCGGCTCAACTCCGATAAGAGTGATTTTGGAGGCTCGGTCAAAACTTTTGCCCAGCCTACACATTCTTCCCAAAAACAGAGGATCCGCTCGATTTGTTCTTCTGTCAATTCCTGTCCTCTGACGCTATAGAAGAATCCGCTGGCATTCTGAAGATCCTTAATTCGGCCTGACTCGAACAGATATGAGAAACGAGGAGAATTAAGCTGTTCATCCCCCCAGAGATACGCAAGTGCAATCCGTTCAATAAATCTTTCGCGAGCCTGCCGCCGCTTTAGATCTAAGCGCAACGCCCTGTCCAGGACAGCATGCTCAAGTAACAACGCATAGATCGAGCGAGTCGCTGGGGCGTATGCCAACCCGTCGATGGCACATATAAAATTGGTCGAGAAGTCTCGGGGAAAAATCTTGGCAATACTGGCCTCCAACCAATTACGACTAATGTATTCTATGTTCGCTAGGTAGGCCGCGGCCAAAGTGGAAAACTCGTAATTGCCGTTCTTGCATTTTGCCAGTTCTGCATCAAACGTTGGATTGATACCTTCCCAAGCTTTAGTATGGTCTCCATACCTCTCGTCGCTGATACGACACACCCTGAGCGTATGGCTGAAGAGCGCTTCAATGGCCTTACCCTTGGATGAGTTGATTGCCTGGAACATGGCATCTTCTTCCGCATCATCAACTGGCTCCAAGTTCTCTAGCAGTATTTTTATCAACGACAATGCGCCGGGGAGGAGTTTTGGTGAATAGGCCTTATCGTCATCCTTCGTGCCCGCACGAAGAAATTCAGCAATTATCGGCGGAATCCAGTCGCGGGTAGGAGTCAAATCCTGATTATGAACGACTTCTTCTGACCAGAACTCGGAATTACTTAGCAGTTGCTCAAAGAAGCAGATCAATCCCTCCCATACGACATTCCAGTCAAAATCTTGCTGTTTTTCCTTGGGCAAATCCCAGAGGCGCTTGAAACCATTGATTACCCCATACTGATAGGGCCGTTTGGCGTCGAGGAATGCCGGCAGGAGGTGAAAGAATTTACGAGGATTAATTCCGACGATCTCCTCCAGTGAATTGACGAGAGCCTCAATTGATGGGCCTCGCCAGGCATTGGATTGCTGAAAATCATTTAATCTTTCTATCAGGCTACCGTCTTCTGCAAATGCAAGCAGTTCTTGTGTGGAATATGGGGAGGGACCAGGACCAGACCATGTCTCCATATAGTAGTGAAAATCAGGATGCTCTGACAACTTGCCTAGGCTCTGGCCACCCTCCAACTCCCTGAACCAACTGTCAACCGGCTCATATCCTTTGCCTGCGATTGCTGACAACCAGTTTCGCTGCGTGCGCCTCAGGATTCGGTCCGGCTCTTCATGATCTGGTGGCGGTGACAACTGGCGAATCGCCTCAAAAGTTGCAGCCTTGTCGGACTCACTGAACTCGATAAACCGTACTTTGAGTAAATGGTAAAGTTCGTGTATATTTCTTGAATTAAAGAGTTGTGAGCCAATTATATTATTATAAAGACTTTTCAGCACGGACCATCGTTGACCGAGGACATAAATTGCGATCCGACGAACCATTTCGTTTTCATCTCTAAGAATCTCTGCAACAAAGGCAGTCGCATCCTTTGGTGCATTATCAATCCAGGACAATAAGACATCCCGAAGACCTTCTACTATACTATTGGTAAGTCCGTCCCACGAATGATTCTGCGGATGATCCTCAACTGCAGGTCGACTCAAATATGTCGGAAGATCACCAAATTCTTCACCAAAGACTTCGCGAATCCTGTCGCGGAGAATCTGAGCTGATTCCCTGCCTGCTTTAACGCCGAAGTTACCTGCATGATGCTTGATCAGTTTCTTAAGCCAGTAATCATCAATAACTGACACCGGCTTCTTGCGACCTTTACCAAGGTCTTTTTCCTCAATCCAAAAAATAGCCGTACAATGACTCAGGATTATACAGGCATTCTGCCAGTCGTCAGGCGAGTAGCTTGCCAGCAAGCGTCGCAGTACTCCTAGATCAAGCGCATGTCCAATCATGCCTCGGTCATATTTGCTGCTTAACCAAATAGGGATAAGACGGAGATCATCTTTTGTAATTGCCGCATTTGGCATAAGACCGAGAATTTCAGCAAATTTTCGATAGGTGTGATAGTTGTCACGAGCTTTACCATCGGGGTCACGATAGTCACTCACAGAACGAATGACTTCCATCACCTTCTGTGCTAACTGAACGTCATTGTTATTCCCAGCCTGCTTTGCAACTGCCTCCAGGTAGTCCAGCGCACTCCAATAGGGGATTCGTAGTTCCCCAGGCTTTTCCGTTGGAACCGGGCCAGAATTATACTCTGGAGAGAAAAGGTTGGCATCTCTCAGATAATCAAAGAAGTCAGCGAAATCTTGACGCTTGAGTAGGCTCTCAAAGCCCCATTTCGCCTGTTCTTGATCCTTAGCCATGCGAGTAATAGCTAACTTTTGCTTTGACGTTATTACCGAATTCATGACCAAAGTTCCTCCATTTCGTGGCGCTTTGTCAATGTTAACGGTGGGCCAGGAGAAAGCTCACGGGCAAAGTGATCAATTACTTCGACCAGTTGATCCCAATTGCGCTCATCGCGCGAAAATGGTAGTAACCCGATCCCGAACTGACGAAAATAGTGCTCCAAACTCCGCGCAAGCTCTAACTCGTGAGTGAAAAAACCTTGCAAGACGTAATGTCTTGGCTCCTCATTGCTTTTTGACAATCGATCGAGACCTTTCTGAACTATGTACTCAAGTACTTCCAACTCGTTGAGACCATAGCCGATGAATAAAACATTCTTCAGCCGGAAAAGGGTCTGAAGAAATGTCAGAAAAGGATTCTCACGACCCTCTTTTCCATCAATTCGATGACTTGAATAAAGATCCAGGTAATCGACTGTCGTTATCACCATGCTTCCTCGATCACGGATTGAACCATGAATGTGGAACACGGCATTTGGAACGTCCAAGTTTTCGACAGAGATATCACTGCGCTTGTAAAAAGGGTGACGAGATGTGTCCAGAGGCTTTGACGGAGAAGGAAGCTCATTAGACCGAAAAGGGGGCGGAGGATTTTGGTCCAGCCAATCGTCGTAATTCGTAGTAACAAACGTAGTCGCAAGTTTCGAGAGATTCGCGTAGACTTCGTCCCCGATCTTTTTCTTATCCGCAGAAGGTTCGAGCAATTTCTTGAATAAGATAGGGAGAGCGTGTTGCTTTTCTAATTCCAGAGCCACTGACAACTTTACCCGGGAAGAAAGGGGAGAGATCTGGTCCAGTTGGGCGTGACTCAACCTCCCCTTTTCGACGAAGAAATTGAGAGTGGCATTTGCAAACTCGTTCCAATTTGGGCAGCCTCCGAGTTGCGAAACCCCTGCCCCAATAAACGGAATGAGCTTTCTCTGGAATGCTGCGAGACGGAGTGCTTCTGGAATTTTTTTTGGGATGGATTCGATCTTCTCTATCACGTTCGTGTCTCAGTTGTGTGGACCGAAAGCCTCTATCAAAACCGGCAACCATATTTGTTCCATATCCTGCAAGGCAATATCGCGGTCATAAAAAGTCCGCCGGACAATCAGGTCATGAGAGGGACAAGGAGTAACCTCTTTTCCCGTCTGTCTATTTTTCGTGGGGAATCAAGCTGCTAGTCGAAAATATCCAAACTCGCATTCGGTTATTTTGCAAGGGAAATCTGCCGATAGAAATTCGGTGCAATCAAATTTTTTTCTCTGCTCAGGCCTTACTGTCAGACTGATCCGTTGCCACAGGCAGGCTGATAAAGAACCTTGAGCCCTGCCCTTCCTGACTTTGCACGGACACATCACCGCCATGGATCTGGGCGATATGTTTGACAATGGAGAGACCGAGGCCGGTCCCGCCCAGCTTGCGGCTGCGCGCCTTATCGCTGCGATAGAAACGCTCAAAGAGGCGGGGCAGATGTTTTTTGGCGATGCCGACGCCGAAGTCCTGGACACTGATGACAACCCGGCCTATCCCGTCATCCTGCGTTTTTTCTTCCGCGCTGACGATCACTTCGCTCTCGACCTCGCTGTATTTGATGGCATTCACCACCAGATTGACCACCGCCTGCTCAAGCATGGTGGCATTCATATTGGCCCGCAACTCTTCCGGGCAATGAAGCGAAATTCTGATATTTTTTTCCGATGCCTTCATCTGGCAGGTCTGCACGGCTTCCGCAAGAATCTGATGGAGATTGCCGATGCTGAGCTCAACCTCTTTGTTTTCCGACAGTTTTTCGATTCGGGAAAGAGAGAGCAGATCCTCAATGATGGCATAAAGCTGGTTGGTCTGCTTGACGATGATTTTCAGGAAACGTGCGGAATCTTCCCTGTTGTCCATGGCTCCGTCAAGCAGGGTCTCCACATAGCCTTTGATGGAGGTGATCGGGGTTTTCAACTCATGGGAAACATTGGCGACAAAATCCCGCCGGACATTTTCCAGACGGCGCAGCCGGGTGACATCGTTCATGACGACCAGCACGCCGATATTTCTGCCGCTGCCGTCATGCAGCGGCACCCCGCTTGTCTGCAGAAACCGTTCACTCTCGCCATACAGCAGAATAATTTCATCCTGCAGCGGCTCAAGGTTCGCAAGTATCTGCTTGACCTGCCGCTGCAGATCGATGTTGCGCACCACCTCCTGCAGCAGCCTGCCCGGCGCCTGTTTTTCGTCAACGCTAAAAATGGCGGCCGCCGCCTTGTTCAGACTGATCACCCGCTTATCCGTATCAACCGCCAGCACAGCCTCGGCCATACTTGCAAAGACAGCCTCCAGTTCATTTCGCTGCCTGACTATGGTCTCGATACGTTCGTTCAACTGTTCAGCCATCCGGTCCATGGAGGCGGCCAGGGTGGCAACCTCAAGAGAGACTGATCCCCCCAGATGCAGCGACATGCGCCGGCTGAAATCTCCCCGTGAATAACGCAAGGCGCATTGCTTCATTTCTTCCAGGGGTCTGCTGATGCGGCGGGAAACAACGAGGGTGACCAGGGCGGCGGCAAAAATTACAACAAATGCGCCAAGGGCAATCTTCATCCGGGCGTTTCGCAAGGCCCGTTCAATGGCCGTGACCGGCACGGCCACCCGCAACGCCCCGGAAACAGGGCTTGCCAGATCTCCTTTCACGCCGGCATTGCCGCCATGCCATTGCAGCGGCACCGCCACATAGAGCATATTCTCCTGCAATGTTCTGCTCAAACGGATGGAGGTGCCGGTCTGGCCTTTGAGAGCATCAAGTATTTCCGGCCTGTCGTTATGCAGCTCCATGACGTTGACATCTTCATTGGAATCAGCCATGACTCTGCCGGAGCGGTCAATGACCGTGATGCGGGTCAGCGCTTCCCGCCCTGATTTGCGGCAAAATTCCCTGAGATCATCAAGCCTGTCGTCGGCCATCAACTGGCTGACGCGGTCTCTGATGAGATAAGCACGGGCCTGCAGGGCGGAACCCAGCTGTTCAATATATAATTTCTGCAGGGAGGCTGAGCCGTACCAGCTAACAGCCAGCATGGCCACAAAGGTAATCAATAGATTGGGCGGGAAAATTTGCCAGATGAGTTTTTTATGATTCATGAACGTTCTCTCACGCTTTGAAGCGATAGCCGACTCCACGCACTGTTTCAATGCTTGTGCCTGCCTCTCCCATTTTTTTTCTGAGACCGAAGATCTGCACGTCGATTGCCCTCGGCGTCACGAGAAAGTCATAGCCCCGCACCGCATCAATGATCTGCTGCCGGGTATACACCCAGCCTGGCTTGCTCACAAGAAGCAGCAGCACGCCATATTCGGTCATGGTCAGCTGCAGGGGGATGCCGTTCAGCTTCACCTCGTGCCGGCCCGGATGAATCTTCAGACCTCCGATGATGATCTTTTCCACCTTTTCAGGCGGTGCTGAATCAGCCCGCTGCTCCACCCTGCGCCGCAGAAGCGCCTTGACTCTGGCGATCAGCACTCTGGGACTGAAGGGTTTGGTCACATAGTCATCAGCCCCGCACTCAAGGCCAGCTACCACATCATCATCCTCACCCTTGGCGGTGAGGATCAAAACCGGGATACCCTCGCTGCTCTTGTTTTTCTTGATCGCCCTGCACACCTCAAGGCCGTTCATTCCCGGCAGCATCAGATCAAGTAAGATACAGTCAATGCCGCCGGTCAGCAGCTTCTGCAGTCCCTCTTCACCGGTGTCGGCACAGGTGACATGAAAACCGTTCTTGATCAGATTGTAGCTCACCAGCTGCTGGATATCTTCATCGTCTTCGACAATGAGTATATTGGCTTTGCCCATATGACACCTCTGCTCCTGGGAATAAACCCCATGAATCTGAAATGAAAGATTACAAAAAAAACCGCATGACTGTGTCTCTGTTTCCCTCAGTTTATGCAAATATTCCCGCCGTGCAAGCGGATTTCGAAGCACTAACACAATCTTAACAATCTTCTAACCTGACAAAAATATTTCTCCCGTATTTTAGTCTCAAAATGATAGGTTAAATCATAACATTTATCTGTCGTCATCCAATGATAAAAAAAAAGAGATGAATTTTTATGCCGGTTCACCATACATTTCACTCCGAGCTTGAAAAACTGAACCAGAAGCTGCTGACCATGGGGGCCATGGTTGAGGATCGTGTCCGCAAGGCTGTCACCGTTATTGAAACCCATGATGAAGAGCTGGTTAAATCCATCATACGCTCGGATTACCAGATTGACGACATGGAAGTGGAGATCGAGGAAGATTGCCTGAAAATCCTGGCCCTGCACCAGCCCGTGGCAAGCGACCTCCGATTTCTCGTCACGGTCATCAAGGTCAACAATGAGATTGAACGGATCGGCGATATGGCGGTCAATATCGCCAAACGGGTTGATGGGATCTCCCAGACCGCCTCTGTCATGAAAAGCCCCTTTGATTATGGCGAGATGTCGGAACATGTCATCAACATGTTGAGAATGAGCCTTGACGCCCTTGTTCATCGTGATGCCGGCATGGCCAGGCAGATTTTCCTCATCGAAGATAAGGTCAATGCCCTGCGCAACCAGGCTTACGATGCAGTGCTGAAGATGTTGACGCTCGACCCCGAACATCCAGGCTGCATGATAAACAAC
>Ga0180007_10002769_pt1 | contig 20367 bp, 8 predicted proteins | sample MM_PC_MetaG_FD_121122 | JGI IMG/M metagenome (GOLD analysis project Ga0180007, IMG submission 121122) | Groundwater microbial communities from the Aspo Hard Rock Laboratory (HRL) deep subsurface site, Sweden - MM_PC_MetaG | ecosystem: Environmental > Aquatic > Deep subsurface > Groundwater... | reverse complement strand
TACCAGCTGATGAAGGTATGTCCTATATTGATGAAATAGGTCAATCAATTGACCCCGGCATGTCTGTTATTGTAGAAGAACCATCAGTAAGCAAAGATACTTTTATGACTAAGGTGCAAACTTGGATTAGAAATTTTAAGGATGAACTCTGGAGAGCAAAAGATGAAGCAACAGCAGTTGCTTGGAAAAAAGGTTTAGATAATTTTTTACAAAACATAGCTTACGACATAGGAACGCAGTTGGGTTCTGGTGGGGAGGGTGGTAAGCCAGCCTTTTATACTGACGGCTGGGGAACCTATCTAAGGAATGCGGCAGATTCTGCTGCTGGAGTATTTATCGAAGATGTAATGACTGAGACTTGGAGAGAAAATGTTGCCACTTTTGTTTGTGAGCCAGACTATAGATTAAAGTTGGCAATTACCTTGGGGCTACAACAAACTCAAAGACCTAAAGCACCAAAATGTACTTTAACAGAACTAATAGACAATTGGGATGCAGAAATTAATAACCCTGATTTTTTAAAAAAACTAAGCAAGTCTTTCGATCCCTATGAAAGTGAGCTAGGTGTAGTAGTTGGTGTTTATACCAATTTTTTCCAAAGACAAAAAGATCTTGTTGATGAAAAGACCAAAGAACGTATATCTGGATTAGGATTTAAACCTATTACCTCAGGTATTGCTGAAGTATTAGTTTCGCCAGATTCGACTTACGACAAGACATTTGAACAATATCTGGCAAATAAAGAAATTTCGGAAGCAACACCAACTGGATACATTGTGGCAGATGCGGTTGGCACATTTTTAAATACTCTAATGGCTAATTTATTACAAACTTTGTGGGATGGTTTGTGGTCGCCAGACAGTCAGTCTGGTTCGTATTCTTCTCCTATATACAATGAACAAAGCGGAGTAACATCTAGCGGAAGTGAAGCAGCAGAAGAGCGTTTTTCACATCTACTGGAACTAGATAGAAGAATTGGAGGACCTTATGAAGTTTTACAAAAGCTGGTGATCTGCAGAGATGAAAGTAATCCTGGTCCTACAGATTGTGTTATTACAGAAAAGTTTGAAGAAGCAATCGAACAACAACTTACTGTAGAGCAAGCCTTGAAACAAGGATTGCTCGATGGCGAAATCCCATTTGGCTATACTCCGCAAGGTTTTGAACCTCCGTATAAAGAAGGTTATCCATATAGAAGCATATTGATTTTAAGAAAATACAGAATTATTCCAGTGGGCTGGGAAATAGCTGCTCAATATATTAATCAATATGGTGGAGGTCAAATATACGATTTAAATGATTTGATAGAAGGATATGATGATCCAAACTCTTATTTTTATGGATTAGTTGATCCAAGCTGGGTATTAAAGGCACCTGAGTTATATTGCGGTTTAGAAGGATATGGTCCAATTATAGAAGACGTACTAAATACAGGTGAGCGATCAGTCACCAGAATTGAATATTGTGCCGATGAAAAATCATGCATTGATGAGGACGAAAACGGTAATTGCCGTTATTATGGCTATTGTACTAAAGAAAAAAGAATATGGAGATTAGATGGTGATGCTTGCCCAGACTACTATAATACCTGCACAACTTATACGGCAACTGCTTCAGAACAAAATTTTAGTTATTTAAAAAATACTCTTGATTTTTATGGTTGTAATGCAGATAATGCAGGCTGTCAATGGTTGTGTACAGAATATAATGCAGTTGACAGAATTTGGACTTGCGAAGCACAAAATGAAAGAGTGTTAAAAAAATGTGAAAATGTTGGTGTTTGTACTGGATCTGTGGCCAGTTCATGCATATATGATAGCCAGTGTCCATTTGGAGAAACATGCGAAGGAGTTGGCTGTGATTTAGATGTTAGTTGTACGATATCAGGCGGTTCAAGCTCATGCGAAGTAGAAGGCGTGGTTCTAAATTACAATTGCCCGCCAGGTTCAACCTGTGAAGTAGAGGGAGAATGCACCATACCTTACAACGGTACGTCTTGTACTATCTCAGGCTGTGACATAAGGCAAAGCTTAGTCCCAAATTATAGTTTTGAAAGTGCGCCTACTAATATCAACCAAGTCGCATTGAACTGGCAGGACGCTGGTAATACAAATACTTTTTTAAGAGTTACAGGAAGTGGAGAAAAAGTATATAGTGGCAGTTATTCCACCAGGTTTTATAGTACAGGTGGCCCAGGTTATTGTAATCTTTCTCCTGATGATTCATGTTCGAGTAATGTCGATTGTGCACCAGGAGAAGTATGTGAATTTAAAAAGATTTTATTTTCTGATCCGATTACCTTAAGTGCTAGTACAGATTATTCAATTTCTGGCTGGTATTATAATAATTTAGTTGTGGGTAACCCAAAATTTGAAGTTTACACTTTAACAGATTTTAATAATGCAGATTATAGCAATCCAGTTTGCGAAACTGTGACAATTTATAGTAGAGGTATTTGGATAAATATTGGATGTAATTTTACGGTTGGTATTGCTGATTTGGATGTAGTAGTTGAACTAGTTGCAGAAGCAGATGACAGGTCTCCAGTTGGAACAGTCTGGTTTGATAATATTGATTTGCAAGAAGAATGTCTTTCGCAGTCTGTAGAGCTGGCCTTGGTTGGTTCTGTAGAAAAAGATCAAAGCAAAATATTTTTAGATCGTGATGCTCAAACATGTGATCAATCTGATGTAGGCTGTTTTGAATTAATTCGTCTGCAGCCAGGAACTAATATTTTATATAATGGCAGTTTTGAAAACAATTTAGATTCCTGGACAACCAACAATTCTAACATTACTTTAAGTACTGATCAAAGATATGTTGGTGGGCAATCTGCATCAATTGTGTATGCTTCTGGTAATAGTTCCCCTGCATTATCAGCTGATGTATCATTTCTAAAACCAAATACCGAATATGTGGTTTCTGGCTATGTCTATATTCCAGATTCGACTATTATTGCTGATGATTGGTATTTAGATTTACAAGCTTATGGATGTAATTGGAATACCATAGGTAATGCTGATGATGATGGCGAAGATGATAATTATTGCTATTATCGTTATGATGAAATAACTGATCAATATATTTTACCAACACTTGATACTCCAAGTGTCATAACAAATAGGTTTAATATTTCAACACGAAAAGAAAGCTGGCAGCCTGTATATTTTAGATTTAGAACAAACAGTAGAGCCAATGGCACTGGTCTTATTACTTTAGGCCCAACATCTATAACTGGTTCTGGTACTATATATTTTGATGGTGTAGCGATCACAGAAGGATCTTCATTACAAAATTATTCTAATTATGGTTCAACTAATGTTGTTAATCTTAAAAAACCACCTCAATATCTTGGTTGTACTGGCGATCCAGCTAACAATGTATCCCAATGCAATGATTATGCTTTAATGTGTTCTGCACAAGAAGTTGGCTGTAATTTGTATACACCAGCAGATGGCGATCCGGCAATACCGGCTATAGCTTTAAGCAAAGATTACTGTCCCGCAGAGTGTGTGGGTTATCAAGCATTTAAGCAGTCAGCAGCCAATTACGAGCGTGAAATATTTCCAGAATACTTTATTCCAACAACAGCAGAAACTTGCTCTTCTACACAGGCAGGTTGTGAGCAATTTACCAATTTAGACGAAGTAGCAAGAGGTGGAGAAGGTTTAGAATATTTTACTTATATTAGACAATGCATCAAACCTAGCCAAAGCGATTGTGGAACTTATTATACTTGGGTTGGGTCTGGAGAAGCGGGTTTTCAATTACGAGTTTATTCTTTGGAAGGAGGCACTAATATACCTCCAGAAGAAGTGGATTTAGCTTATGATTTTGGCGAATGCGAAAACGCAGCCGATGCATTAGAAAATCCTTACTGTAAAGAATTCTATAATCAAAGAGGAACTATTTCATATAATATTTTGCAAGAAACTAAATCTTGTACAGATGATTGTCATCCATACCGAATTTCATACCTAGATAGCAATAGCGCATTAGACGAAGATGCCTGCGATACCTTGAATAATCCTACTCCTACTGGCGGTACTGGCAATGGCTGGGTTGACGACGGAGACGGTCTATGTTTCATCTGCGGTTCATATGGTGGAAGACTGGTAAATCCAGACAATGCACGGTTGGGTGATGAATATTGCATATATGATGCAGTGCCAAGTGAAGGTGCATCTTGTTCTGCTTCTGCTGCGGGATGCCGAGAGTATAAGGGTAATAGTGCTACAAATGTAAGAATTGCTTTGTATGATGATTTTGAAACTGGCACTACAGAAAACTGGACAAGAGGCACTATTTCTAACGAATCATTAGTTGTTGCGGGCCATTCAATAAGGAGTCAAGAATTACCAGGTATTGATAATGAGGTAACTACCTTAAATGGAAATTTAGGAGTTGTTTGTGATCCTAATGCGATTGCCAGTACTTGCGATAGCTTGAGTGATGACACTTGTTATAATCCGGAAACTGGTTATTGTCAGGCTTTAGATGCTAATAATAATATCTGTAATGTAAGAGTGGGTGAAAGATGGTGTTCTGTGCTTTACAATGTGGCGACAAATGGAAAAACATATATCTTAAACTTTTGGGCAAAAAGTGATACTGGTGCCAATCAAGAAATTGATCTAATAATTTTTAACAGCCATTTAGTAGCACCAGAAAACAATTGGATTATTGAAGAAGATTTGGTAATTACACCAAATTGGCAATATTTCAGTGTTGGGCCATTTTATACCAGTACAGACCTAACACAAAGTAATCATATATTTAGCAGTTCACGATTTTCAGCTATTATTGACGAAAGCTACGATGGTAATGGAACTGACAGCGATAACTTTTTTATCGATAATTTTGAACTTAAAGAAGTATCGCAATACAACTATTTGATTAAAGATTCTTGGAATACTCCGCAAAGTTGTGATACAAATCCATTACTTAATCCAGAAAATTTCCCACCGCCTAATGCTCCACAATATATGCTGGGTTGTGAAGAATATACAGATTTCTATGGTCAGACTGCTTATCTAAAATCTTTTAGCAACCTGTGTCGTGAATCAGCAGTAGGTTGCGAAGCCTTAATTGATACACATAATTCATCTTCTCCATATCAACAAATTTATAACGAAGGATTTGCCCAGTCAGAAATTGTAGTACCGCAAGACAACATTACATATCTTGTAAATACAAGCGAAAAGCAATGTTCAGCGCAGTCGGTTGGTTGTACTGTTTTAGGTGTCCCAAGTTTAGATCCAAATACAGGAGAGGTTATTTCAACTTATTCAACTTATCTGATAAATGATCCAGACCAATACGAAAGTATTTTGTGTTCTGAAGATTCTGTTGGCTGTAAGGAATATCAATCGTCTCAAGGATTTGATTATTTTAAAGATCCTGGCTTAAGAACATGCCAATATAAAAAAGTTGCAGATTCTATAAATTACGGCTGGTACAAAACATCAACTAATAGCGGTGAACCAGACTGCCCAGTGGTTCAAACACAGTTAGGCGTTACCAGGCCAGATAAAGTTTGTCAGGGCGGGCCAAGGAATGGCTTAAGCTGTGATAATAATACTTTTTGTCCAGATGGACTATGTGCTAATTGGGTAGGTGAATGTGAGATTGAATTTGATAGCTGTTCTGAATTTATTGATCCAATTTCGTTAATTTCTGAAAACATATTATTTAATGGATCTTTTGAACAAAATATAGACGTTAATAGTTATTGTTTTGGCGGAGTTGATTGTACACCTGATGGATGGGAGGTAGAAGATACAGCTGGGCTACCAGGAGGAGTATTAGCAGTTGGTGTAGAAGATTCAGTTGGCATAAGAGCAGTATTAGTTGAAGGTAGGAAAATAATTCAAGGTTCAGTTCAGCTAAAGCCATATACTTTATACACTCTTTCTGCTTATATAAAGAAAAATCAACTTGCTTCTGGTGTCGCCAGAGTAGAAGTGTACAATGCCAATAGAGGTTGTGGAGATTATTTGGTCTGCGGAGCTGAATTAACGTCACCGGATAATTCTTTAAATGTTTTACCAAACCAAGGGCTAGCTTATTTATCGATTGATCCGCAAGACATGTCTGATAGTGAATACACTTTGTTTACAGGTAGATTTTTTTCTAATGAAGCCACGCAAGCATGGGTTACTTTTGGTGAGCTTCAGAGTTCGCCTGTAGCTTGGTGGGGAGCAGACGATGGCCATTATTTTGATAATCTTTCTCTGGCAGAAACCGGCATATATTATTATTTAGATAATTCAATAAATAAATCTGGTTGCAATGGTTTGGTTGATTATGATGAAGGCTGTGTCTTATTTAATAATAGGGGAAATATTAATTATAGTATTGGCGAAGATGAAATTAGCTATTTATTATTTAATGCTGATAAAAGTCCAACAGCAGATGGCGTTGCTTCAACTGAATGCATAAATTCCTGCAATTCCGACGAATTGATAAGTGTCAGGCAAGATAGAACTTGTGGTGAGTGGTTAAGTTGTTCATCTGTTGTTAAAAATATTACCCCAGAGGGCTTAGAAGAAGACTATTGTGTTGCTTTAAATAATTGCGCCTCCATGGATATTAACGGCAATTGTGATTATGTTTTGCCTACCCCAACATTAGTACAAAATCAAACTTTCGAAATTTCAGAAATTACCAAATTAAGTAATCTTTCAGGATACTCGACAGTAGGCGTTAATTGGGGAGGAGGAATAGCAATTCAAGGTTTGTATCATTACAGCTTGATGGAGCAAATAGGCGAATTAGCAAAAACTCCCAATGGAAATTTTGAACTGTATTATTCAACCTTACAACCACTTGGCTGGACAAATTTTAATGAGCCATGGGATGTTAGTCAGTTTAAAGTGATTGAAAATCCTGTTGACGCACAGCAAAAAGAGGGAGTTTCGATAATCGAAGGTAGAAGTATTTTAAAAGTAAATGGAGAGCATGTTGCTTCTTCGGAAAAGTTTAGTGTCTTTACAAACACTGATTACATAATAAGTGCAAAAGTTAATACTTTAGCTTTAAAACCACAAGAAGCAAAAGGCTACGTAAATGTATATTCAAGTAATGGTGTACTTATGGATTCTGCTAAATTGCCTGCTGGTGAAAACTGGACGCAAATTGTTACGTCAGTTAATTCTGGATCAAATATTTTATTGTATATTGAATTGGGTAATGAAGGTGGTGTAGTATCAGCAGAAGGTGGCTCTTATTTTGACGAAGTTGAAATTAGGCCAGCACTAAACATACAAGAAAGCCATACACCTTTAGCAGCTTCATGCAGAGTGTATCCTCAAAGTTCATCACTTTCATGTAATTATATTGAAGGAGGTTTAGAATACAAAGGACTTAAGGGATATTGTTTACTTCGCGACCCTAAGAATTCAGATATTTGCCTACAATGGTGGCCAGTAGATTTGATAAAAGGAGATACATTTGGTTCGTACCCAGCCTATTCTGAAAAAACACCTTTATATTATTGTGTAAATGCAGAGGTCATCGAAAAAAATTCAGATTATGTTAACTGGAATGGCAATGAACCACCCGATTCTGGAGGTTCACAGCTTGAAATGTGGGAATTGCAACCTTATACTTTGGATATGGTCACAGATACAGGGCTTCCATATGCAGAATTTTCAGGTTCTGATAGCGGACACGACAGCGGTGACTGCAATCTGGCATTTTGGGTGGGACAAGAAATAGATGAAGATGGCCATGTTATTTGGTCAGACGCAATATGCCCACATGGCCGTCCAATACCGGCTGGTGGAGCTTGTCGTGGTATCCAGCAATTCTATTTTGATATTGCCTGGGTAAGAGAGCAGGGTGGTGATTGGAGTGATGCTTATTGGATTAAGTATTTTGCAAAACAATCATGGCAAGATGGTTCCGGTCCTTGCCCTTGTGCAGGAAGTGATGGTTGGGATGATTTTAGTGGTTATTTTCAAAGCACATTGGATGATTGTTTTGAATATTTTGATACTGAATGCACTGCCATTGTTAATACGGTAACAGCAACAGGTGCTAACAAGGCTTGGCTAGCAAGAATTAGCGAAGGATCAGACTATGTAGTACCAGTATTAAATTACGAATATACCACTGATTATAGGCCATTTGGTTCGGTCAGTCCTCCTGCTCCTATAGATAATCCGACTTTATGGAGCGGAGATAGTAATATTCAAACCCCTCTCGCAATTGAACCCCCTGATGTTGTTCATTATTCTTTTCCTTATCAAGCCAGAGGCGGTTCACCTTATAGCTGTGTAGGAGATTGGGATTGTAATGATGCAGGTAATAGAGTAGCTACGCCGATACAGTTTAGTTCTATGCCTAACACCATTACTGGTGCTGTTGAATTACTTGAACGTTTGTTTGCTAAGAGTTATGGTATTTGGATTTGGAATTCTATAAGTGAAAGATATGAACCATATGATACATCCTGGGATGTGCCTTATATTTTATGTGATGGACCGTTCAATTCAAGACAAGGTGCAGTTGATGATTATTGCGCTGTGGCACCTAGAGTTACAAATATTAAAGTGAATAATGAACCAAACGGCCCTGTATCAGTTTATAATTCAGTTGCTGTTAGTTTAGAGTTTAATGTAGGAGTAGATTCTAATCAATTACCAATTGTTTCTTATCGCGTGGACTGGGGTGATGGCAACCAGATTACTGTTTCTGGAACTAAATTAAGAGATCAAACTAGTGAAAATAATCCTTTCAGTCTAGCCCATGTCTATAGCTATTGGGATGTTTTAGGAAAAAATGTTGTTGCAGAGGTAGGCGATATTGATGATGATTATATATATTGCACTGGTTATGAAGCCAACGGACCGGCCAAAAAAGGTTGTATTGTGCGTCCAAGGATTCAAATTGTTGATAACTGGGGCTGGTGTAATGGCAATATCAATAATCTAACTCGCATGCCATATTCTGGTGCCTACGGATACAGCGTTAGTGACTCAGTTTTTGGCTGTTATAACGATGTAAATGTAAACGCCTGGCAATACTATCCTACCTGGATAAATGTTTATGCAGAAAATTAAGAAGTGATTGTACGTAGTCATGTAGCATGAATCATGTAACAAATTAATGATATTCTTGAACAAAATTAAAACAATTTTTTCTAAACCCGTAAAAGGTAAGAATTTTTTTGCTGTAATGTTGTTATTGTGTGTTGTTGTGGGGTTGGGTTTTGCTTTACCCGCACATGCTGATGTAGATGTAGGAGAAGAATTTTTTACACTATTAACTTGGATTACCAGTAGTGCAATTGGGGCTTCTACGGCAGCACTTTCGTGGATATTATCTGCAGCTAATAAAATATTAGAGTGGCAAGATTTTACACGACACACAGCTGTGAGAGAAGGATGGGGAGTAGTTCGTGATATCAGTAATATATTTTTTGTAATAATATTGTTGGTTATTTCAATAGCTACAATTTTAAGGATAGAAGCATACAATTACAAGCGTTATTTACCAAAGCTTGTCATAATGGCAGTATTAATAAATTTTTCATTGTTAATCACAGGGCTAATCATTGATGCATTTCAAATACTACTTTTTTATTTTATTAAAGATATAATTGCATTAAATGTTGGTGGTAATCTGGCTGATATGTTTCAACTTAATTATTTAACGCAATTACACGTAGACGTTAAAGATAATGTGCCAGCTATGAAAGACTACTTTATAGCATCGGTGGGAATGCTAGCTGTAGTATTGGTTGTTATTGCAACTGTCTTAGTTCTGGTGGTTATTTTAGCATTTAGAATTGCCATGCTATGGGCATTAGCAGTGCTTTCTCCTTTAGCTTATCTCTTAGCTGCTTTTCCGCGCGGTGAAAGTTATGCTAAACAATGGTGGGATTTATTTATAAAATGGGTGACCGTAGGTCCAGCCTTGGCATTTTTCCTATGGCTTTCCTTATATATAATGCAAAATACCTCTGCTAAATTATTTAGCGATACAGGAGAAGTAAAAATATTTTATTTAAGTGTTAATGCCGGAACAGCAGAATTTTTAACAAATCTTATAATTGCTGTTAGTTTATTAATAGCAGGAATGGTGCTTTCTAGCCAAGTAGGCGGTGCAGCCGGAAATTTTGCCAGTGGCATGGTGGGTAGAATTAAGAACGCAGGCCTCAAAGGGGCATTTGCGCCACTGCAAGCAGCGAGAAAAGCAGCAGGTGTAGGTTTAAGAGGTGCCGGAAGATATGCTGACAGAAGATTAGCACGTGCTTCTCAAAATGAGGGGGCAATGGCTCGTGTTGCAGGTTTTCTTTCTCCAACCGTATTTAAGGAAGCTTGGAAAGGAACTAGAACAGAAGCCGAACGAGAAGCTTTTCCAAGAGCTACAGGAAAAATGCAGGATTTAATGAATTGGGGAATCAGGGGTAGAGAAACAAGACATGGAAAAATTATAACCCAACAACAAGTATCAGAAAGGCAAAAAGAAATAACGAATGCTAATCTTTCGGAAGCAGAAAACGCTGAAGTTTTTGATAAGGCAGTTAAAAAAGGAGATTTTATTGAAGCAATGGCAGCCGGAAAAATTTTAACACAAAAAAATCAGTGGGATGATTATGCAGGGTATATGGCAAAGCAGTATCCCCAAGAGTATAAAAATTTAAAACATTCGCCAGAAGATATGCCAGCACATCTTCAAGAAATTATGGATAAACAATTTGGCGATCAATTGTCTGGAACTTTTGCTGTTAATATTGCTGAATATGCAGAAGAAGTTGGTAAACCTAGAATGTGGTCAATTGGAAAACGCGATCAAGATGAAAACGGTAAATGGGTGGATAGATGGACTAAATATGAAAAAAACGAAAAAGGAGTGGTGGTTAATAATGAACGAGCAGCCGAGTTTGCCAAAAAAGCAAGAAGAACACAATTAAGAAATTTTATGGGTGCAGACGAGGGAAAAATTTATTTAGATATGGATATGAGTGATGTACCGCCTGAATTTTTTGATTTAATTAGTGGTAAGGCAGATCAAAGATCTGCTTATACAGGAATGGGAGATTTGGGTAGAGAGTATTTCCAATCTATTGATGATATGGCAGAAGGTCGAGCAATTGTTAGAAGAGGCCACGACGTTCAACCAAGAATGCTGGAAAATGTAGGAGTTGATCTAAGAAAAAATAAAGAAGGTACACCAACAGGTGATAAGACTCTTAATCCTAAAACATTTGTACAAGCTTACATTAGTAATGGTAGGAACAGAGCAGAAGCAATTTTAACTGCGGCAAATTTAGAAGCAAAAGATATCAAAGCCATGGAACAAATTTTAAATAATTTAGGTGTGGAAACAAGGTTTGAGGAATCTGATTCAGATGCTGTTAAAGCAGCAGGAAAAATTTCTCTTAGCGAATTTAAAGTAGAAGATCAGCAAGAAATACAGGAAAAAGCTGCCGCTGCTACTAAATGGTTGAAAGAACAAGGAATCGATCAAAACTACGTACAAAAAAATTCTCGTTTAAAACCACTTCCTCCAAAATCCCATGAAAAAACTAAAGAAGAAGCAGCAGCAGAGCAAGCCGCTCAAGCAGAGCAAGCCGCTCAAGATGCTCAGTATATCCCAGACACCTCAGAAGAAACGAGTGCGCTGGAAGAAGAAATTGCAGTATTAAGACAACAGAATGAAGAATTACAAAAGAACATTGGTAAAAATGAAGAAAAAGCTAGAAATCCCAAGACAAACAAAAGTGCACGCAAAAAAGCAAATAATTATCTCACAAAAGACGAAGAAGTATATAAGGAAAATCAAGCAAACATTAGACAGAAACAAAACGAAATAAAAACAATACAAACTGCAGCAAAGGGTCACGTAGATCTTAAAAAAGTCGAAGAAATCGTAGTGAAGCAAAAAGGTTTAGATAAAGTAGAGCTATCTGGAGATGGAATTAGCGCTTTAATTTCAATTAATGGCACTTTGGTTGAATTGTTGAATTTATTGCAGCAACAACCAGAAACTCCAAAGAACCAACAATTAATTAATGATATTTCAAAAGCCAAAGAAAAAACAACAAAAATTGTACAGAAAGGTACAGTTAACAAGGAGGGTGTAAAGGCTACAGATGAACTTTTGATGCCTCTATTTAGAATTTATCAGGCGATTAGTAAGCAAGATAGAAAATAATATTATATGGCAGACACAAGAGTGTTATATATAGAAGAAATTCCAATTCTTACTAAGGAAAAACTTAATAGTAAGGAAACTTTTGAAAGTGTAAGAAAACTAGTTATTGATTTATCGGAAGGAAACGATACTTCGGTAGCTTTAACATTGTCAAAGAAATTAGAACAATTAGTAGGTAATACTATAGAGCAAAGTACTTTAGAACCGGGGCTCTATCAAAATTATAATAAAGTTATCATCTTATTAAAGTATATTGCTATGTCAGAAATTAGTAATATGGAAATGGAAGAACTTTTTAAAAATAATTTATCGTTAATTCTATCTTCCAAAAATATTGATATCTTAGAAAAAATTAAATATACATTATTAGTCTATGGTGATCCTCAAACAGGACTACATCTATTAAATATTATTAATAAGGGTTTAAACAATAACGAAGAAAAATTTGGAGATGAAAAAATTAAAGATTCAGAAGGCAAAATTGTAAATAATACAATTAAAAATTGGTTGGTAGAATATAATAGATTCACATCCAAGAAAAAGGGCAGAGGTGCGGTAGAACGTGGTAATTTTATCGCCAATAATAAAAATGCTAAAAAATTAACCGAAGAACAAAAACAATTTTTATCCAAGTTATTTTTACTATATGATTTTATTAGATTACCATATGGAAAAAAAGATTATAATATTGAACGTGGCGAAATGGGATTTCAAGAATCTCATGATCAGAGACCAGACATAAATGAAATGGCAGGTGCAGAAGAAGAAACTATTGCGCCAATTGAAACAAATGTTAAGAAAGTAGAAAAACAACCAACTATAGCAGAAGAAATCCAAACTGCCTATCAAGGCGACAGTTTATTCCAGCAACAAATTGAGAAAGAAGAAAAATCAATATCTCAAAAAGTAGGCAATGACAATCAAAAATTAAGAGATGAATTTTTTAGAGCTGTACAACTGCGTAACAAAGCTAGAACAATTGCTTGCTTTATCCAATTGGTCAAATTTATTGATATAGAAAAGTTTTTAGCAGAGGATCAAAGGCTTAAAAAATTTTTAGCAGTTACTTGGAATCAAAAGCATGGTAAGGTGTTTGCAGATGAGTTTGAAAAAGATCCAGCCCAGGCAAAATATATCAAAGCTTTTGTAAGATATGTTTTAGAAGACAGGCTGGAAATGGCTGAATCAGAATCGGCCAGAGTTGCAGCCAAGTTGGCAAATTTATTTAAGAAACAAGGACAAGAAAAATATGCTAAGATTGCCTATTTTGATATGAAAGATAAGAAGTTTAAGTTTTTTGGAGACGCTGAGCATTAAATCAACAGTAACGTAGCTCGAGTTTCTATACTCGAGCGTCAAATACGGGTGTCGGGTATGGAAACCCGACCTACGGGATTAAAAGTCAAGCCTGCCTATCTGAAATCGGAAGAGAAGTTTGTCGTACGGAATAGGAGTTCAATCATTAATAGATAATTAATAACTAATAACAACTAAAAAACTAAATAACTAAATAATTATGGAAAATAAGTACATTTTCACTTCAGAATCAGTAACAGAGGGGCATCCAGACAAAGTCTGTGACCAAATTTCTGATGCAATTTTAGACGAATTAATTAAGCAAGACCCACAAACCCACGCAGGTATAGAAACTCTGGCTACAACAGGTTTAGTTGTGGTAGCCGGAGAAATCAGAACTAAAGGATATGTTGATGTTGCAGAAATTGTCAGAAAAACAATAAAAGAAATTGGTTACGACGATCACACAATGGGATTTCATTGGGAAGATTGTGGTGTTATTGTTACAGTAGACGAACAAAGTCCAGATATTGCACAAGGAGTAGATGCTGGAAAAGGAAAATACAAACAGCAGGGGGCAGGGGATCAAGGTTTAATGTTTGGCTACGCATCAGACGAAACATCAGAACTTATGCCACTACCTATCATGCTATCACATAAAATCTGTAAAAAACTTGCAATGGTTCGAAAGAGTGGTCAGTTACCTTATCTAAGGCCAGATGGCAAATCTGCTGTAGCTGTGGAATATCAAAATGGAAAACCAAAACGAATAGATTCAGTTGTAGTAGCAACTCAGCACGACGAAAAAGTAAGCGAAGCACGCGTTGAAAAAGATGTTTTAAACAAAGTGATAAAGCCGATTTGTCAAAAGTATATAGATAAGAAAACAAAGTATTACATTAATGCTACTGGTCGTTTTGTCAAAGGTGGTCCGCCTGCAGATGCTGGCTTAACTGGTAGAAAAATTATCGTTGATACCTACGGCGGTCACGGCAGTCACGGTGGAGGATGCTTTTCCGGCAAAGATCCATCTAAGGTAGATAGGTCTGCAAGTTATATGGCGCGATATGTTGCAAAAAATGTCGTAGCTTCAAAATTAGCCAAGAAGTGCGAAGTGCAATTAGCTTACGTAATTGGTTATGCCCATCCAATCAGCGTTCTGGTAGATACTTTCGGTACAGGAAAAATTTCTGATGATAATATCGAAAAGTTAATTAGAAAATATTTTGACCTTACACCAGCGGGAATTATCAAAAATTTAAAGCTACTACGACCAATATATAAGAAAACTGCTGCTTATGGCCATTTTGGTCGAAAAGAACCTGATTTCACTTGGGAAAAAACTGATAAAGCTAATGTACTGGCTAAAGCAGCAAGAAAACTAATATAAAATTATGCCCTGTAGTGACCCCGTATAATAAAGTATAACTATGAGGTTGTATTAATAAAATATCAATTAAATAAAACTAACAATTAATTTTAACCCCATCTACGGGGCTACTACAGGGTATGGCACAAAATGTCGGTCACATAGATGATGAGATTATAATTTTGGATGAGCAGGGTAAATTGCAGAAAGTTGCAGGTACAAATATTGAAGATTTTGAAAAAGAAGCTACGAAACATGAGCCTGAACAGCTTGGTATATTTAGTCCAGAAGAGCAATCAGAAATCAATGGCCTAAAACAACAAATCCCACTTGGACAAACCAATGGAATCGATTACGAAAAAATCGTTACCAGAATAGTTAAATCAGCTAAAGTAACATTTCCTAAAGAACAAGTAGATAAGCAATTCAGGAATGTTTTGCTAACCTGCCTTAAGGATGTTAGAGATTTAATAGAAACAAAAAGTACTTTGCTTAGACCGCAACGGCTAAGTGGTTTAGGCCTAAAAATCGGAAAAGCAGATCAAATTATAAATATCTTAAAAGATGAAATAAAAAAGTTAAAAGAAGGAGCTGAATCAGAAATTGAATTAAGTGATGAAAAAGAAATGAAACAACAAACCGAAGAAAAAATTCAGTTTACACAAAAACCAAAATTAGTTTACAGTTCTCAACCACAATATCAAAATTCAGATCTTGAATATAAGACAAAATTAATTGGACCAATAGAAGAACTCCGTCAATTAACGATAGTAGATTTTAGAAGGTTGGCAAAGAATCCACGCGAAGCAACAGATAAAATATTTGATAAGGTAAAAATTTTAAGGGAAGATTCTTTTGTGGATGGTATAAAGGCAGTCAAAGCATGGCAAACGTCTTCTCTAAACCAGCTTTACTTGAGTTTAGGCCGGCAGAGTATTAATGACAGCCAAAATTTAGAAAACATAATTGATTTAAGAATAGCCAATAACGAAGATTATCTAACCATTAATGAGTTTAAGGCAATAATGGATTTTAATAAAAAATTAAGAAATTAATATAAACAAATGAGGAAACGAATATATACGAATGTGGGGCAAGCCAGAATTATAATAATTCGTTTATATTAGTTTATAATTAGTTTAAATTCGTGATTTATGCAACAATTTGTTGTACCACAATTTATCGATGTTGAAGATAAAGTCTTGGGACCAATAGCTGTTCGTCAGTTTATAACAATTTTACTTGGTTCTGGAGTTATGTTTTTAGAATATAAGTTAGCTGATTTTTCTTTATTTATTTTTGAAGGTATAATTACCCTGGCCATTGTTATAACAATTGCCTTTTTAAAGATAAACGGTAGGCCTGTACATTATTTTATCTTAAATTTTTTGCAAACTATGAAAAGGCCAAGGTTAAGGGTGTGGGACAAAACATTAAAATTATCGGAATTAAAAATAAGCCTACAGCAAACCAAGAAAGAAGTTCCCGAAACAATAAGCACAATAAGGATTATTGGTAGTTCAAAATTAGCAGAATTAGCATTGATAGTTGATACAGGTGGCGTTTATCAGGGAGAAAACTTATCAACAGACAAGAATTTAAATAATAAAAAATAATATAACATGGCAACAAAGGAAAAATCACAAGTAAAGAAAAAAAAGAAAAGCACTAAACCATCGACCAAACAACATTTAGAAATTGCAGAAATAAGAGATGATGTAGTAATTTTAAAGGATGGTACTTTACGTTCTGTGTTACTTGTTTCTAGTATTAATTTTGCCTTAAAGTCCGAAGACGAAAAAAATGCTATAATCGGGTCATATATAGGTTTTTTAAATACTCTGCAATTTCCAATTCAAATAGTTATACAATCTAGAAAGTTAGATATAAAACCTTATCTTGACAATTTGCAGGTATTAGAAAAAGAGCAAACTAATGAGTTGCTACGAAATCAAATGGCAAATTATAGAGTGTATATTTCTGATCTTGTAGAGATGCGAGAAATTATGACCAAGCGTTTTTACGTTATTGTTCCATACAATCCTTTAGAAGATAAGCAAAAAAGCCTGTTTAAAAGATTCATTGAACTTTTTAGGTCTGCAGCTGTTGTAACTTTGAGCAAAAAGAATTTCAATCGACGTCAGCGAGAATTATGGCAAAGAATTCAACATGTATCGGCAAGTCTCAACAGCATAGGATTAAATGTTGTTCCACTTGATACCCAAAGCTTAATTGAGTTGTATTATAATACGTATAATCCAGAAGTTTCCAGTAAGCAAAAGTTATCTGATTTACATAAAATTCAGATAGATTAATGATAATTAACAATGTATAAATAACAAATGGTAAAGTTAACACAATTATTTTCAAAAAAGACACCAGCAGCAGAAAATGCTACTTCAGTTAATGTTAATATACAAAAAAAGACTCAAGAAGAAAAAATTGTCTTAGAAGAAGAAAAAGTTTATCGTGAAGGTTTAATCTCTATCAAGGATTTAATTGCTCCAGCATCAATGGAAATAAAACCTACTCATATTAGACTAGGTACTAAGTTTATACGCACACTTTTTGTTTTTGGATATCCTAGATACATTTCTGTTGGCTGGTTTGCACCAATTATTAACTTAAGCACACCTTTAGATATTTCAATGTTTTTTTACCCAGTCAGAAGCGATATTATTTTAAAACAATTGCGTAACAAGGTTGGAAATTTAGAGGCACAAATAATTTCGGATCGTGAAAAAGGTGCACCACGTGATCCAATCAGAGAAACAGCTTTACGCGACATCGAAAGGTTGAGAGATGAACTAACTCAAGGTACAGAACATTTTTTTCAATTTGGTTTATATGTCACAATTTATGCTGAAACAAAAGAAAAATTAGATGTTTTAACAGGTGATATTGAAGCACTTTTTGGATCACGGCTAGTGTATTCTCGAAAAGTACTTTATCAAGCTGAACAAGGTTTTAATTCGACCATGCCTATCGGTAATGATGAACTAATGATTTCATTTAATATGAACTCATCGCCTATTGCTTCTTCGTTTCCATTTGTTTCCAGTGAGCTTTCCTCAGATAATGGAATTTTATATGGAATTAACTCTCATAATAATAGTCTGATATTATTTGATAGATTTAGTCTGCAAAATGCTAATACATGTGTTTTTGCAACATCTGGCGCAGGTAAAAGTTACGCCATTAAGTTAGAAGTTCTGCGTAGTTTAATGATGGGAACTGATGTTATAGTAATAGATCCAGAACGTGAATATAAACATTTGTCAGACGCTGTAGGTGGAACATACATTAATATTTCGCTTTCATCAAAAAGCAAGATTAATCCTTTTGATTTACCTCGTCCAGTAGGCGAAGTAAATACAGGAGATGTTATTAGAAGTGCAGTCATAACTTTAAAAGGATTGATGCGATTAATGCTTGGCGATTTAACACCGCAAGAGGATTCAATAATTGATAGAGCACTTTTAGAAACATACGCTAAAAAAGATATTACACCAGATTCTGATCTTTCTAAAGTAGAACCCCCAATTATGCAAGATTTTCAAGAAGTCTTAGGTGGTATGGAAGGAGGAGCAGATCTAGGAGAACGATTAAAAAAATATACCGAAGGTACCTTTGCCGGACTTTTTAATAGTCCAACTAATGTTGATATGAAAAATCAGTTGGTAGTGTTTTCGGTGCGAGATTTAGAAGATGAGCTAAGACCATTTGGAATATACACGGTTATTACATATATTTGGAATGTTGTTAGGTCTGAACTTAAAAAGAGAATTATGGTAATTGATGAAGCCTGGTGGTTGATGCAAAGAGAAGACTCTGCTAAATTTATTTATGCCCTAATTAAACGGTGTAGAAAATATTATCTTGGAGTTACAACAATCACTCAAGATGTTAACGACTTCTTACTTTCACCCTATGGCCAAGCTATAGTTAATAATTCAGCTATGCAAATGCTGCTTAGGCAGTCGCCATCTTCTATTGATTTAGTACAAAAAACTTTTCATTTAACAGATGGCGAAAAATATGTATTATTAGAATCAGGGTTAGGTCACGGGATATTTTTTGCAGGCGATAAGCATGCAGCTATTTATGTAGAAGCTTCATACTACGAGGATCAACTAATAACATCAGATCCACGTCAATTATTAGAAATTGAGTCTGCCAAACGGGAATTTGAAGAGAGTTTAGAACAGCAGCAACCAGAGCAAGAACTAGAGCAGCAACCAGCAGCAGAATAATAATTTAAAATTTATATGTCAAAAAGAAACAAGATTATAATAGCAATCTCAGTAATTCTAGCGATACTTATTATTTTTTTAATTGTATTGTCTCTTGGAGAAGAAGAGCCAACAGTTAATCAAAACATTAACAAAGGAACCGGATTTCCTGGACAAATTCCACTTGGCGAAATAAATGAAATTGAATTACCAAAAACACTCGAAGAATCAAAAGTACAGTCAAATTTAAATGCCACAGCCTTGACTTTTGCAGAAAAATTTGGTAGTTTTTCTAATCAATCAGGTTTTGAAAATCTTGATGATCTTAAAGTAATGATGACGCAATCAATGATCTCGTGGACAAATAGATATATCATAGAAAGTAAAGCAAAATTAATTGATGGTGAAGAATATATCGGCTACACAACAAAAGCTTTATCTGCTAATATACAGTATCAAACTAATTCTGATGCAGAAGTAGTTGTTACAACACAAAGATCAGAATCACGTGGGGTGGCTACTGAACCAAGAATTTTTTACCAACAATTACAATTGCAATTTAAAAATATCGACGGCGCATGGAGAGTCGATAATGCTGTCTGGCAATAAAACAAACAAAATTAATTCTTTAACAAAACATTTATGGGATTTTTTATTTCCCATAAATTGTGTTGGTTGTAAAACAGAAGGTGTCTGGTTATGCCAGTCTTGTATAAACAAAATAAACACCAGCAAGAATCAAATTTGTCCTGTATGCAAAAAGATTTCTGGTTCAGGTAAAATTCATAAATCTTGTTTGCCGAGTTCATCCTTAGACGGGATAATAGCAGCCAGTCTTTACAAAGAGCCAATAATCAAAACAGCAATTCATAATTATAAATACCAAGGCGCTAAGGACATTTCACAAGTACTAAGCTGGTTAATTGTTGATTATCTAAATAATATAAAAACTAAGCCTTTAGGAAAAATTGATTTAGTGATACCTGTTCCTTTGCATAAAAAAAAGTTTTTACAGAGAGGCTTTAACCAAACTGCCGAAATTGCTCAGCAAGTATGTAATTACTTTGATTGGCAATATGGCGACTATTTATTAAGAAATAAATATACCAAAACTCAAACCAAACAAAATGCTAAAGAACGTCAGTTAAATGTTAACGAAGTATTTCAGTTAAAGGATAATATCAATGTAAAAGGTAAAAACATTGTATTAATTGATGATGTTATTACAACAGGATCAACTTTGCAGGAATGCGCAAATACCTTAAAAAAAGCCGGAGCGGTCAATGTGTGGGGTTTAGCTGTCGC